>Ga0209257_1000602_pt1 | contig 59626 bp, 54 predicted proteins | sample AraplaCvi_mCL_r2_FD_184277 | JGI IMG/M metagenome (GOLD analysis project Ga0209257, IMG submission 184277) | Arabidopsis root microbial communities from North Carolina, USA - plate scrape MF_Cvi_mCL_r2 (SPAdes) (version 2) | ecosystem: Host-associated > Plants > Roots > Endosphere | place: USA...
GAGATCGGCCCCGAGCCGCCGTCCGCGCCGCTGCAGATGGTTGACGACGACCAGCCCGCGCTCCACGTCGCCGCGATAGACGTCCTGCGTCAGCGGCCGCACGCCATGCTCTACCACGCGTGTCGGCGTCACGCCGGCGTTCCACATCAGCGCGTTGAAATGGGTGCAATGCACCAGCAGCGCGCCGGGATCCTGCACCCAGTGCAGCGTCTCGGTCGGATGCTGCTGCGGCGGGTCGTGCTCGAGATAGATCGTCGGCAACTGGCGCTGCGCCTCGGACAGCCAGCGCGGACGATCCTCGTCCCAGCCGGCGCGATGCTGGTACAGCACGACGTCGAACGGCAGTTTCGCGATCTGATCGATCGGCGCCTCATGCACGTTGTCGCCCCACGGCAGCGTCCCCACGCGCCCCACCCGACCCGGCGTGCGCGCCGGATCCGTCACCAGGTGGAAGTCATGCGGTACCTGCGTGAGGTTGTAGAGGTAGTTGCCGTGGACGTGCCAGGTCAGGATGCGCAATCGGCGGGGCATGGGCGCCCTCCTTCGGAATCGATGAGGAATCGGATGAGGAATCGGATGAGGACCCGCCGCCATCCGGCGCGGCGAGCGGCTGGCGGAGCACCTCCTGCAGCGCCTGCAGCACGTCGAAGACCGACAGCGCATGCGCGCAGGCATGGCCGTTCGGGCATTCCGGATAGGCGCAGGGCCGGCACGGCGCGGGCTTGGCCAGCACGCGATGGCGAGCGCGGTCCGGCGGCGCCCAGCGCATCGGCTCGCTGCCGCAGGACAGCACCACGCTGGGCACGCGCAGCGCCGCCGCGATGTGCGATACGCCGGTGTCGTTGCACACGAGCACCCGCGCCCCGCGCAGCAGCGCGCCCAAGGTCCAGAGCGTGGTCTCGCCCGCCAGATCGACGCAGGGCACGTCGAGCGCGGCCAGCATCCCGGCCAGTTCGGCGGTCAAGGCGCGCTCGCCCGCGGTGCCTGTCAGCACGACCGTGTGGCCACCGTCATGCAACGCCTGCGCCACCGCCGCGAAGCGGCGCAGCGGCCATCGCCGCGAGGCGAGCTGTGCGCCCACGTGCAAGCAGGCATAGGCGCCCACGCCGGCGCGGCCGGGCCAGGCGCGCAGCAACTCGTCGTCATCGGCCTCACGCAGGGGGAACTCCAGATGCTCGTCCTCGACCGGCAGGCTCAGATGCCGGCACAGCGACAGCAGCCGCTGCGTCTCGTGCCCCAGCAGCGGCCACGGCGCGAAGCGCTCCGCATCCGCCGGCGGCGCCCAAGCCGCCGTGCCGCGGAAGCCCGCGTTCCAGCGCGCGCCGAGCAGCGCCACGAACGGATTGGTCGACTCGCCGCTGCCATGCAGCTGGATCGCGAGATCCCACTCGCTGGCATGCATGGCCGACAGGAAGGCCGGCAGCTCCCGCACATCGACGCCGCGCTCGGGCAGCCCTGGCCAGCCGGGAAATGGCCGCCATTCGTCGACGCAGTCCAGGCGCGACAGGTACTCGCGCGCCACCGGCAACCCCATCAGCGCGATGTGGGCCTGCGGCCAGGCGCGCCGGATCGCTCGCAGCGCCGGCACCGCGCAGATCGTGTCGCCCAGCATCAGCGCGCGCAGCACCACGATGCGGCGGACCGCGCCGTCGATGAAGGCCGGCGGCGGCGATGACGGGGACGAGGCATTCATGGCGGAGTCACAGGAAAGGCGTCCGGAAATGCCACGCGCCGCGCAGCCGCCAGTACACCGAGAGGAAGGGAATCGCCGCCGAGGTGCAGAGCATCTCGCACACATGCGACGGCGCGAGCGAGGTCCGGCGCAGCCGCTTCACCGCGATGCGCAGGACCAGCAGCAGCGCGGCGGCCAGCATCAGCGCCGCGGCGCGCGGCTCGCCCCGCATCTCGACGAAGGGCGCGGCAACCGTCAGCGCGACGATGGCGTAGTAGTCCCACGGCGGCACCGGCCGCACGCGGGCGCGGTAGATCGCCGGATGCTTGCGGTACAGCAGCGCGTCGAAGAAGACATTGCGCTGCTGCCGCAGCGACACGCCCCAGCGCTCCGGCCGGACCGGATGCCACACCAGCGCGTCGTCGATGCGGCCCACGGACCCCTGCGCCTGCAGCCGGAACTGCAGGTCGGAGTCCTCTCGCCACGCGCGCAGGAAGCGCTCATCGAAGCCTTCGATCGCCACCAGCACGGGGCGCCGCACGAAGGCGTTGGCGGTGACGAACTCCGCGGTCTCCAGGCCGCGGGTCATCAACTCGTGATCGGTGGGACGCGCCGGCCGGTCCGCGCCGCCGAGCTCCAGGGGCGGCGGCACGCGCACCTGGCCGGCCGCGGCGACCCATTGCGGATTCGCCCGCATCGCCGCCAGGCCGCGCGCGAGCCACGCCGGATCCGGCATCGTGTCGTCATCGGTGAAGGCCACCAGCGGCGCCCGCGCCGCGCGCCAGCCGGCATTGCGCGCCACCGCCGGACCGCGGCCGACCGCGGGACGGCGGTACACGATGGCCGGCTGCGGCGTCATCGCGGCGATGCGCTCGACCTGCTCGCGGCAACGATCCTCCTTGCCGTCGTCGACGACCACGATCTCGTAGCGGTGCGGCTCCAGCGTCTGCGCGAGCAGCGCCTTCAGACAGCGCGCCAGCAGGTCCGGCCGCCGGTAGGTGGGCATCACGACGCTGATCTCGGGCGTGGACGCGCTCATGCGGCAGCCCCCAGCGCCGGCTCCGCAGGGGCTGGCTCGCACGTGCGCCGCGGCATCAGGGTGATCGCCGCATCGGCCACCTCGCGCGGACTGACGCCGCGCAGACAGGTGTGATGGGCTTCAGGACAGACGCTCTTCTGGCAGAAGCGGCATGGCACGTCGCGGAACAACACGCGCGATGGGATCTGCCACGGCGTGTGCTGCGGATTGGTCAGCGCGTACAGGTCCACGACCGGCGTGCCCACCGCTGCGGCCAGGTGGACGGGACCACTGTTGTTGGCGATCAGCAGGCTCGAGGCCTCGATGAGCGCCGCCAGCTCGCCCAGCCTGGCCGGAGGCGGCGGCAACAGCGCCTCGCCGCCCAGCGCGTCCAGCGCTTCGCGCACCAGCGGCTCCTCGCCGGGGCCCGCGCAGAGCACGATCGCGGGCGCCGGCCGTCCGCTCAGGCTCGCCTCGGCCGTCAGCGCCTGACGCAGCAGGCGGGCCGATTCGCCGAGACGATCAGCGGGATAGCGCCGTGACGGCGCGCTCGCGCCCGGATGCAGCAGCACGAAGGACTGGTTCGGGCGCAGACCCGCGGCTTGAAGCCCGCGACGCACGGCGACCCGATCGTGTTCGAGCACGCGAAAGCGCAGACGCTCGTCCTGCGTCCTGAAGCCGGCGGCAGCCACCAGATCGAGCTGCCGCCTCACCTCGTGCCGCATGCCTTCGGCGACCACGTCGCGATCCGCGATCTCGTCGCTGAGCAAGCCATAGGCGCGTTCGCGCGCATGACCCAGCACGTTGGGGATGCCCGCGAGCCGGCACTGCGTCGCCGCCGGAAAGACGCTCTGGGTGCACACGGTGAAGATGATGGCCGCGTCATAGCCCTCCACCGTCAGCCGCGCCAGCAGCCGGCGTTCGTGTCCGCCGCGCGAGATGACCCCCGGATCCAATCCCGAGGTGCCGCCGGCGTCGAGCGCATCGAGCGCGTCCAGTGCCGCGGCGCCCGCCTTCATCCACGGCGCGTGGAAGCCGACGATCTCGTCCACCTGCGGCAGGTGCGGCGCGAGCGCCTTCATCGCGGGCGCCGCGAGCAGCGTCAGATGGGCATCGGGCAAGGACTCGCGCACCGCCGCGATGGCGGGCGTCGTCATCAGCACGTCGCCCAGGTTGTCGAGCCGGATCAGCAGCACACGGCGCGCCGCGCTCCAGCGCTGGATGCGATCCCGATCGACCGCCGCTTCGCCGCTCATCCCTGCGCCCCCGAGGTCTGCAGCGGCATCGGCACGACGCTGCCATCGACGCTCTCCGCCACGGTCGCGAGATGCGGCCGCGACAGATGACGCAGCGGCATCGCCTCGGCGCCCGCCGCCGCGTCCAGTGCCGGTTCGAGCAACCGGATGGGCTGCGCGCCGAGCATCGCCCGCCGCGCCGCGACCTGCGCATAGATGCCGGCGAGGCGGAAGGCGACGCTGTCCCAGGTGAACTCGCGCTGCACGCGCAGCAGGCCCGCGCGGCCCATCAGGCGGCCGATCTCGGGATGGCGGCGCAGATCGTCCAGTCGCAGCGCCAGGGTCTCCGGATCCTGCGCGGGCACCAGATAGCCGGTCAGCCCGTCCACCACCGTGTGCTGGATCCCGCCGACCGCCGCGCCGATCACCGGCGTGGCGCAGGCCATCGCCTCCAGCGGCGTGATGCCGAAAGGCTCGTACCAGGGCGTCGTCACGAACACGTCCGCTGCGCGGTAGTAGTCGCGCAGCTGGTCGCGATCGCGGCGCCCCACGAAGGTCACGCGCGCGTCGACGCCCGCTTCCTGCGCGATGCGGCGCAGCCGGCCGATTTCCGGCGTGCGCGTCTCGTCGGGCACCGTCGATTCGCCACCGACGATCAGCAGCCGGAAGGCCCGCCGCTCCGGCATGCGCTGCATCGCCGCGACCGCGCGGATCACGTTGTCCACGCCCTTGCGCGGGACCAGCCGGCCCAGCTGCAGCACGATGAACTCGTCCTCCGGCAGATGCAGCTTGCGGCGCGCCTGCAGCTTGTCGCCGGGACCGAACTCGTCGAGATCGACGCCGCAAGGCACCTGCGCGATGCGGTCGGGCGACGCGCCGCAATGCTCGATCAGGTCGGCCGCGTCCTGTGGACATTCGGCGACGACGCAATCGGCTTCGCGCGCGATGCGGCTCTCCAGCTCGATGCGCTCCGGCGGAAAGCGGTTCGCCTCCTTCTGATGCAGGCGGCGCACCGCGCCGAGCGCATGGAAGGTCTGCACCAGCGGCAGATTCAGCTGCCGCTGCAGCCGCAGCCCGACCAGCCCCGACATGAAGAAGTTGGCGTGCACCGCGTCATGGCGCAGGCTGCGGCGCATCAGCCGCAGCGCCGCCGTGCCGAACGCGCGCATGTGCGGCAGGAGCTGCTCCTTGGGCACGAACTCGGGCGGTCCGGCATCGATGTGCAGGACGCGCACGCCGGGCCGCATGTCCACGGCGGTCGGCAGCGCGCGGCTGTCGCGGCGCGTGAGCACGTCCACGTGATGGCCGCGCCGCGCCAGCGCCGCCGCGACATGAGCCACGTAGACGTTCTGGCCGCCGGCATCGATGCCGCCCTGCTGGGCCAGCGGGGAGGCGTGTTCGCTGATCAGCGCAACTCTCAAGGGGGCTTCGATCATGACTGCTCCATCTGCCCCGGACCGGTGCCGGGCTCGTGCTTGAAAGGCAAATGACATGCCGCTTCCCGGCGAAGCGGCGCAGGCGCGGTGATTCCCGCACCTGCGTCGTTTTTCCCCGTGCTCATCGGGCCTTCCGGCCGCCGGCCTGCGCGGGTCCGGCCGCCATGCGCGGAACGCGTGCCACGGCAAGGGTCGACGCGGCACCTGCCGGCCGCGCGATCGCGCGCATCCGGTCCGCGAGCCGTTCCAGCGCGCGGTCCAGCCGGTGATGGCGCTCCATCCGCGCGCGCGCCGCCTCGCCCATGCGGCGGCGCAGTTCATGCAGCGTCAGCATCTGATGCATGCGGCCGGCCAGGTCTTCATAGTCGCGCGGCGCCACGAGCCAGCCGGTGCCGCCGTGCTCGACGATCTCCGGCACCCCGCCCACGCGCGTGGCCACCACCGGCAGCCCGCTGGCCATGCCTTCCATCAGCGCCAGCGGCATCGCCTCCGAGTTGGAGCTCGACACCAGCAGGTCCAGGTCGCGAAGGACCGGGCGCACGTCGTCGACACCGCCATGCAGGTGGATGCGCGAGGTCAGCCCCATGCCGGCGATGGTCTCGCGCAGCTGCGTCTTCATCGGCCCCTCGCCGATCAGCACGAAGTGCGCGTCCGGCAGTCGTTGCAGCAAGAGCGCCGCGCTGCGGACGAAGACCTCGGGCGCCTTCTCCGGCGAGAGGCGGCCGACGAAGCCGGCCAGCAGCGCATCGCCAGGCAGGCCCAGTGCGGCGCGCACGCCCTGCGCGGGGCGCGGCCCGGGGCGGAACTCGTCGACATCGACGCCGTTGGGCTCCAGGCTCACGCGCTCGCGATCCACGCCCAGGCCGAGCGCGTGGTAATAGCTCTGGCGGCAGACCACGCTGAGGTGGCTGCCGACCATGCGGTGGATCTCCAGGTCCGGCAGGATCACCTGGCGGCCATGGATGGTCGTCATCACCGGCACGCCGGCCAGCCGCGCCGCCAGGCCGGAGAGCAGATGCGCGTTGGGCAGATGCGCATGGACCAGGTCCACGCGCTCCGCCGCGATCAGCGACGCCACCATCTGGATCGACGCCCAGGGCGGGTCCTCCGGCATGGCGACGATGCCGATCTCTGCGCCAGCGGCCCGGATGCGTCCGGCGAAATCGCCTTCCGACGGGCACAGCACGGTGAAGCGGAAAGCGCCGGTGCGGCCGAGGCCGGCCACCAGGCGTTCGACACAGCGCTCCATGCCGCCAACGATGCCGTTGCCAACGACCTGCAGCACATGCAGTGGCGCGAGGGAGGGAGGAGAAGGCGGCACCGAGCGCAGCGGGCTGTCGGAGGCGATGTCCATGGTGGAGGCAGGTTCGTCAATGGGCACCGCGCCGGGATTGAAGGCGCGGTGGGCGATGCGGATCAGCAGCAGAGGGGACGCCAGGGCCGCGGCGCGTAGTCGCCGCCGCTGCCCGACAACGAGGCGCCGGCCAGCAGCCCGGCATGGGGGCGGCCGGCATGCGGTCCCTGGCCTTGGAGCCCGGGATGGGCGCGATCGAGATGAGGCTTCTCCTCGATGCCCAGCCAGGCCGCGGCCGTGCCGCTCCACAGGCGCTGACGCGTGTCGGCACCGAGATCGAGCTCATCCATCAGGTCGACGACCCACTGCTTGCGCTCCAGCACATGCGCGCCGGAACACGGCAGGAAGCAGTCGCTGCCGAACTGCAGCGAGCCCGCGCCCAGCACGTCGAGCATCCGTGCCAGCACCTCGCGGCGGTACGGCGGCGGCGGGCCGAAGGAGATGTCCAGCCGGAACTGCGCCTGCTCATGCGGCACGCCATGGATGCGGTCGATCAGCGCGACGGCCAGGGCCTCGTCGGTCCACGGCCAGCCCATGTGGGCCAGCGCGACCCGCGTGCGCGGATGGTCGCGCAGCGCCTCGAAGTAGGTGGGCCGGCAGAAACGGCCGGAGCGGCCGTCGATGAAGATGCCGCTGTGGAAGAGCAGCGGCAGCGCATGCTCGTTGGCCACCGCGAAGACGGGCTGCACCCGTTCTTCATAGGGATACCAGCCCGTGGGGACCATCTTGCAGCCGCGCAGTCCGAGGTCCTCGATCGCATGGCGCAGGTCGTCCGGAGCGTCGGCATGGCGCGGGTCGACGACCGCGAAGCCGATGAGGCGGTCGGGATGATGGCGCACCAGCGCCGATAGGTGCGCGTTGCCGCGGCGCAGCGAGGCCGCGTCGTCCAGCGAGTAGCCGTCGCCGAGGAACGGCGCCAGCAGCACGCCGACGTCAATGCCGGCCTCGTCCAGTGTGCGCAGCACGTCGTCGGCCGTCTCGCGGCCGGTGCAATGGAGGTGGGCGTCGATGATCATGACGATCCCGCCTCAGGCGGCGCGCAGCGCGTGGCCGATGATGGGCGCGTCCGGCCGCGCGGGCCGGGCGACCTCGTCCAGCCACGCGCGCACGCGCCGCGCGCCCGCGTCCCACGAACTGGCTTGCACCACCGCCGCGGCGCTGCCGTGCCAGTACTCGCGGGAGGCCGCGTCCTCGTCCAGCACCTCCTCGCACGCGGCCACGAAGGACGCCGCATCAGCGCCGATGCGCACCACGTCGCCATAGAGGCCCACCACGTCCCGGATTGGCGTGCTGACCACCGGTTTGCCGCCGGCCAGGTACTCCAGCGTCTTGGTCGGGCTGATGAAGCGCGTGGAGTCGTTCATCGCGAACGGCATCAGGCACAGGTCCCAGCCCGCCAGCAGATGCGGCAGCAGCTCGTAGCGCTGCATGCCCAGCCAGTGGATGTTGGGGCGACGCGGCAGATCGCGCTCGGAGATCTTTACGACCGGCCCGACCATGACCAACTGCCAGTCGGGCCGCGCCTGGGCGACGGCCGAGACCAGCGCGAGGTCCATGCGCTCGTCGATGACGCCGAAGAAGCCCAGTCGCGGGCGCGCGATGTGGCCCTGCAGCTCCTGAGCGCGCCGCGCGAGGGGATCGTCGGGGCGGGTCGCCGGCGGCGCGAAATGCGCCGCGTCGACGGCGCTCGGCAGGCAGTGCAGATTCGGATGCTGGCCGCGCCGTGCTTCGTACAGCGCCGGTCCGCCGCAGAGCACCAGGTCGGCCGCGCTCATCAACGCGTTCTCGCGCTGGCGCAGCTGCGCCGGCGCATTCTTGAACGCGGACAACTCGTCCATGCAGTCGTAGACCAGCGCGCGCGGGTGCATGCCGGCGATGAGCGGCAGCGCCATGGGCGTATACAGCCAGATCAGGTAGTCGCGGATCTCGCGCTGTGCGAGCTCGCGCTCGAGCAGCGGCAACAGCAGCGGGAGATGCGCGTCATCGAAGCCGGGGGCCGCCACCGGGGTGAACGGAATCATCACCTCGATCTCGCCCGCGGGGCCGACACGCCGCGTCTCGACGCGCGGCGGGCCGGCGGGATCATGCACCGGCTCCTCGATGAAGATCACGCGATAGCCGGCGGCCAGCCGCGACATGAGGTGCTGGGGACGCTGGAACACGAAGTCCCAGCGCAGATGCGAGAACACAAGGAGGTGAGGCTGTGGCATGGAGGGTCTCTTCGGGTGTGCGTGACCACCGGTTCGGCAAGCCCGAATCCCGAGGTGTTGCCGTACACCGCTCTCCATCGCATCGCAGCGCGCCCGTCGCGCGTTCACGGGACTGTCATGCGCATGTGTGCGGCGGAGCACATCGCTTCGCACCGCGCTTGCCGGAGCGCCGCTTTTGCCGAAGCGCTTGCGGCTCCCGCTTCACGCTGGATTACCGATGAACAGGGACCTCCCGGCCCTTCCACGCTGTCCCAGCGTGTTCCCGTACCGATGACGTGCCGCTGACCTCGCGCCGTCCAGGCATCCCGCTTGCGAAGAGGCGCGTGATGGACGCCGCCCCCGCCGCCCCCACTGCCCTCCCCGAACGCTCTTCCTCGCGCCAGGTCTTCGCCGGCCTGGCGCAGGCGCTGTGGCGCTGGCGCGCGCGCACGCTGCTCGCGATGGCGCTGCTCATCCTGTCCAAGCTGGCGGCGGTGGGCGTGCCGGCGATGCTCAAGGCCATCGTCGATCACCTGACGCCGGCGCAGCCCGCGGCCACGGGGACCTCGGCGGCAACCGCGCTGGCGGTGGGCCTCTCCGTGCCGGTGTGGCTGCTGATCGGCTATGCGCTGCTGCGCTACGCGAGCACCCTCTTCACCGAGCTGCGCGACCTGGCCTTCGCGCGCGTCGGCAAGCAGGTCGTGAGCAGCTTCTCGGAACGCGCCTTCGCGCATCTGCTGGCCATGAGCCCGCGCTTCCATGCGCAGCGCAACACCGGCTCGCTGGTGCGCGAGGTCGAGCGCGGCACCGACGGCCTGGGCTATCTGCTCGGCGCCGGCGTCTTCACCGTCGTGCCCACCGCGGTGGAATTCGGCGCCGTGCTGGTGATCATCCTCAGCGGCTACGGCGCCAAGTTCGTCCTCATCATCGCGGGCGCGATGGCGGCGTACAGCGTCTGGACCGGCTGGATGACGCGCAGCCGCGTCGAGAAGCAGCGCGTGATGAACGAGTACGACTCGCGCGCGCACGGGTTGCTGGTCGACACGCTGCTCAACTACGAGGCCGTCAAGACCCACGGCCGCGAGGACAGCGAGCGCGCCCGCTACGGCGGCGTGCTGGCGCAGTGGGTCGAGGGCAGCGTCAGCAGCCAGCGCACGCTGTCCACGCTGCATCTGGGACAGGCCGCGATCATCGCCGTGGGCGTGGGCTGGGTGATGCTGCTGGCCGGCTTCGACACCGTCGCCGGCCGCATGAGCATCGGCGACCTGGTCATGGTGAACGCCTACCTGATCCAGGTCTTCCTGCCGTTGAATACCCTGGGCTTCGTCTTCCGCGAGACCCGCGATGCGCTGCTCAACACCGAGATGCTCTTCAAGCTGCTCGCGCGCGCACCCGAGATCCAGGATGCACCGGGCGCGCGGCCGCTGCCGCCGGGCGACACGACCGTGCGCTTCGACGACATCCGCTTCGGCTATGAGCGCGAGCGGCAGATCCTCAAGGGCCTGACGCTGGAGATCCCGCATGGCCAGACTTTCGCGGTGGTGGGCAGCAGCGGCTCGGGCAAGTCGACGCTGGCGCGGCTGCTGATGCGCATGTACGACCCCGACGCCGGCGAGGTCAGCATCGGCGGCCAGCCGCTGACGGCGCTCACGCAGCAGAGCCTGCGCCAGGCGATCGGCGTGGTGCCGCAGGACCCGGTGCTCTTCAACGACACCATCGCCTACAACATCGGTTACGGCCGGCCCGAGGCGGGACGCGAGGCCATCATCGCGGCCGCGCGGGCGGCCCAGGCCGACGAGTTCATCAGCCTGCTGCCCGAGGGCTACGAGACGCGGGTCGGCGAGCGCGGCGCGCGGCTGTCCGGCGGGGAGAAGCAGCGCATCGCCATCGCGCGCGCGTTCCTGAAGAATCCGCCGATCGTCGTGCTCGACGAGGCCACCTCGGCGCTGGACACCAAGGCCGAGCGCGCGATCCAGGGCGCGCTGGACGAGGTCGCGCGCGACCGGACCTCGCTGATCATCGCCCACCGCCTGTCGACGGTGGTCGACGCGGACCAGATCATCGTCATGGACCGCGGCGAGATCGTCGAGCGCGGCCGGCATGACGAGCTGCTCGAGCGCCGCGGGCTGTACGCGCAGCTCTGGGAACTGCAGCGCCAGCAGCAGCAGACCGAATCGCTGGAGCGGCGCATCGCCCAGCATCCGGTCAACGTCGCCGGCCTGCTGGTGCTCAGCCTGGACGGCCTGCGAGACACGCTGGCCGACGCCGACATCGACCTCTACACCGACATCGACCTGAACGTCGCCAGCATCCACGGCGACGCGAGCCGCATCGCGCGCATCGTGCAGCTGGTCTGCCTGCTGGCGCTGCGCGGCGCGACGCAAGGCCGCATGGAGGGCCGGCTGCTGCGCGTGGACCGCACCAGCCAGCTGACAGTCGGATTCCATGGCCGGCTCGACCCCGACACCGGACCGCCGGACACGCTGGAGCTGCGCACGCTGGTCAACGAGGCGGGCGGTCATCTGGGCATCGAGCGCGACCCGGACGCCGGCGTGCAGCAGTACATCGTCGACTTCCCGCTGCCCGCGCTGGCCGAGGCGCCGCTGTCCGAGGATGAGCTGCGCGCCGCGCCGCCCGAGCTGGCGCAGGCGGCGATGCAGCAGCGGGAGACCGCGCTGGAGACGGTGTTCGGGCTCGATCCGCATCCGCTGTCGGGCCTCAACGTCATGTGCGTCGATGACGACGAGGACGCGCTGGAGTCGCTCGGACAGCTGCTCGAACTCGACGGTGCGCGCACCGAGCGCGTCACCTCCGGCCGCGAGGCGCTGCGCCGCCTGGCCGAGCGCGATCCATCGGCCTGGCCCAATGTCTTCGTCTGCGACATCGCGCTGGGGCCGGAAGATGGTCACGCGGTGGTCCGAGGGCTGCGCACGCTGGAGGCGCAGCGCCAGGTGCCGCTCGAGCGCCGCCTGCCGGCGATCGCGCTGACCGGCATGGCCCAGCCGGAGGACCGGCTGCGCGCGCTGGTGGCCGGCTTCCAGCGCCACATGGCCAAGCCGGTCGTGCCCGAGGACCTGATCCGGGCGCTGCACGACCTCGCGCACGTGCCGGCCTGAGCGGCGGCCGCATCGGTCGATCTTTCCGGACATCGGCACGAACTTCAAATCTGCAGAAGCTTCTTCACCCCTTGGAGCCCTCATGAACCCGACATCACCCCGCCCCTTGCTGACGCTGGGCATCAATGCGAGCTTCCACGACTCCGCGGCGGCGCTGATGCGCGACGGCGAAGTCATCGCGGCCGCGGAGGAGGAGCGCTTCACCCGCATCAAGCACGGCAAGCGGCCCGTGCCCTTCACGGCCTGGGAGCTGCCGTACCACGCGATCGACTACTGCCTGAAGGAGGCCGGCGCGACGCTGGCGGACGTGTCGCACGTGGCGTACAGCTTCGACCCGGCGCGCTTCCTCGGCGACCGCGCGCCGGACGGCCGCTTCACGCTGCCGCTCAAGCCGTCGGACTTCGACGCCGGGCCGTGGGAGAACCCGTGGGATCCGCTGTTCGCGGCCTATGTGCTGAATGCACCGCGCATGCTCACCGACGCCGTGCCGCACCACCTGCGCAAGCGCTTCGCCGGCGTGAAGCACGCGAGCGCGCCCTATCGCTGGCACTTCGTGCCGCACCATCTCTGCCATCAGGCCAGCGCTTTCCTGGCGGCGCCGTTCGACCGCTGCGCGGTCATGACGCTCGACGGCCGCGGCGAGCAGGCCAGCACCTGCTACGGCCGCTACCGCGACAACCGCTACGAGCCGCTCGGCGAGGTGCATGTGCCGCATTCGCTGGGCCTGCTCTACGAGCGGGTCACGGCCTACCTGGGCTTCCTGCATTCGAGCGACGAGTACAAGGTGATGGCGCTGGCCGCGCTGGGCACGCCGCGGCATGCCGACGTGCTGCGCGAGCATCTCGCCGTCGGGGCCGACGGCCAGTACCGCAACCTGCCGCTGGATCTGGTCGAGCGCTTCGGACCGGCGCGGGTACCGGGCGCCAAGATGACCGAGACCTGTCTGGACCTGGCCGCGTCGCTGCAGGACGTGCTCGAGGAATCGGTGCTGCAGCTGGCCGTCTGGCTGCGCGAGCGCAGCGGCGAGGACCAGCTCGCCATGGCAGGCGGCGTGGCGCTGAACTGCGTCATGAATTCACGCCTGCGCGATGCGGGCATCTTCCGGCGCGTCTGGGTGCAGCCGGCGGCGGGCGACGCGGGCACGGCCCTGGGCGCGGCCCTGTGGGTCGACGCGCGCGAGCGCGCCGGGCAGCCCGCCGAGGCCGGCGAGGACCAGCCGCTCGAACTGGCCGAACGCCGCTGGCACATGGATCACGCCTACCTGGGCCCGGCGTACGACGACGGCGAAATCGAGGCGCTGCTCCAGTGGGCGCAGCTGCGCTACCGCAAGGTCGAAGACGTGGCGAAGGAGACCGCGACGCTGCTGGCGCAGAACAAGATCATCGGCTGGTTCCAGGGCCGGATGGAGTTCGGGCCGCGCGCGCTCGGGGCGCGATCGCTGCTGGCCTCGCCGGTCGATCCCCACATGCAGGCGCGCCTGAACGAGCTCAAGGACCGCGAGGACTTCCGGCCGGTCGCCCCGGCGGTGAACCGCGAGGACATGGCGGACTGGTTCGAGCCGGCCGACGCCAACGAGGGCGAGTCCCCCTTCATGCTCTTCGTCTACCGCGTCAAGCCGGGCCAGTCCGAGCGCATCCCTTCGGCGCTGCACAGCGACCGCACGGCGCGGGTGCAGACCGTGGATGCGGCGACCAACCCGGTGTTCCACGATCTGCTCACGGCGGTCGGCGAGAAGACCGGCGTGCCGGTGCTGGTGAACACCTCGTTCAATGTGCGCGGCGAGCCCATCGTCGGCACGCCGAAGGCGGCCATCGAGGCCTTCTTCAGCACGCCGCTCGATGCCCTCGTCATCGGCTCCTTCATCCTCGAGAAGTAGGGGCCGCGGCGCGCGCCAGCCGGCTCAATGCGCCAGCAGATAGCGCGCCATCAGGCGCGCCTGGGTCTCGCTGATGCCCAGCGCCGGCATCGCGGAGTGGGCGTCGATCGCCTGCGGATCGCGGATCCAGGCGGCGATGCCGTCCTCGGTGGGAAAGGCCTTGCCGCCGATGCGATCGCGGCCGGCGAGTCCGCTCAGCCGCGGTCCGTTCGAGGTGTCGGGGCCGACCACGCCGGGAATGACATGGCAGGCGGTGCAGCCGTGCTGGCGGAATGCGCGCCGCGCGAGCTCGACGGTCGTGAGCGGCGGATCCAATGGCGCGGGCGCATCCACGATGCCGTCGCAGCGTGGCGCCGCCGTGAGCGTGGCCGTGGACGCGGGCATCTGCGTCCGGGACGGTGAACGCGTGCCAGACGCTCCCAAGGCGCCCGACGCGCCCGCCGCGCTTGTGCCGGGCGCCGCCGTGAGCGCCCGGTACTGGTCGGGCGTCATCAGAGGCAGTGCATCGAGAAACGCGACCACGGACCAGAGTTCGCGCTCGTCGAGCCGGTATTCCCACGCCGGCATGCCGCTCATCTTGATGCCGTTGCGCGTGATCCAGTACAGGTCCTGCCGGCGCCAATGGCGGGTCGCCTCGATCAGCGACGTCGGCACCGGCTGCATGCCGAGCGCGAACCGTTCAGGCGCCACGCCAGGCGCACCATGGCAGGCGACGCAGCGATCGCGGAAGCAGGCGGCGCCCTGCATCACGCGGGCCGCGGTCACCAGATCGGGCGGCGGCGGGTGGGCGTCGGCGCGGCGCTGGACCGCGCGCTTGAGCGCGAGCTCCAGCAGCGAGTGCACGGGCTGAAGGTGGGGGCCGGTCGCGGACACGTCGTACACGCCGAACCAGACGAAGGCCGCCGCGCCGGCCGCGCCCAGCACGCCGGCCGCCGCGAGCGCGGCGAGCGCTGCCATCGCCGGGCGCGCGGCGCGCGCGCTTGCGCCGTCCGAGGGTCGTGGGGGATCGCTCATGGCCGCAGCAAGGCAAGCGCGATGCCGGACCGCTGCCAGGGCAGGCACTTCGTGTGCCGGGGAGCGCGCATGACCCGCCTTGACAGCAGTCACCGCCTCCACCGGAAAGACCGCCCCGCTCGTCAGCCCCTGCCCCGTTCGCCGGCGGCGGTCCTGGCCGCGGGGGCGCTGCTGCTGGGCGTGGCGCTCGCCGCCTGCGGTCCGGCGCCTGACGAGCCGATGCAGCGCTGGCAGGTGGAGACCGCGGATCTCGCGCGCGGACGCCAGTTGATGGCGCATTACCAATGCGGCTCCTGCCACGCCGCGCCCGGCGTGCCGGGCAATGGCCAGCGCGCGCCGGAGCTGTACCGATTCGGCCGCCGCAGCTACATCGCCGGCCAGGTGCCCAACACGCCGGAATCGCTGCAGCGCTGGCTGCAGGATCCGCCCGCGCTGGTGCCGGGCACGACGATGCCGCGGCTCGGGGTGTCGGAGCGCGATGCGCGCGACATCGCCGGCTACCTGCTGTCCCTGCAATGAAGGCCCGGCCATGAACGGCGGCGTGCTCGGTCCGGCGGGTCCACAGGCCGAGGCGCTCGCCGGCGTCATGAACACGGCGCTGATCGTCTGCGCCCTCGCCTTCGTCTTCGCGATGGTCTGTCTCGCGGCGGCGCTGTGGTGGCGAGGCCGGCGCCCGGTGCCGGCGGCGCTCTGGTTGTGGGGCGGCGGGCTGGTGCTGCCGGTGCTGGTCTTCGGCGGCCTGCTGCTGCACGGTGAGCGCGCGGCGCAGGGGCTCGACGGGCCGGCGCCGCCCGGCGCGCTGCGCGTCGCCGTCACGGGCCACTTGTGGTGGTGGTCGCTGCGCTACGAGGCCGAGGGCGACGCCGCCGCCTTCGCCACCGCCAACGAACTGCGCGTGCCGGTGGGGCGTCCCGTGACGCTGACGCTCGCGTCGGAGGACGTGATCCACAGCTACTGGGTGCCGGAGCTCGGCGGCAAGGTCGACCTGGTGCCCGGACGCCTGAATCGCCTGACCTTCACGGCCGCGCGGCCGGGCGTGTTCCGCGGACCGTGCTCGGAGTACTGCGGGACGCAGCATGCGGCGATGGTGCTGCAGGTGGTGGCGATGGCGCCGGAGGACTTCGCGCGCTGGCGCCGCGCGCAGGCGGGCGACGCGCCGGAGCCGGTCTCCCGCCAGGCCCTGCGCGGCGCGGCGCTCTTCCGCGAGCACGGCTGTGTCGCCTGCCACGCGGTGCGAGGCCTGGATCGCGCCGGGGACGGGCGCGAGGCGGCGCGCGGGGCGCTCGATCCGCCGCCGCTGGGTCCGGACCTCACGCATGTGGCGGACCGCCTGTGGCTGGGCGCGGGCGCGCTGCGCAACCGCGATCCGCTCGGCGATCCGCGCACGGCGCTGCGGCAATGGATCTCGGACGCGCAACAGGCCAAGCCCGGTGTGCGCATGCCTTCCTACCAGCAGATCCCCGCCGATGAGATCGATGCGCTGACCGAGTTCCTCGCGGGACCGCCGCCCGCGGGCAGTGGCACGGAGCGGCCCCTGGTGGCCGCGGCGCCATGACCGGGCCGATCCCCGCCCGCCCAGCCAGCCGGCCGCCGCGCCCCGACGGCGAACTCGAGCGCCTGCGTGCCGCGTGGGCGCCACCGGCAGGCTGGCGCCGCATCAGCAGCGTCAACAACGTCTTCATCGGCAAGCTCTACATCGCGACAGCCTTCCTCTTCCTGCTGCTGGGCGGCGTGCTGGCGCTGCTGATGCGGGCGCAGCTGGCGGCGCCGTCGCAGACGCTCATCGGCGCGCCGCTGTTCCAGCAGCTGTTCACCATGCATGGCACGGTGATGATGTTCCTGTTCGCGGTGCCGATGGTCGAGGCCATCGCGGTCTACCTGCTGCCCAACATGCTGGGCGCGCGCGACCTGCCCTTTCCACGTCTGTCCGCCTATTCGTTCTGGATGTACGCCTTCGGCGGCCTGGCCTTCTACGCGACGCTGTTCTGGGGCTTGGCGCCGGACTCGGGCTGGTTCATGTATCCACCGCTGAGCAGCGCGGCCTACTCGCCGGGACTGAACGCGGACTTCTGGCTGCTGGGCATCGGCTTCATCGAGATCTCCGCGATCGCCGGCGCCATCGAACTGATCACCGGCACGCTGATGACGCGGGCGCCGGGCATGACGCTGGGCCGCATGCCGGTCTATGCATGGTCCATGCTGGTGGTGGGCGGGATGATCGTGCTGGCTTTTCCGGCCGTGATCGCCGGCACCGCGCTGCTGGAGATCGAGCGCGCCTTCGACTGGCCCATCTTCGATGCCACGCGGGGCGGCGATCCGCTGCTGTGGCAGCACCTGTTCTGGTTCTTCGGGCATCCGGAGGTCTACATCATCTTCCTGCCCGCGGCGGGACTGGTCTCGACAATGGTCCCGGCGCTGGCGAGGACCTCGCTGATCGGCCGGCAGGCGGTGGTGGCGGCGCTGATCGCGATCGGGGTGGTCAGCTTCCTGCTGTGGGCGCATCACATGTTCACGGCGGGACTGGGCGGGCTGGGCATGAGCGTCGTGTCCATCCTGAGCGTGGCCATCGCGATTCCCGGCGCGCTGCAGGTCTTCGCGTGGATCGGCACCTTGTGGCGCGGCCGGCTGCAATGGACCACGGCGACGCTGTTCCTGATCGGCTTCCTCGTCACCTTCGTGCTGGGCGGACTGACCGGCGTGATGCTGGCGTTGCTGCCGATCGACTGGCAGGTGCACGACAGCTACTTCGTCGTGGCGCATTTCCACTACGTGCTCATCGGCGGCATGGTGCTGCCGATGTTCGCGGCCATCTACCACTGGCTGCCGCTGTGGAAAGGCCGCGCGCTGTCGGAACGCGCCGGACGCTGGGTCTTCGGGCTGGTGGTGGGCGGCTTCCATCTGACCTTCTTCCCGATGCACATCGCCGGGCTGCTCGGCATGCCGCGGCGCGTGCATACCTATGCGGCGGGGCTGGGACTGGAGTGGCCGAATCTGCTGTCCTCGCTGGGCGCCGCGGTGATCGCGGCGGGCGTGCTGCTGTTCGTCATCGACGTCGTGCGCAGTCAGCGCGGACCGGCGCGGGAGCATCACGATCCGTGGACCTCGTCGACGCTGGAGTGGCTGCCATCGGAGCTTTACGGCACGCGCAGCATCCCGCAGGTGGAGCATCACGAGCCGCTGTGGCATCGGCCCGAGCTGCATGAGGAGGTCAAAGCGGGCGCGCATTGGCTTCCCGGGACGATCAGCGGCGGGCGGGAGACGCTGCTCACGAGTCCGGTGCAGGCGCGCCCGCTGCGGGTCGTCGTGCTGGCCAAGGACAGTCTGTGGCCATTCCTCGCGGCGGTCGGCACTGCCGCGTTCTTCCTGCTGATGACGGTGAAGTCGGTGGCGGGCACGGTGGCGGGCGGCGTGCTGGCGATCGTCGCGCTGTGTGCGTGGCTGTGGCAGACGGATCGGGCGCCGCCGGTCGAGGACGCAGAGGCCGCGGCCGGCGTGCTGCTGCCGATGGGCGCATCGGGGCGGCAGTCGCCGTCGTACTGGGCGGTCGTGATCCTCATCGTGGTGGAGGCGACGATCTTCGCGTCGATGGCGTTCGCGCATCTGCATGTCGCGATGCGGCTGGAGGTGTGCCCGCCGCCGGGCGTGGGGCTCGCGGACACAAGCACGCTGGCGATGCAGACACTGGGCTATGCGCTGAGTCTGGCTTTCGCCGCGTGGGCAGGCGCGGGCGCGTGGCGCGCGCCGGTGCCGAGATGGCGGGGAGCGCTGATGGCGCCAGCGTTCGCGATGGCGGCACTGGCCTTCCACGATGGATTGAGAACGGCCTGGCCAGCGGAACGGCCGCCGACGCTGGATGCCTGGACAGGGACACTGGCCGCGCTGCATGGGCTGCAGGGACTGCAGTTGGCGGTCGCGGCGATGCTGGCGCTTTACTACGGCGCGCGTCTGGCGAGCGGCTTGATCCGGCCGAGGCAGCATGCGACGCGAGAGGCCGTGGTGCTGCTGTGGGCGTGGGTCTGCCTGCAGGGCGTGGCCACGGTCTGGTGGCCGCGTCTGGCGGCTTGATCGCTTGTTCGGGCGCTGCTGCCCTTCCACGCCCCGCCTCTCCCCTGCCCTCTCCCCCTGTGGAGGGAGTTCATGCAGAGGCTGGGGAATTCATGCGGGGGCGAGGGAGTTCATGCGGGGCGGTACAGGTCTTTGCCGACCGCGCGGACTTCTTGAAGCAGCGCGCGGGCGCCGGGGGATAGCAGGTGGTCCTCGCGCGTGATGATGCCGAAGGCATCCATGCTGCACGGCAGCTCGATCGGCAGGATCGCCAGCGCCCGCAGCGACGCGTAGTAGCGCGCCACCTCGACCGGCATCACGTGCAGCGCATCCGTCTGCTGCAGCAGCGCCGTGATCACCAGCAGCGCCGTCGTGTCCACCGCATCCGCCGGCGGATCGATCGCCGCCCGCCGGAACATCAGCTCCCATCGGTGACGCAGCACGCTGCCCGGCGGCGGCAGGATCCACGGCTGCGTCGCCAGGTCCTGCAGCGTCAGGTCTGTGCGCGCCAGCAGCGGGTGACCGAGCCGCGCCACCGCGCAGGCCGGCTCGCCGCTCAGCTCCTCGTATTGCAGGCCGCCCGCGCTGTCCTCCTCCAGGATCCGGCCGATCATGAAATCGAGCGTCCCCCGCTTGAGCTGCTCCAGCAGCACCTTGCTGGTGTCCATCTGCACGCCGATGCGCAGCAGCGGCGCCTGCGCCTTCACGCGCGCGATCGCGCGCGGCAGCAGCGCCATCCCCGGCGTCATGATCACGCCCACCTCGACCTGGCCGGTCAAGCCCTTCTTCAGCGCGACGATGTCGTCATGCGCCGCGGCCAGACTCGTCAGCGCCATCCGCGCATGGCGGATCATCGTCTCGCCGAACAGCGTCGGCTCCATGCCGCGCGGCAGGCGCTCGAACAGCCGCACCTCCAGCATGTCCTCCAGGTCCTTGAGCTGCTTGGAGGCCGCCGGCTGCGTCATGCACAGCGCCTCCGACGCCCGGTGGATGTTGCGGTGGTCGTCCAGCGCGATCAGCAGCAGCAGCTGGCGCGTCTTCAGCCGCGCGCGCAGGAACCAGTTGGGATTCGGGGCGTCGTCCATCACAGTGCTCCGTCAGGCCAGGTCCACGATGCCCTTGGTCGACAGCACGCTGCTCAGGTCGTCGCCCGTTTCCTGCAGCTGGACCAGCGTGGCCTGGCGGGCGCCCAGCGGGTCGCGGTTGCGGATCGCCGTCAGGATCGCCTCGTGGCGCGGCAGGGACAGTTCGTGGGTGTTGGGCAACTGGCTGCTCAGGATGATGGATTCGCGCAGCGCCAGCGACAGCATGTTGCCGATGTAGGCCATCAGGTCGTTGTTGGTCGCCTCGGCGATGTGGCGGTGGAAGGCCAGGTCGGGCTCGAGCAGGTGCTCGGTGTCGGTGGCCGCGGACATGCCGTCGAAGGCCTGCTCGATGCGCTCGAGCTGCTCGGGCGTGGCCGCCTTCGCGGCCAGCGCGGCCGCGGCCGGCTCGAACACGCGGCGCACCTCCATCAGCGTGTTCAGGAATTCCTGCTGCGGCTTGGACTGGATCAGCCAGTACAGCACGTCGGGATCCAGCAGATGCCACTCGTTGCGCGGCCGCACGATGGCGCCGGCACGCTGGCGCGACACCACCAGCCCCTTGGCCACCAGCACGCGCACGGCCTCGCGCAGCACCGGGCGGCTGATGTCGTAGCGGTCCAGCAACTGCTGCTCGGCCGGCAGCCGGTCGCCGGGCCTGAGCTCGCCCGAGACGATGGCCAGCCCCAGCTCGCTGACGATGCGGCCATGCTGGCTCTTGCCCTCCGCGCGGCGCGCGCGCGGGTTGTAGGTCGAATGATCGGCGCGGGTCTTCATATCGGGCGGCAGGCTATCACGGGCGCCCGCCCTCGAAACTCGCGACAAATCCTCCCTTGGCGCGCCGCGCCGCGCGTTGCAGGCCAGCGCCGGCCCGCCCGGCCAGTGGCGGCGCGGCATGCCGGCGCGTCATGCCTGCGCCTCCTGCACCGGGCCGTCGGGCTGCGGCTGGCCGAACGCCGGCAGGCCGTCGGCACGCCATTCGAAGGGCTGCACGCGGGCATGGCGGTTGGGATCATGCAACGGATCGCCCACGATCTCCCGGTAGTTGCGCGCGTGATAGACCAGCAGGTCCGTCTTGCCGTCCGGCGTCGTCGTGAAGCTGTTGTGGCCCGGGCCGTACTGGCCGTTGGCGCTGGCGAAGACCGGCACCGGCGACTTGTGCCAGACCGAGGCATCCAGCAGTTCCGCCGCCGCGTCCGCCCACAGCAGGCCCATGCAGTAGTTGGCGTCGGTCGCCGCCGCCGAGTAGGCGATCAGCACGCGGCCATGCCGCTGCAGCACCGCCGGCCCCTCGTTGACGGCGAAGCCGACGCGCTCCCAGGGCAGCACGGCCTCGCTGATCCGCGTCGGGGCGCTCTTCAGCGTCCAGGCATTGGCCAGCGTGGCGAGATAGAGGTTGGTCTTGCCCTGGCGCGAGGGGTCGGCCTCGGCCCAGCACAGGTACTGCTCGCCGCCATGGGCGAACGTGGTCGCGTCGAGCGCGAAGTCATCCAGCGGTGTGCGGATCTGGCCGCGCTCGATCCATTCGCCTTGCGCCGGGTCCTCGTGCGCGTTCTCCAGCACATGCATGCGGATCTTCCAGATGTCGTCGCGCTCGCCGCCGGCGAAGTAGATCAGCCAGCGTCCATCGACGCGATGCAGCTCCGGCGCCCAGATGTGCCAGCTCGCCGGTCCTTGCGCGCGGCGCGTCCAGATGGTCGTCGGCGCCGCGTGCGGCAGATCCTCGATGCGCGCCGCGCTGCGCAGCTCGATCGCGTCGAAGCCCGGCACCGACGCGGTGAACCAGTAGCGGCCGGCATGCAACGACAGGTGCGGATCGGCACGCTGGGGAATCAGCGGGTTGGACCAGTTCAGCGTCATGGCGTCGTCTCGCGCTTTCATCGTCTGACCTTCTTCAAGGCCTTGTTGACCTGCTTCTCCACGTCGGCCTGCACCTCGGCGATCGGCTTGTTGGAGACCATCAGATTGCTCACGTCCTCGCCGATCAGCAGCTCGATCGCGCGCTGAGTCGGCACGTTGCCCGGCATCGACGTGCCGGTGCGGGTGATCTCGGTCAGGTTCTGGCGGAACGGCAGCGCCTTGAACGCGGCGCTGTCCGCCACCGAACGCCGCACCGGCAGGTGTCCCGTGCGCGCCCACTCGGCACTGCGCTTCCAGATGAACTGCAGCAGCTTGAGCGCGGCCGCATGCTGCTCGGGCGTCGCGGCGCCGCCCTTGAACAGCGCCCAGCTGTGACCGTCGGCGAACACCGCCGGCCGCTGGTAGAGCTGCGGGAACGGCACCACGGTGTAGCCGCCCTTGAGTGGCGAGCCGGGCTTGCGGGCCTCGCGCAGGAACTGGTCGATGGTCCAGGTGCCCACGACCACCACGCCCGCCTCGCCGTTCAGGAAGGCCTGGTTGGCGCCGCCGTAGTCGAGGTTGGGTTTCACCAGCCCCTCGGCATAGAGCTGCTGCATCAGCGCCAGCGCGTTGACCACCTGCGGCTGATGCATGTCGATGCGCTTGCCGTCCTCGCTGAAGAGCGGGGTCTCCTGCTGGGCGATCAGCGTCTGGAAGGTGCGGTTCGTGGCCGCCGTCTCCTTGACGATCGCCCACGCGAAATACGGCTTGCCGGTCCGCTGCTTGAATTGCCGCGCCATCGCCAGCAGCTCGTCCGGCGAATGCGGCAACTTGGGCTTGCCGTCCGCGCCCATGAGGCCGGCCTGGGACATCAGCGTCGTGTTGACGTGCCACAGCCAGGCCCAGGTGTCGAAGGGCAAGGCGTAGATCTGGCCGTTCAGCGTGACGCCGCGGCGCGCGTGGTCGGTGAAGTCGGCCGTGTCGATGCCCAGCGCGGGAAGCTCGGCGTCCAGCGGCTCGATCAGCCGGCGGCGCACATAGTCGCCCAGCGCCGATTCATGCATCACCGCCACCGTCGGGATGTCCTTGGCCACCAGGCGCGCGGTCAGTTGGTCGTAGTACGGCGCCCATTCGGCGACCTGCGTCTTCACGACAATGCCGTCGGGATTGGTCGCGTTGAACTCGTTGACCATCGCGGTCACGATGCCGCACTCGCCCACGCCCTGGCTCGCGTCGTTCACCGCGCCGAACTTGGCGTCGCAGCTGCCGAAGAAGCGCATCAGCGTGATCTCGGTCTTCGCCTTCGCGCCCGGGCCTGCCGCCGTCACGGCGCGGTCGCCACAGCCGGCGAGCAGCGCCGCGCCCGCCAGCGCCGCCATCCACAGGGAGCGTTTCATCATGACCGCCCCGTTCCCGCCACCGCGGTGACCAGGTGCTTCTGGAAGAAGAGATAGATCATCAGCACCGGCGCGCCGGCGAACACCGCCTGCGCCATCAGGAAGCCCAGTCCCTCGGACTGCGCGAAGTTGGTCTGCGTCGACGCCAGGCCACGCGTCAGCGTGTACATCTCGGGCTGCGTCGCGATGACCAGCGGCCAGAGGTAGTCGTTCCAGCAGGCCAGGAAGGTGAAGATGCCCAGCGTCGCCTGCGCCGGCAGCGTCAGCGGCAGCACCACGCGCAGGAAGGTCTTGAAGCGCGAGGCGTTGTCCAGCAGCGCCGCTTCCTCCAGGTCGATCGGCACGGCCTTGAAGTACTGCGTCATCAGGAACACGCCGAACGGCGCCGCCAGGCCCGGCAGCGCCAGGCCCGCGTAGGTGTTCTGCAGGCCCCAGTCGGAGAACAGCCGGTGCAGCGGGATGAAGACGCTCTGCGACGGCACCGCCAGGCCGAACAGCACCAGCGGGAACAGCCAGCGCCGCCCCGGAAACTCGCAGCGCGCGAAGCCATAGCCCGCCAGCGACGACAGCACCAGCACGCCCAGCGTCTGCAGCGCCGCGACCAGCGCGCTGTTGCCCAGCCAGCGGAACACCGCCGAGGTCTGCAGGATGTCCGCGTAGTTGGCCAGCGTGTACGGTGGCGCGAGGAAGACGTCGGTGCGCACCATGAGCAGTTCGTTGGGCTTGAACGACAGCGCCAGCACCCACAGCAGCGGCAGCATCCACAGTGCCGCCAGCACGATCAGCAGCGCCATCACCGCGCGGTCGAACCAGCCCTTGCGCAGCATCGGGGTCATCGGCGCACTCCTTGCGCGGCCTCGCGCCGCTCCAGCCACATCTGCACCGAGACGCCCACCAGCATCACGGCCAGCAGCACCTGCGACGCGGCGGTCGCGTAGCCCAGCGAGAGCTGCATGAAGGCCTGTTCGTAGATGAACTGGACGATGGGCCGCGTCGTGTTGTTGGGGCCGCCGTTGGTCATCAGCATGATCTGCGGGAAGACCTGGAACTGGCGGATCACCTCGATCACCGCCACCAGCGCCACCGTGCGCTTGAGCGCGGGCAGCGTGACATGGGTCAGCGTGCGCCAGCGGCTGGCGTTGTCCAGCGCGGCGGCTTCGTAGACATCGGAGGGGATCTGCTGCAGCGCCGACAGGAACAGCATCATCGGCAGGCCGATGATCCACCACACCGTCACGAGCGCCAGCGTCGGCAGCGCCAGCAGGTCGCTGGTGAGCCAGGGCAGTTGAGGCAGGCCCAGCGCCGCGCTGCCCTGCGCGACCAGACCGCGCTCGGGCATCAGTGCCAGCTGCCAGACCAGCGTGATCAACGTCACCGAGAAGACGCTGGCGCAGAAGAAGATCGCGCGCAGCACGGCCGCGAGCCGGCCGGGGCGGTTCAGCGCGAGCGCCAGCATCAGCGACAGGACGACGAAGACCGGCACGCTGATCAGCACGAAGCGCAGGGTGTTCCAGACGACCTGATGGAAGACATCGTCGTCCAGCAGTTCGAGGTAGTTCTGGAAGCCGACGTAGAAGCTGTCGTTGGACAGCAGGTCATGGTCGTGGAAGCTGATGAACCAGCCCTTGGCCAGCGGCCAGAGCAGCAGCAGCGCGTAGACCGCGACGAAAGGCAGCACGAACAGCGCATGCGCCGGACGCGAGGCGCGAAGACCCACCGCCGCGCGCGCGCGGCCGGCGGCCTTCGCACCGCTCGGGATCTCTGGGCTCATGCCGCAGCCCCTTGCGCCACCGCATGGTGCGCCAGTCCCTGCTTGTCGAAAAGATGCGCCTCATCCATGACGAGATCGAGCTGCACCAGCTCGCCCGCCGCCGGCGACGCGCCCGCGACGGTGGCGATCGCGCGCGTGCCGTCGACGAGCCGCACATGCGCCAGGCTGCGTTCCCCGAGGAATTCGACCATCTCGACCTGCGCCGGCAGCGGCCCGCGCGCCGCGGTGACCAGATGCTCGGGCCGGATGCCGAGCGTGAGTTCGCTGCCCGGCACCGCCGCCGGCACGCGGGTCAGGAGTTCCTGCCCGCCAGGCAGCTCGATGGCCGCCAGGCCCTGCCGGTCCGCCAACCGCCGCACCGGCACGAAGTTCATCCCCGGTGTCCCGATGAACCCCGCGACGAATCGCGTCGCGGGACGCCGATAGAGCTCGGACGGCGGCGCCACCTGCTCGATGCGGCCCGCGTTCATGACCACGATGCGGGTCGCCAGCGTCATCGCCTCGATCTGGTCGTGGGTCACGAAGATCATCGTCGCGCCCAGCCGCCGGTGCAGCTGCGCCAGCTCCAGCCGCGTGCGGCCGCGCAGCGCCGCGTCGAGGTTGGACAGCGGCTCATCGAACAGGAATAGCGCCGGCTCCTTGACCACCGCGCGGCCGATCGCCACGCGCTGCCGCTGACCGCCCGACAACTGCCCCGGCTTGCGCGCCAGCAGCGCGTCCAGCTCCAGCATCCGCGCCGCCTCCTGGATGCGGCGATCGATCTCTTCCTCCGCCAGCGCGATATTGCGCAGGCCGAAGGCCAGGTTCTCGCGCACCGTCATGTGCGGGTACAGCGCGTAGTGCTGGAACACCATCGCCAACTGCCGCTGGCCCGGCGCGGCATGGGTCACGTCCTTGCCGCCGATCTCGATGCGGCCGCCGCTGACCTCCTCCAGGCCCGCGATCATGCGCAGCAGGCTGGTCTTGCCGCAGCCCGACGGGCCGAGGAACACGATGAACTCGCCCGGCGCCACGTCGAGCGACAGGTCGGGGATGACCTGCACCGCGCCATAGCGCTTGCAGATCTGCTCCAGCTTGAGGGCTGCCAACGGAATGTCTCCTGATGTCTTCTTGTCTTCTTGAAGCGCCGCGGCCTTCTGCGGGCCGCGTGCCGGTCTAGCGCTCGCCGGAGGCCAGCGCGGGCCAGCCGTCGCCGGTCCATCGCAGCTCACCCAGACGCAGCTTGGGCTTCCCGCGATCTTCGCCGTCATAGGCATGCCGGACGATCCATCGGCCAACGACGTCCTGATGGCCCGGCCCGATCCAGCGGCCGGCACCCTGCTCCACCAGCGTGCCGCCGCCGTCCATCAGGTCGCGCCCTTCCTGGTCCAGGAAGGGCCCTTGCGCCGAGCGCGAGCGCCCGACGCGGATGTTGTAGGTGCTGGCCGTGCCGCGGCAGCACAGGTCATGCGAGACGAACAGGTAGACCCAGTCGCCGTGCCGCACCATCGTCGGCGCCTCGATGCCGGCCTTGCGCCGCGCGATGAAGCGCGCCGGACCGCTCGGCCGCATCGTCTCCGGATCGAAGGCGGCGACGCGGATCCCGCCCCAGAACGAGCCGTAGCTGAGCCACAGCCGGCCATCGCCGCCCTGCTCCTTGGCATCGATGAAGAGGTCCGGATCGATCGCATTGAAGTCGTCGCCTTCGACGCTTCGCGCGACCATGCCCTCGTCCTGCCAGGGGCCGTCGAGCGCCGCGCTGCTCGCCAGACCGATCGCCGAGCGGTTCTTGCCGAAGGTCGAAATCGAGTACAGCAGCCAGTAGCGCCCCTTGAGCGCGAACACCTTCGGCGCCCAGACATCGAGCCCGCGATGCGCCGGCACCGCCTCGGCCCACCAGGCCGGGGCCTCGGTCAGCGCTGGGGCCAGCCGCCGCCACTGGCGGCCGTCCTCCGAGCGCAGGTGCTGGATGCCGGGCCCCGTCGTGAAGACGTGGAAGGCGCCGCCCTGCTCGATCAGCGTCGGATCGTGCGCGCCGGCGGGATCCTCGAGGCCCGGAGCGGGCACGCCCGCGGTCGAGCAGGCCGGCAGCACCGCCGCGGCGATCACCGCCGCGGCGCCGCGGACCCGAGGCGCGATCGAGGCCATCAGCCAGCGAACGTGTAGGCGGTCTTGACCGTCGTATAGAACTCGCGCGCGTAGCTGCCCTGCTCGCGCGGACCGTAGCTGGAGCCCTTCGTGCCGCCGAACGGCACGTGGTAGTCCACCCCCGCCGTCGGCAGGTTGACCATCACCATCCCTGCCTGCGAGTGCAGCTTGAAGTGGGCCGCGTGCTTCAGCGACTGCGTGCAGATGCCGGCGGACAGGCCGAACTCGGTGTCATTGGCCAGCGCGAGCGCCTCGTCGTAGTCGCGCGCCCGCACGACGTTCGCCACCGGGCCGAAGACCTCCTCGCGGCTGATCGTCATCGCGTTCGTGGTGTCCGTGATCAGCGCGGGCAACTGATAGAAGCCGGCCGTCTCGCGCTCGACGACCTCGCCGCCGAAGGCCAGCGTGCCGCCTTCCCGTTTCGCGATCTCGACATAGCGCAGGTTCTGGTCGAGCTGGCGCTGGTCGACGACCGGTCCGATGTCGGTGCCGGCCTTGAGCGCGTGATCGATCTTCAGCGTCCGCAGCTTCTCGACGACCGCCTGGACGAAGCGGTCGTGAATGCCTTCCGTGACGATGATGCGGCTCGACGCCGTGCAGCGCTGCCCGGTCGAGAAGAACGCGCTCTGCACCGCCGAGTTGACGGCCACCCCGAGGTCCGCGTCATCCAGCACGATCAGCGGGTTCTTGCCGCCCATCTCCGCCTGCACCTTGGCCTGGCGCGCGGCGCAGGCCGAGATGATGCGGCGGCCCGTCGCCACCGAGCCGGTGAAGCTCAGCGCCTTGACCTTGGGCGAATCCACCAGCGTCTGCCCGACCTTCGAGCCCGCGCCCATCACGAGGTTGAAGGCGCCCTTGGTGAGCGCGGTGCGCGACAGGATCTCGGCGATGGTCCAGGCGCAGCCAGGCACCAGTTCGGCCGGCTTGAAGACGACGGTGTTGCCGTAGGCCAGCGCCGGCGCGATCTTCCAAGCGGGGATCGCGATCGGGAAGTTCCACGGCGCGATCAGGCCGACGACGCCGACCGGCTGCCGGATCACATCGACCGACACGCCGGGCCGCACCGAGGCCAGCGTCTCGCCGCCGCAGCGCAGCGCCTCGGCGGCGAAGAACTTGAAGATCATCGCGGCGCGGTGGGTCTCGCCCAGGCCTTCGGCCAGCGTCTTGCCCTCCTCGCGAGACAGCAGGCGGCCGATCTCGTCGCGGCGCGCCAGCAGCTCGTTGCCGACCGCGTCCAGCACGTCGAAGCGCTGCTGCGGCGTGCTCGAGGCCCAGGCCGGGAACGCCGCCTGCGCCGCGGCGATGGCGGCTTCGGTCTGCGCGGCATCGGCCTGCGCGTACAGGCCGATCACGTCGCTGGTGTCGGACGGATTGATGTTGGGACGCTGGTCGACGCCGGCGACCCATTCGCCGCCGATGTAGTTCTTGAACTCGGGAATCTGGCTCATGACAGGCCTCGGGTTGATGTCGAAGGGATTCAGCGCGCCCAGCGCAGCACCAGCGGATCGAGTCGCCTGGCCGCGTCCAGCAGGCCCGCGCGCACGTACGGGTTCATCGTCGGGAACGGATGGCGCGGCAGGTCGCAGGCGATCACGCCGCCTTCCTTCATCAGCGCCTTCGCGGTCAGGATGCCGCCCTGGCGGTTCTCGTAGTTGATCAGCGGCAGCCAGCGGCCGTACTCGGCCACGGCGGTTTCGCGGTCGCCGGCCGCGTAGGCATCGACGATGCGACGGATGCCGTCGGGGAACGCGCCGCCCGTCATCGCGCCGGTCGCGCCGGCGTCGAGGTCGGCCAGCAGCGTGATCGCTTCCTCGCCGTCCCACGGGCCTTCGATGGCGTCACCGCCCAGCGCGATCAGCTCGCGCAGCTTGCTCGCGGCGCCAGCGGTCTCGATCTTGAAGTAGCGGATCTGCTCCAGCTCCTTGGCCATGCGGGCCAGGAACGGCGCCGGCAGCGGCGTGCCCGACATCGGCGCGTCCTGGATCATCACGGGGATGCCGATCGCATCGGACAGCCTGGCGTAGAACTCGTGGATGCCGGCCTCACCCACACGCAGCGTCGCGCCGTGGTAGGGGGGCATCACCATCACCATCGCCGCGCCCAGCGACTGCGCCATGCGGCTGCGCTCGATGCAGATCTGGGTGCTGTAGTGCGTCGTCGTGACGATCACCGGCACGCGGCCGCCGACGTGCTCCAGGATGGTCCGCGTCAGCACGGCGCGCTCGTCGTCGCCGAGCACGAACTGCTCCGAGAAATTGGCCAGGATGCACAGTCCGTTGGAGCCGGCGTCGATCATGAAGTCGATGCAGCGCTTCTGGCTCTCGAGGTCGAGACCGCCCTGCTCGTCAAACGTGGTCGGGACGACCGGGAACACGCCCTTGTAGGGCCGAGGGAAGCTCAGGCTCATGTTGTCTCCAGGGTTCTCAGGACTCTTGTTGGGAGCGAATTAAAGTATTACTTTATGACGACTCGTATCCGGGCAAACCCTCAATCGAATGGATTTGACTCAAGAAATAGTCAGACTTATAGAATCCGGACTCCAGGAGCCGCCCGCGTCGCGGCGGCTTCGCGCATGACCCCACGAAGAGGCGCGACACTCGCGCCCGCAGACACGGAGACGACATGACCAGCGCCATCTATCCCAGCCTGCGCGAGCAGCGCGTGCTCATCACCGGCGGAGCGACCGGCATCGGCGCGACGCTGGTAGAGCGCTTCGCCGCGCAGGGCGCGCGGGTGGGCTTCATCGACATCGCGGCCGAAGCCGGCCACGCCCTCGCGGCAAAGTTGCCGGGAAGTGCCTTCGTCGCCGCCGATCTGACCGACATCGCGCAGCTGCGCGGCGCCATCGCGACGCTGCGCGAGCAACTGGGCGGGCCCTTCAAGGTGCTGCTGAACAACGCCGCCAACGACAAGCGCCATGCGCTGGAGGACGTCACGCCCGAGTTCTGGGACCAGGCGATCGCCGTCAACATCAAGCATCAGTTCTTCGCCGCGCAGGCGGTGGCGCCCGACATGAAGGCGCTGGGCGGCGGCTCCATCATCAACTTCGGCTCGTTCAGCTGGATGCTGATGCAGGGCGGCATGGCGGCGTACACGACGTCCAAGGCCGGCGTGCAGGGGCTCACGCGCTCGCTGGCGCGGGACCTGGGTCCGTTCAACATCCGCGTCAACACGCTGGTGCCGGGCTGGGTCATGACCGAGAAGCAGCTCCAGCTCTGGGTCAACGACGAAACCAAGAAAGAGATCGACGCCAACCAGTGCCTCAAGCAGCCGCTGATGCCGGACCACGTCGCGGCGCTGGCACTGTTCCTGGCGGCCGACGACAGCGCGATGTGCAGTGCGCAGGACTACATCGTCGACGGGGGCTGGGCATGACGGCGCCGGATCGCGCGGTGGCCGCGGCACGGGTTCATGTCGATTGCCGGGAACGGCTCGGCGAATGCGCGCTGTGGTGCGACCGCGAGCAGGCCTTGTACTGGACCGACATCGACGGCCAGAGGCTGTCGCGCTGGCAAGCGGCTGATGGGTCGATTGAAGGGTCGGCTGAAGGCCAGCTCACGCACTGGGCCATGCCCGAGCCGCTGGGCAGCTTCGCGCTGTGCGATGCGCCGGGACGGCTGCTGCTGGGACTGGCGTCGGGGGTGGCGCTGTTCGACCTGGCGAGCGGGGAAATCGGCCCGCTGGTGCCGGTCGAAGCCGACGAGCCGCGCACGCGCATCAACGATGGACGCTGCGATCCGCAGGGGCGCTTCGTCTTCGGCATGTTCAATCCCCATGGCGCGTCCGTCGGCGGCTACTACCGCGCGGAGATGGCGGGCATCGGCGTCGGGCGCGGCCTGAAGGTCGAGCGCCTGCCGCTGCCGCCAGCGATCGTCGGGAACTCGCTGAACTTCAGCCCCGATGGGGGAACGCTCTACTACACGGATTCCCCCACGCGGACGATCTGGGCAATGGACTATCACGCCGATGGGCGGCTGGGCGAACGCCGCGTCTTCGCGCAGCTCCCGATGGACGGCGGCGAACCCGATGGCGCGGCGGTCGACACGGACGGCGGCCTGTGGTCGGCGATCTGGGGCGACGGGGCCGTGATCCGCTTCGACGCGCAGGGCCGCGAGACCCTGCGCCTGCCCCTGCCCGTCTCGCAGCCCACCTGCCCCGTGTTCGGCGGACCGGCGCTGGACCGCCTCTTCGTCACCACCGCCCGCAAGCAGTGCGAACATGAGCCGCTCGCGGGCGCGCTGTTCGAACTTGACCCGCAAGGCCATCGCGGCCTGGCGCCTCATCGATTCCAGATCACATGACACCGATTCAACGCAAGGTCTACGGTCACCTGCCCGACGGGCGGCCGGTGCACGAGTACACGATGGACAACGGCTGCGGGCTGCGGCTGTCGGCGATCACCTATGGCGGGCTGGTCACGCGGCTGGAGGTGCCGGACGCGCGCGGCGAGCTCGCGAACGTGGTGCTGGGGCTGCCGACGCTCGAGGACTACGTGCTGCGCAATCCGCACTTCGGCGTGATCGTGGGCCGCTACGGCAACCGGATCGCCGATGCGGCGTTCCGCCTCGATGGCGAACGCCATGCGCTCCAGGCCAACGATGGCAGCAACTGCCTGCATGGGGGGCCGCGCGGCTTCGGTCTGCAGCTCTGGCGCGCCGAAGCGGAGAGCGACAGCTGCCTGCGCTTCGATCTGGACAGCCCTGACGGGGATCAAGGCTTCCCGGGACGGCTGCAGGCGGTGGTGCGCTACCGGCTGGTCGAGGACATGGGCTGGCAGATCGAGTACGAAGCGACGACCGACCGGCCGACGGTGGTCAACCTGACGCACCACGACTACTTCAACCTGGCGGGGCATGGCTCCGCGCTGGGTCACGAGCTGCAGATTCCCGCGAGCCGGTACTGCGAGGTCGACGCGGCAGCGATTCCGACCGCGATCGCGCCCGTGGCCGACACCCCTTTCGATTTCCGCGAGCCCCGGATCATTGAATCGCGCCTGCGCCAGGCGCATCCGCAACTGCAGCGTGGCAAGGGCTATGACCACAGCTGGGTGTTCGATGCGCCATTCGACGGGGAACTCCATCTCGCCGCGCGGCTGCGCGATCCGGTGTCAGGCCGGACGATGGAGGTGCTGACGACCGAGCCGGCGATGCAGTTCTACTCGGGGAATTTCCTCGATGGGAGCCTGCTCGGCAGCGGCGGGGAGTTTCATCGCCAGGGCGATGGCATCTGCCTGGAGACGCAGCACAATCCCGACTCGCCGAACCGCCCGGTCAGCCCGGACTGGCCGTCCACGGTGCTGAGACCCGGGGAGGTCTATAGGAGCCGGACGCTGCATCGGTTTTCCACGCGCTGAGATCCGTCTCGTCGAGCGAGGCCGTGGACAGCGGCCTCGCACCGTCCATCTCGGCGGCCCGTCGATCAAAAGTGAACATCGGGCATTCGCCGGACTGATTCACGAGCGCCAAGTGGAGACAGTCCGCGAAGTCAGCGCGGACAAGCGGATAGGTGAAGAGCGCTACGTTGACCGCGAGTTGTGACTCGAACACGAGTGCATCCGCGGCGAGTAGCGCGTCGAACGCTTCAATCACCTCTTCTTTGCTGAAGTTGAACCTGGCTCGCAACACCCATTCAAGTTCAAGCAAGACAGTCACTGGAACAAAGATCAGCTCGCCACAATCCACGCACTGCCGCATCAGCCGGATGACTGACTCAAGCTGAAGCGCATCGTCTCGCACGATGAATCGGACCAGGATGTTGGTGTCAACGGCAGGCATCAGACAAAGGGATTCATTTCTTCAATCGAGACATGAATCCCCTCCTTGGGGACCAACATGCCGGCCATATCAAGGATGGACCTGTTCTTCGGCTGCACAAGCAACGTGCCGTTCGGCATCAATCCCCAGAGAAAGCGCATGCCCGTCTTCGCGCCCAGCTTCTTGCGGATCGATGCAGGCAAGGTCAGTTGCCCCTTGGCGTTCAGAAATGACTCTTCCATCAAATGATCCTTCTTGCTCATTCTTCGAACTCCTTGCTTTGAGCTGTGCTTTCGCCTTCCGGCGGCAATGACGTCTGATCCGCTTCCGTCAGACGCCTCGACCTGGCGGTGACCCGGATACTGCCGTCCTCCTGAAGCTCCCAGGTGAACCGGGTACCGAGCCGAGCCCCGAGCGCCTTTCTGATGGCTTTGGGGACCACGATGCGGCCGTTCATCTCCATCCTCGATGTCGACAAAGCGCTCTCCTTTCGAAGCGAGGCACCCACTGTAGGAACACCCCGACGCCGGTTCCATGACTCGGACCTGTGGACCTGGGCTCAGGCCGACTCGGACGAGGCATCCCGCTCCCGGGGATGAGTCGTGTCGCTCGACACCCGGAAGGCCCGCATCTCGTCCACCTGCGTCGCCAGGTGCAGATTGACGCGCACCGCCGTCCACGCCTCCCGGCCACGCGCGTACACCCGCCCGTTCGAGGCCTCCTGGATCTCGTGTTCGCCCCACAGGCCGCGCTCCCCGAACGACGGCGCCGCCGCGACGATCGCCAGCGCCGCGTCGCGATTGGCCTCGTCGCTGGTCTCGCGGCGGCGGCGCTCGAAACGCCACTCGCCCTGCCACGGATAGTCGATCCGCACCACGCCGCCCGGCAGCTCGGGCCCCGGCTCGCTGGGCACATGGATGGCGCCGTGGTCGCCGTAATCGACCAGCGGCCATCCCCCCAGCCGCTGATGCAGCTCCCGCTCCAGGATCACGAGCCGCCCCGAGCGCGGCGTCTCGCCCAATGGCGCCCTGCCCACCCACTGCGCGGTCGCAGGAAAGCTGTTGCCCATCGCCACCACCCGCAGCCGCGGCCACCGCGCCCGCCAGCGCGCCAGCAGCTCCCGCCCGTTGCCCGCGCAGCCCAGCAGCCATTCGCGCTCGGTGCCGAAGTCCAGCACCACGATCGCCCGCTCGGGCCGGGCCAGTCCGTCGATCGCCCGCTCCATCGCGGCCGCCGATGGCACCGGCCCCCGCAGCCGGAACACCACCAGACCGAAGTCCCGCTCGATCCAGGCCGCCTGCTGCGCGATGGCGCGATCACCCGCGACGGCGCTCAACTGCACGACCGGAATGCCGTCGTGCCGAAGCCCGCGCGCGAACTCCCGCCAGGCGCGGAAACCCTGCGCCGGATCCGCCAGGCGGCGCCAGGCCAGCGCATGCTGCAGCGGCGCCCGCCCGAGATCGATCAGATGCGGCAAGCCCTGCATCACCTCGGCGGCCTGCTGCGCGGCGCGGCGGAAATCGCCGGCACCCGGCATGCGCGCCTCCGGCACGAGCTGCATCAGCGGCAGCATCCCGCGCTTGCGCGCCTTGTCCAGCTCGCGCAGCGCGCGCAACTCCGCCGGCTGCGTGCGCAGCGACGGAAAGTAGACGATCTCGTCCAGCGACACCTCGACCATTCGCATGCTCCTCGGGCCCTCGCCCCGTCCATCCGGACGCACCGCGCGCCCGGACGCGCAGGCTAGGAACGCCTGCGCCCGAAAGCCAGGGGATGGTTTGATCGATGTCAGAGATCGCGACGGTCAGGGTCTCCTCGCCCTGCTTCCTTCGCCGCGTCAGCGTTTGTATGGCCGTGTATCAGCGCCCATGCCGCTCACAGCCCCATGCAAATCTGCCTGCCAGTCGACAACGCGGAGATACACCGCGCCGGTCCACTGCGGTTGTCGCCACCCCACATCGAGACCGACATGACCGACCCGATCCAGCCTCCCCTGCCCCGCCGCCAGTTCCTGCGCCTGGGCGCCTCCTTGAGCGCAGCCGCTTCGGCCGCCACCGTCCTGCCGCTGGGCGGCCTGCTGCCTAGCGCCGCGTTTGGCGCCGCGGCCGGCGCCCCGCCCGCCGGCGGGCCAGCCATCGCGATCGCGCCCGCGTTCGGGACGCTCAAGCACATCGACGCCGGCGACCTGCGCGTCGGCTACGTCGAGGCCGGTCCCGCCGACGGCCCGCCCGTGCTGCTGCTGCACGGCTGGCCCTACGACGTCCATACCTATGAGGAGGTCACCCCGCTGCTGGCCGCCGCGGGCTATCGCGTGATCGTCCCTTACGCCCGCGGCTACGGCACGACGCGCTTCCTCTCGGACACGACGCCGCGCAACGGTCAGCAAGGGGCGCTGGCGCTCGACGCCATCGCGCTGATGGACGCGCTGCGCCTGCCCAAGGCGATCGTCGCCGGCTACGACTGGGGCGCGCGCACCGCGGGCATCCTCGCCGCGCTGTGGCCCGAGCGCTGCCAGGCGCTGGTGTCCGTCAGCGGCTACCTGCTGGTCAGCCGCAAGGTCAACGAGCAGCCGCTCCCGCCCGCCGCCGAGCTGCAGTGGTGGTACCAGTACTACTTCGCGACCGAGCGCGGCCGCCTCGGCTACGAGAAGTACCGCGCCGAGTTCTCCAAGCTGATCTGGCAGCTCGCCTCGCCCCAATGGCGCTTCGACGACGCGACCTTCGCCCGCAGCGCCGCCGCCTTCGGCAACCCCGATCACGTCGCGATCGTGGTCCACAACTACCGCTGGCGCCTGGGCCTGGCCGAGGGCGAATCCCGCTTCGACGACATCGAGGCCCGTATCGGCGCCGCGCCCCGGATCACGCTGCCGGCGATCACGCTCGAGGGCGACGCCAATGGCGCGCCGCATCCGGCGCCATCGGCCTACCGGACCAAGTTCGCGGGCCGCTACGAGCATCGCGACCTGAGCGGCGGCATCGGCCACAACCTGCCGCAGGAAGCGCCGAAAGCCTTCGCGCAGGCGGTCATCGACGTCATCCGGCTCTGAGCCCGCGCGCGGCCGGCGCGTTCCGGCCTCCGCCAAATGAAAGCGGGGCTCCCGCGTGGGAGCCCCGTTGCTCGAAGTGGAGGATCGTTCGTTCCTGGTCGGATCCTCCCGGCGTCTGTCCTTCGGTCCGGCTGGCCGGCACGGTCTCGCTCGGACCCGGCGTGCGGATCGTCGCGGCCGGTGCCGCGCAGACGGAGCGTTCAAGGACGCGACGAATGCGCCGCCTCGAACTCCGGCGCATACCCTTGCTCGCTCCACATGCGGTCCAGCGACCCATCGGCGCGAGCGCGTTCCAGTTCATCGATCACCTGGGCACGCGTCTTGCCGCCTGCCGCTGGAGCCCCGAAGCGCAGCTCCGAGTTCGTGTCCGAAGACATGCCCACCGTCGTGCCGGCCTCGGCCTGCCGGTTGGAGTAGTGGACATCCATGCCCCTGGCTTCATCGAAGTCGGGCGCGTAGGTCTGTTCGCCGCGCATCTTGTCGAGGGCACCATCGGCGCGCGCCTGTTCAAGCTCGGCGATGACCTGGTCACGCGACTTCGGGCCGGACATGATTTCCTCTTCGACCTGCGCGAACGCAGGCACAGCCAGCGCCGCGGTCACCGCGGCGATGCCGATCGGGATCGACAGCTTCTGGAAGTGACGCATGGTGAAACTCCTTTCAAACACGTTGGGATCCACTCTACGGCCCGCGTGCTGACGCGAGGCGGACATGCGGATGACCGTTTTGTCATCGCTGCGCAGCGCCGGCGGATTGCTGCGCGCGCTGCGTCGGCGCGTGGATCAACTCAACGCGATGCTCGAACGCCAGCGGCGCTCGTACGCGCAGATGGAGGCCTTCAGCGCCAACGTGGCGCATGAGCTGCGATCGCCGCTGGCGTCGCTGATCACGGGCACTGAACTGGCGATGCGCGACCGCGAGCTGCCGCCGCAGGCGGTGGACCGGCTGGGTGCCAACCTCGAGGAACTGCGGCGCATGGACGGCATCGTGGGCGACATGCTGTTCCTGGCGCGCGCCTACGGCGGACAGCGCGCCCGGCGCGAGCGCGTCGACAGCCTGGCCGCGCTGGCCCGGGAGGTGGTCGAGTTCCACGACGCCGCGCTGGAGGATGCCGGCCTCTCCTGCCGTGTCGAGGGCGAGGCCGCCGGAGACTTCGACGCGGCGCTCCTCAAGCGCGCGTTGTCCAACCTGATTGGCAACGCGACCCGCTACGCGACCCCGGGCAGCACGCTTCGCGTCGGCATCGAGCGCTCGCGGTCGGCGCTGGTGCGCCTGTCGGTCGCGAACCAGGGCCCGGTCATTCCGGCCGATCGCCTGCCGCGTTTGTTCGACCGCTTCTACCGCGCCGAGCCCACACCGTGCCGCGCCCGCGGGGCGGACCACCTCGGCCTGGGTCTGTCGATCGTCGACGCGATCGCCCGGATGCATGGCGGCGCGCCCTTCGCGCGCTCGGACGCGGCGCAGACCCGCATCGGGTTCACCTTGACTGGCGCGGACACCACGCGCGCCTACACTGCGCGCCGCTCCCAACCCGCGCCGGCCTCCGCGCCCTCCGCGCCCACACCGCCGACATGACCGACCGCCTGCTCTCGTTCGTCCAGCATCCGCTGGGCCGCCGCCTCGCGCGCGCCCTGAACCTGCCCCAGCCCGTGGCGCTTGCGCGGCGTCAGGATGCCTGGACGGACAAGGAGCTCGCGGGCCGGACGGTGCTCGCCATCGCGCCCGCCAGCGCGGCACCGATGCCATCGCTGCTGGCCGCGATCGTCGCGGAGGGCGGCTCGTCCAGCGGCGACGCTCCGGTGCAATCGCTGATCGTCGATGCGACGGGATGCCGCGACGTGGCCGCGCTGCATGCGCTGTTCGAGCAGGCGCAGCATGCCGTCGCGCGCCTGGCGCCGCGCGGGCGTGTGCTCGCGCTGACCTCCAGCGGCGTCACGAGCGCTGCCGAGGCCGCCTGCCTCCAGGCGGTGCAAGGCTTCATCCGCGCGCTGGCCAAGGAGATCGGCCGGCGCGGCGCGACCGCGAACGCGCTCGTGCTGCAGGAAGGCGCCGCCTCCGCCACGGCGCTCGCGGGCGCGCTGCGCTTCTTCGCGACGGACCGCTCGGCCTATGTGTCGGGCCAGGTGCTGGCGTGGCGCAAGGAGCCGGACGCATCCACCGCCGCCTCGATCGACGCCACCGATCGGGTCCGCGTGGCGCTGATCACCGGCGCGGCCGGCGGCATTGGCGCGGCGACGGCGCGCCGGCTCGCCCTCGACGGCTGGCGCGTCCTGGGCATCGACGTCCCCGCCGCCCGCGCGCCGCTGGAAGGCCTGGCGCGCGAGTTCGGCGGCGCCCTGCTGGCCGCCGATCTCACGGCGCCGGGCGCGCTCGATGAACTCATCGACGCGGTGCGGCGCCTGGGCGGCATCGACCTGCTCGTGCACAACGCCGGCATCACGCGCGACCGCACGCTGGCGCGGATGTCGGTGGCGGAGTGGGATGCGGTGATGGCGGTGAACCTCGCGGCGGTCCTGGCGATCGACGCCAGGCTGGACGAGGCGGGGCTGCTCAACGCCGGCGCGCGCGAAGTCTGCCTGTCGTCGATCAGCGGCATCGCGGGCAATGCGGGACAGACGAACTACAGCGCCTCGAAGGCGGCTTTGATCGGCTACGCGGCGGCCCGGGCGGCCGCGATGGACGCGATCGGCGGCACGATCAACGCGGTCGCCCCAGGTTTCATCGAGACCGCCATGACGCGCCGCATGCCGGTGATGGTGCGCGAGGCGGGCCGGCGGCTCAACGCGCTCAAGCAAGGCGGCACGCCAGGCGACGTGGCGGAGGCGATCGCCTTCCTCGCGTCGCCGGGCGCGCGGGCGCTGACGGGCCAGGTCTTGCGCGTGTGCGGACAGTCGCTGCTGGGCGCCTGAGCCGCGCGAGCCGGCATTGGCGCGATGGCGCCGTCAGATGTAGCCCAGCAGCAGCAGGATGATCAGGATCACCACCACCAGGCCCAGGCCGCCGCTGGGGTAGTAACCCCAGCCGCGGCTGTGCGGCCACGACGGCAACGCGCCGATCAGCAGCAGGATCAGGACGACAAGCAGGATGGTGGTGATCATTCGGACCTCCGGGTCTCGTGAATCGGATCCGCGTCCGGACGCCAGCGCGCCGCGACGCGGGGATGTCCGGGACTTGGCAACCCCTGTGCCCGCCATGCGGACGCGACCGGGCGCACACGCGGCGTGATTCGGGCGCGCGGCTTGCTCGGAGGCGCGGCCTGCCCTTGGCCCAGCTCCCGACACCCTCATGCCCGCACGCCGCCGACCGCCCGCCGAGAAACTCGTCCAGCAGCAACTGCGCCGCTTCGGCCTGCGAGTCTGGCGGCCCGGACAGAAGGACGTGGTGGACCGGGTGCTGCGCGGACTCGGCACGCTGGCGGTGATGCCCACCGGCGCCGGCAAGTCGCTGTGCTATCAACTGCCCGCGGCGCTGCTGCCGGGGCGCACGGTGGTGGTGTCACCGCTGATCGCGCTGATGAAGGACCAGTGCGAGCGGCTGCAGGCATTGGGCATCGCGTCCGCGCAGGTGCACAGCGGCCTGGATGCCGCCACGGCCGCGGAGCAGGAACGCGCCGCGCTGGACGGCAGCGCGCGGGTCGTCCTGCTCACGCCCGAGCGCCTGGCCGATGACGACTGGCTGGACCGCCTGGCCGAGCGGCCGACCGATCTGCTGGTGGTCGACGAAGCGCATTGCATCTCGGCCTGGGGCCACGACTTCCGGCCCGCCTTCCTGCGCATCGGCCAGGCGCGCGAGCGCCTGGGCAGGCCCCCGGTGCTCGCGCTGACGGCAACCGCCAGCGCCGAGGTCGTCGAGGACGTCGCCCGCCTGCTCGACATTCCGGCGGCGGGCTGCCTGGTCGGCGGCAGTTTCCGGCCCAACCTCCACTACCGCGTCGAGCCGCTCGTGGACGAGGAGGACAAGCGGCGGCGCCTGCTGGCGCTGTTCGAGGATGCCGCGGATCCGCCCTCGACGATCGTCTACACCGCGACCGTCAGGGCCGCCGAGTCGGTGCATGAGGCGCTGCTCGGCGCGGGCGTCGCGTCGACGCTCTATCACGGCCGGCTCCGCGCGGCGGCGCGCCACGAGGCGCAGGACCGGTTCATGCGCGGCCAGGCGCGCGTGATGGTGGCGACGAACGCCTTCGGCCTGGGCATCGACAAGCCGGACATCCGCCGCATCGTCCACTACCAGGTGCCCGCCGGGCTGGACGTCTACTACCAGGAATCGGGACGCGCCGGCCGCGACGGCGAGCGCGCGGACTGCACGCTGTTGTTCGTTGCCGGGGACCGGTCGTTGCAGCAGTTCTTCCTCAACGGCCGCTATCCATCCGAGGCGGATGCGCAGGCCTTGATGGAGGCGCTGCGCGCGCCGCCGCCCGATGGCGCCGGCTGGACGCTGGAGGCGCTCAAACAGCGCACCCGGCGCCCGCTCACCAAGCTGAAGGTGCTGGCGGGGCTGCTCGCCGGCGAAGGCTGGCTGGCGCAGGAGGACGGCACGCTGCGCGCCATCGCGCAGGGGCCGGAGGCCGCCCGCACGCTGGCCGAGGCGATCGCGCACTACGAGTCCAAGGCGGGCCAGGATCGCCGGCGGCTCGAGCAGATGGTGGACTACGCCCAGAGCGGCCGGTGCCGGTGGCGGCTGATCCTGGAGGCCTTCGACGAACCGGCGGCGTTCGAGCGCTGCCATGCCTGCGACAGCTGCGAGCGGATGGACGCGCACGAACGCGAGACCGCACCGCGCGCATGAGGCCGTCCCTCCGGCGCCGGTGGCGTCCCCACGCGGCGCGCGGCGCGGTTAGGATGGCCGCTCCCGCGCTCATCCGATGGAACGACCAGCCCCCTACACCCCTCGCTCGCTGACCCGGCTGGCCGCCTGGCTGGCGGCGGGCAACCTCGTCATCGCCGCGGCCATCATCACCGCGACCTGGCTGGCGCTGCAGGCCGGCCGCGAATCCGACCTGACCCGCGCCCGCGAGACCACCGAGAACCTCGCAGCCAGCCTCAGCATCGAGATCGGTGCCGAACTCAAGCAGGTGGACAACGCGATGTCGACGCTGGCGCTCCAGTACCGCCGCACCGCCGGCACGCCGGAGCAGGTCGCGCAGACGCTGGAACGCGCCCTCGCCGACCAGCGCAGCCTGCTGCCGCAGGTCGACGCGATCCGGATGACCGACGCGCGCGGCCAGGTCGTCCACGGCCTGTCGGCGGGCGAGAGCGCGGTGAATGTCGGCGACCGCGATTACTTCCAGCGCGCCCGCGATGGCGACGGCGCGGTGATCTCCGAGCCGCTGTTCGGACGCGTGCTGCGCAAATGGGGCATCGTCGTCGCGCGGCGGCTGGAAACCGATGACGGCGCCTTCGCCGGCGTGGTCTACACGACGCTGTCGACCGAACACTTCATCGAGGGCTTCAAGGGCCTGACCATCGGATCGGAGGGCGCCATCTCGCTGCGCACGCGCAGCCAGCGGCTGATCGCGCGCTATTCGGCCGCCGAGCCGCACTCGATCCGCGGCGTGGGCGACGTCATCGTGTCCGAGGACCTGATGCGCAAGATGGCGGCCAACCCGCAGCAGGGCTGGTACATGACGCGCACCAAGCTCGACAACATCGAGCGCATCACCTGCTACCGGCAGGTGCGCGGCTATCCGCTGGCGGTTTTCACCGGCGCCAGCACCGCCGACTTCCTGGCCGCCTGGCGCGGCGAGGCGCTGCAGCAGGCCGCGCTGGCCGCGGCGGTGATCCTGACGGTGCTGGGCTGCTCGGTGCTGGTGTTCCTGCAGCAGCGCCGCGACCGGCGCGCGGCCGCCGGGCTGCAGCGCCTGGCGCTGGAGCAGGCGCTGATGCTGGACAACGACATGGTCGGCATGATGCGGCTGCGCGATCGCACGGTGGTGTGGAAGAACCGTGCGATGGCGACGCTGTTCGGGTATGCGCCAGGCGAGTTGATCGGGCAGCCGACGCGGCTGCTGTATCTGGACGACGAGAGCTTCCGCGAGGTCGGCGACGCCGCCTATCCGGCGATCGAGTCGGGCCGGCGCTTCCGGCGGCAGCTGCGGATGCGGCGCAAGGACGGCACGCCGGTGTGGATCGACCTGAGCGGCGCGTCGGTGTCGGCGAGCGAGTCGCTGTGGATGATGGTCGACATCACCGCGCTCAAGGAGAGCGAGGCGACCGCGCAGCATCTGGCGGTGCATGACGGCCTGACCGGCCTGCCCAATCGCGTGCGTTTCACCGAGCGGCTGGCCGGCGCGATGACGCTGCTGGGCGAGCGCGTCGGGCTGGTGGCGGTGTGCTGGGTCGACCTGGACCACTTCAAGGAGTTGAACGACGAGTTCGGCCATGAGGCCGGAGACGTCGTGCTCCGGGTGGTGGCGCAGCGGCTGCAGGCCGGGGTGCGTCAGCACGATCTGGTCGCGCGCATGGGAAGCGACGAGTTCGCACTGCTGCTGACCGCGCTGCGCGCCGAGCATGAAGCGGAGCCGGCGCTGCGGCGCATGCTGGACGCGCTGCGGGAACCGGTGCGGCTGCCCGACGGCGGCCATTGCGTGGTGACGGCCAGCATCGGCATCGCGTTTGCCCCGCACCATGGCCGCCAGGCCGAGGCGCTGATGCGCCTGGCCGAGACGGCGATGACCACGGCCAAGCGCGCCGGCAAGAGCCGGATCGTGTCGGCCAGCAGCCTGCCGGGAAACACCATGAACGCCACGAACGCGCCCGCGACCTCGGTCGGACCGGATGCGCCAACACCGGTCGATGCGATCGACACCAATTCGAGCCCTGCGCCGGAACCGGGGACGGATCGGGCGGCAGGGGCGGAGCCGCCCAGGCCCAAGGATCCGGGGCCGCCGGCCGTGCCGGACCATTCATTCGACGAATCCGTCGCCGGGGAGGAAGATCCCGGCGCCACGCTCGATGGCGAGGACAGCAGCCGGCTGCCGCCGTCGAAGAAGGCCCCTTGAGGGAGAGCGCCATGACCGAGGAAACCTCCAGCCCGCACGCCAGCGACCGGCATCGGGTCAACGTGCAGGACGACTATGAGCTGCGCTATTGGGGCGAACGCTTCGGGGTCTCGCCGGAGTTGCTGCGGCACGCGGTGGATGCGGTCGGGACCAGCGCGAAGTCGGTCGAGGAGTGGCTGCAGGCCCATCGCTGACCGTCTTGCGTCCTCGCTGTTCTCACTGCACGGGGGCCAGTGAGTTCATCGCCTCGACCTCCGCCAGGAACATCGATTGCTGCATCGCTGGTTTGCCGATCCCGGCCAGCCAGGAGTGCCCAGCATGGATGCCGACACGGACCTCGCGTCTTCCCTGTCTCCCCCCGACCCCATCCCATGCGACGCTGACGCCCACGCGATCTCGCGCCGGGGCCTGTTGATCGCAGGAGCCGGCGCCTCCGCGGCGGTCGCCGCTGGCGCGCCGCTCGACGCCGCGGCCCAGCCGGCCGCCCGCTCCGTCCCGTCCCCTCAGGAGAACCTCGTGGCCAGCACCCGCGTCACGCTCACCGTCAACGGCCAGTCCCACACGCTGGTCGTCGACAACCGCACCTCCCTGCTGGACCTGCTGCGCGAGCACCTGCAGCTCACCGGCACCAAGAAGGGCTGCGATCACGGCCAATGCGGCGCCTGCACCATCCATCTGGACGGGCGCCGCGTGAATGCCTGCCTCACCCTCGCCGTGATGCATGAAGGCGCCGCCATCACCACCATCGAAGGCCTGGGCACGCCGGAGAAACTCCACCCGATGCAGTCCGCCTTCGTCCGCCACGACGGCTACCAATGCGGCTACTGCACACCAGGCCAGATCTGCTCGGCGGTCGCGGTGCTCGACGAGATCAAGGCCGGACAGCCCAGCCACGTGACGCCCGACCTGAGCGCGCGGCCGCTGCTCTCCATCGACGAACTCCGCGAGCGCATGAGCGGCAACCTGTGCCGCTGCGGCGCCTATTCCAACATCATCGACGCGATGGCCGAGGTGGCCGGCGTCCCCGTGCCCGGCGCCGGCGACCGGAGGCCGGCATGAAGCCCTTCACCTTCGAGCGCGCGCCCTCCCCGGCCGCCGCCGTGGCCGCCGCCGCGCGCCAACCCGGCGCGCGCTTCATCGCCGGCGGGACCAACCTGCTCGATCTGATGAAGCTGCAGATCGAGACACCCGCCCACCTGATCGACGTCAACGGCCTCGGCCTGGACCGCATCGAGCCCACCACCGAGGGCGGCCTGCGCATCGGCGCGCTGGTGCGCAACACCGACCTGGCCGCCGATCCGCGCGTGCGCCGCGATTACGGCGTCCTCTCGCGGGCGCTGCTGGCCGGCGCGTCGGGGCAACTGCGCAATCGCGCCACGACCGCCGGCAATCTGCTGCAGCGCACGCGCTGCCCCTACTTCTACGACACCGATCAGCCCTGCAACAAGCGCCGGCCGGGCAGCGGCTGCTCGGCGATCGGCGGCATGAGCCGGTCGCTGGCGGTGATCGGCGTCAGCGACGCCTGCATCGCGCAGCATCCGAGCGACATGGCCGTGGCGATGCGCCTGCTCGACGCGACCGTCGAGACCTCGCGCGCCAATGGCGCCCCGCGGCGCATCCCGATCGCCGATTTCCACCGCCTGCCCGGCGACACGCCGCACATCGAGACGGTGCTGGAACCCGGCGAGCTGATCACCGCCGTCACGCTGCCCCGCCCGCTCGGCGGGACGCAGCTGTATCACAAGGTCCGCGACCGCGCGTCGTATGCGTTCGCGCTGGTGTCCGTCGCCGCGGTGATCCAGCGCGACGGCAGCGGCCGCTTCGCCGTTGGCGGCATCGCGCCCAAGCCGTGGCGCGTCGAGGCCGCGGAGGCGGCGCTGCGCCAAGGGGCCGCCTCGGCGGCGCGCCTCGTGCTCGCCGGCGCGAGGCCGACGGCGGACAACGCCTTCAAGCTGCCGCTGGTCGAGCGCACGCTCGCCGCCGTGCTGGCGCAGGCCTCGACCTCCGGGAGGACCGCATGAAGTTCGACACCCCCGCCACCACCAATCCGATCGACCAGGGCCGGATCGTTGGCCGGCCGACCGACCGCATCGATGGACCGCGCAAGACCACCGGCACCGCGGCTTACGCCTATGAGCGCCACGACGTCGCGCGCAACGCGGCCTATGGCGTCGTGGTCGGCGCCGGCATCGCCAAGGGCCGCATCGCCGCGATGGACGTCCATGCCGCGGAGAACGCACCTGGCGTGCTCGCCGTGGTCACCGCGAAGAACGCGGGCAAGCTGGGCAAGGGCCGCATGAACACCGCCTCGCTGCTGGGCGGCCCGGCGATCGAGCATTACCACCAGGCCATCGCGGTCGTCGTGGCCGAGACCTTCGAGCAGGCGCGCGCCGCGGCGGCCTTGATCCGCGTCGACTACGCGCCGGAGCCCGGCGCCTTCAGCCTGGCCCGCGCGAAGGACCAGGCCAAGCCGCCCAAGCAGGACGACGGCCCTGGCGGCACGCCGGCCGAGACCAGCGTCGGCGACTTCGACACCGCCTTCGCGCAGGCCGCGGTGCAGCTCGACGAGACCTACACGACGCCCGACCAGACCCACGCGATGATGGAGCCGCATGCGACGCTGGCCGTGTGGGAAGGCGAGCGGCTGACGGTCTGGACCTCCAACCAGATGATCGACTGGGGCCGCGGCGACCTGGCGCGCACGCTCGGCCTGCCGCGCGACAAGGTGCGGCTGATCTCGCCCTTCGTCGGCGGCGGCTTCGGCGGCAAGCTGTTCCTGCGCGCGGACGTGCTGATGGCGGCGCTCGGCGCCAAGGCCTCAGGCCGGCCAGTCAAGGTCGCGCTGCAGCGCCCGCTGATGATGAACAACACGACGCACCGGCCCGCGACCATCCAGCGCATCCGTATCGCCGCCGGCCGCGACGGCCGCATCACCGGCATCGCGCACGAGAGCTGGTCCGGCGATCTGCCCGGCGGCAGCCCGGAGACCGCGGTCGCGCAGACGCGACTGCTGTACGCCGGCGCGCACCGGATGACGGCGATGAAGCTGGCGGTGCTCGACCTCCCGGAAGGCAACGCGATGCGCGCGCCCGGCGAGGCGCCCGGGCTGATGGCGCTGGAGATCGCGATCGACGAGATGGCGGAGCGGCTCGGCATGGACCCGGTGCAGTTCCGCATCCTCAATGACACGCAAGTGGATCCGGAAAAGCCGCAGCGCCCCTTCTCGCAGCGGCGCCTGGCCGAATGCCTGCGCACCGGCGCCGAGCGCTTCGGCTGGAGCCGCCGCGCCGCGCCCGGCCAGCGGCGCGAAGGCCCCGGCGGCCGCTGGCTGATCGGCCTGGGCATGGCGGCGGCCTTCCGCAACAACCTGGTGATGAAGTCCGCCGCGCGCGTGCGCCTGGACCGCCATGGCCTGGTCACCGTCGAGACCGACATGACCGACATCGGCACCGGCAGCTACACCATCCTGGCGCAGACGGCGGCGGAGATGATGGGTGTCGGGCTCGAGCAGGTCGTGGTGCGGCTGGGCGATTCGGCGCTGCCGGTGTCGGCGGGCTCGGGCGGCCAATGGGGCGGCAACAGCGCGTGCTCCGGCGTCTATGCGGCCTGCGTCGCGTTGCGCGAGGCCGTGGCGAAGAAGGCGGGACTCGATCCGAAGGACGCGGTGTTCGCCGAGGGTCAGGTGCGTGGCGGCGGGCGCAGCGCCGCGCTCGGCGAGGTCGCGGGCGTCGAGGGTCTCGCGGCCGAGGACCGCATCGAGTTCGGAGATCTCGACAAGAAGTACCAGCAGTCGACCTTCGGCGGCCATTTCTGCGAAGTGGCCGTCGACGCCTACACCGGCGAGGTGCGCGTGCGCCGCATGCTGGCGGTGTGCGCGGCGGGCCGGATCCTGAATCCGAAGTCCGCGCGCAGCCAGGTCATCGGCGCGATGACGATGGGCGTGGGCGCGGCGCTGATGGAATCGCTGCACGTGGACGAGCGCCGCGGCTTCTTCGTCAATCACGACCTCGCCAGCTACGAGGTGCCGGTCAACGCCGACATCCCGCACCAGGAGGTGATCTTCCTGGACGAAACAGACCCGATCTCATCGCCGCTGAAGGCCAAGGGCGTCGGCGAACTGGGCATCTGCGGCGTCGCGGCGGCCGTGGCCAACGCCATCCACAACGCCACTGGCGTGCGCGTGCGGGACTATCCCGTCACGCTGGACAAGCTGTTGAAGGGCTTGCCAGCGTAGAGACTTCACTCGGGATCGTCGTCCTAGTCCTCGCCATCGGAAATGACCTCCACGTCATAGGTGTAAACCGGCGCCGTAGCCGGCTTCGATGGCGAGCGCGCCAGGACTGGAGAGCCACCAGCAAGGCCACGCGCATCGCCCGACGCCGAAGTGGTGGGTCGCGGCGCACCGATCGTGCACTGCAAAGGTCCGCGGAGGTGGCGCCGTTCAATGGTCCGTCCAAGGGTGTCCAACTGCGCTAGACGGATGTACGCGTCGCGCCCCAGGTCGAGTCGCAGCGCGCTGCCCTCCACGTGCAGCACATCCAGTTCAGTCCCGTCACCCAGCGTCAGTTCCTGCTGCGCGCCGCTGGGCGCGCTGTGCCGGAGCCTCATCACGATCTCTTTCACACTGGACCGTGCGCCGACGCGCAGGCCGAGCGCCTGCAGCGTCAGCTTGCCATCGATGTGAACGCCGTACCCGAGACCGACATCCCCTCGCTCGGAGGTCACGTCCCCTGCGATCATGCAATGGTCGAGTTCGATGCGCCCCCGCTCGGTGCAGATCGATCCTTCGAGTGAAGCGCCCTTGCACAACGTCACTGGACCGTCCTCCGTCCGAATGGCGATCGGATCCTGCCTGCGAACCAGGGCATCTTTGAGGACCATGGCGTTCTCGAGCGTGACGCCTCCGTGCGTGGCCACGATGCGACCTCGGTGCGTGTGACCGTTGCGCAGGATCAGCGGGCGATCTTCGCGTTCCAGCAGGCCATTTGTTTCTCCCCTGCCTTCATGGACAAGGGGACGAGGCCTGCGGATTTCAGCATCCGCGTTCGAGGCTGAAAGAGACGATTGCGCGGTCGTCGCAAGAGAAATCGACTGAGGAAACATCGCGGGCGTCCGAAGCTGGAAAGCCCATCAGTTGGCATCTCACCGGTTTCTGGTTCAGGAGCGGCGACAGCGCGAACAGTCCGGCCCGCCGCTTGCCCACCCCATCGCCAAGGATCACCTCCGATGAAACTGCTGCTGATCGAAGACGAAGACAAGCTCGGCGACTACCTGCGCAGCGGCCTGACGCAAGAGGGCTATGTCGTGGACCTCGCGCGCGATGGCGTCGACGGCCTGCACCTGGCCAGCGAAGCGGCCTACGACCTGGTGTTGCTGGATGGCGTGCTGCCGGGCATCGACGGCCTGGCGGTGCTGGCCGCGCTGCGCCAGCAGGATCACACCCGGGCCCTCCCCGTGCTGATGCTCACCGCCCGCGCCGAGGTCGAGGACCGCGTCCGCGGCCTGCAGGCCGGCGCCGACGACTACCTCGTGAAGCCCTTCGCGTTCTCCGAACTGGTCGCGCGCATCCAGGCGCTGCTGCGCCGCGCGAACGCGGCCCCGCCCGCCGAGGCGGCGGTGCTGCGGCTCGCCGACCTGGAGGTCGACCTGCTGCGCCGCAAGGTCCATCGCGCAGGACAGCGGCTCGATCTCACACCCAAGGAACTCGCCCTCCTGACGCTGCTGCTGCGGCGCGAGGGACAGGTCTTGTCCCGCACCGAACTGGCCGAGCAGGTCTGGGACATGAACTTCGACAGCGAGACCAACGTGGTCGAGGTGGCCGTGCGGCGCCTGCGCGGCAAGCTCGACAAGCCTTTTGGCCGGCCGCTGTTGCACACGGTGCGCGGCATGGGCTACGTGCTCGAGGACCGCGCACCGGCAACCGCCGGCATCGCCTGATCTGAAACGTTTCGCCACACCTGTGACCGCAGCGCAAGGCCACCGGGCACGCCGATTGCCAAGCGTCCTGGTTGGAACAGAGGTCCCGTTCCAGGAGCGATTGATGTCCTTGTCCCTTTCCGAAAATCCTGTTGCCGCACCCGCGCGCGCGAACTACCTGCTCGCCCAGATGCCGGCGGAGGACCAGGCGCGCTGGGCCTCGCAGCTTGAGACCGTCGAGCTGCTCAAGGGCCGCGTGCTGTTCGAGGCGGGCAGCCCTGCGCTGCACGTGTACTTCCCCATCACGGCGATCGTGTCGATGATCCACACGACGCATTCCGGCGACGCGACGCAGGTCGCGATGATCGGTGCTGAGGGGGCCGCCGGCCTGGCCGCGGCGATGGGCGGCGAATCGCCGGCCTGCCGCGCCGTGGTGCAGCGCGCCGGTCTGGCGTTCCGCATGCGCGTCCCGGCGGTGCGCGAGGAACTGCTGCGCAGCGGCCCCGTGGTGCAGCGCCTGCTGCGCTACCTGCAGTCGCTGATCACGCAGATCGCGCACACGGCGGTGTGCAATCGCCATCACTCGCTGGAACGTCAGCTGTGCCGCTGGCTGCTGCTGTGCCTGGACCGGCAGCATGGCCATTGCGAGCTGTCGGTGACGCAGGAGCTGATCTCGAACCTGCTGGGCGTGCGCCGCGAGGGCGTCACCGAAAGCGCCCAGCGCCTCCAGGCCGCCGGCCTGATCCGTTACTCCCGCGGACATATCGCGGTGCTGGACCGGCCGGGGCTGGAGGCCCGGGCTTGCGAGTGCTACGCCCTGCTCAAGCAGGACTTCCTTCGCTTGCTGCCCCAGGAACCCGACGGCGTGGACGCGGCCACCTCTGCCACCTTCGCGCCCGTCGCCGTGCAGGCCTGAGGACCACCAGGCCCGGGATCGAGGGCACCCGCATGCCCTGTGGGGATCCCGGGACCTGCGACCGGCCCGCGCGGGGCCGGTCTCCCGATCACTTCTCCGACCGGGTGCGGCGACGCGCCACGAAGCCGACCGCGCACAGGCCGGCCAGCAGCATCGCGTAGGTCGAGGGCTCCGGCACGGCAGCCGCGAAGTTGATCGAGCCACCGCCCTGACGGATGCGGAAGCCGCCGGCAAACGGCTCCACCTGCGAGGTCGTGTTGGAGAACGACGTCAGCGCCATGTTGTAGAGCGGCAGCGAGGTCTGGAAACCGGGCACCAGCCAGTTCATGGTCAGCTTGGCGTTGGCCGACGGGTTGAAGGTGCCGTCGCCCAGCGGCGTGGTCGCCACGGTGCCCAGCACCAGCGAGCCCGAAGCCAGCGCGACCTCATTGGCGGCCGTTTCGGTCGGGTTGTTGCCGCTGAAGCCGAACGATGCCGTGCCGTTGTAGCCGTACAGCGTGTAGGTCAGCGAGGTCAGCGTGCCGCTGGTGGACACCTGGCCGGGGTTGCCGTTCTGCGTCAGCGTGCCGGCGCCGTCGAAGCGGATGTAGAACCCGTAGTCCGAGTTCAGACCGCTGGAGGGCAGCGTGGTGCCGCCCAGCTGAGCCGCGCTGACCGACAGGTAGCCCGATTCAGTGAACGAGTCGTTCGCGCCGAAGGTGATGGTCGAATAGTTGGAGACCAGCAGGTTGTCGGCGGTGAACGAGGAGCCGTTCAGGCCGGCGGCGGCCGGGTCCCAGGTGAATTGCGGCAGCGCGGAGGCGCTGGCGCTTGCAGCCGCGAGGGCGAGGGCCAGCAGGGTACGCTGGAACGCCACGGGCTTGCGGGAGAGCAAAGGCAGGGTCATGGTGGTTGCTCCGATAGAAAGATGTCCGCACATCGCGGACGCTGAAGTTCACCACCCGCTACAGAGGGAGTCTGTGCGTCCACCCACATAAAAAACCGCCCCTGCGCGGATGTACCGCGAAGGTGCGACGAAAGGGGGACGCCGTGCCTGGAAGGCCCCCGCATTCGCGGGGATGGGAGGCGTGGCGAAAATCCCGCAGCCCCCGATGCCATCGGGGCCAAATCGAATCACGAGGCCGCGAATTACTGCGCTCGCGAACGCCTTTTCCACGTCTCCGGACAGGGACCCGCGCCCGAGAATCGCGCATCCCGACGTTCATTCCCCGCGCCGCCCCGGGCGCCCGCACCTCTTGTCCGCCATGCCGCAGTCGCCTCGCTCCGCCGCTTCCTCCGCTCTCTCCTCCACGGCCGCTTCCGGCATCGCCGGGCTGATGCTCGGCCAGGTGGTGCTCGCGCTCGCGATGCATCACGGACGCTCGGTGGAGGGTCTGGGCTTCGCGCTGGTGTTCCTGCTGGCGGGCGGTGCGGCGGTGGCCTGCTTCCTGGCGCATCGTCATCAGCAACGCCGTCCCAAGACCGAGCCCGCGCCGCTGCGCTTGTGGATCGCCGCGCTCGCCGCGGGCGTGCTGGCTTCGATCTACGCGACCGGGTCGCTCTGAGGTGCGCCGTGGGAAGCGTGGCTGGCACAGTGCTTGCCATCCATCGCGCGATGCCAGCCTTCTGTCACATCGCCACCTCCCCCATCGTCGCGTCGCTCGCCCGTGAGTGCTCCGCGCCGGTGACACCTTGGTGTGGTGGAAGGCCGGCTTCGCCGCACCGGCCCCGCAACCGGCGCGGCTGAGCAGCGCCGGCGGCGCCCGGGCGCTGCCGGCGGCTTCTCTCGCCGCCTCGTCCTTCTGAACCGCGTTCGCTAGTCCTTATCGGCGTCGGCGTCGGCGTCATCCGCGTACTCGGGATCGGGGCCCGCGGACGGATCGTCGCCGCTGGCCAGGTCCTCGACGTCGATCGACGCATCGATGTCATCGGGCTGCGGCTCGCTGCTGACGCGGTCGGGCAGGATGTCCGCCGCATCCAGCTCCCCGCCGGGCGTGGCCGAGGCCCGCTCGCCGGTGCCGAAGCGATCGGTATCGCTGCCCTTGTCCGCCGGCGTCGCGCCCAATTCGTCCGGATCGTCCGGTCCGGTGCTCATGCGGCGCTCGCCAAGCACATCGCTGCCGCTGTCGGAGCTGTCGCTCGGACCGAGCGCGTCGGTCCCGCGCCCTTTGGACTGCTCCGGCGCCGGCGTGCCGCCAAGAATGCTGCTCGTGGCCATCATGGTTCTCCTTTGCAAGACCTCGCGGTCGTTGCAGGAGATTCGGCAAGCTTGGGGCCCGCGGCACCAGCGCGCGCGACGCGCAATCTGCGCGCGATTGACGCGCGATTAACGCGCGCTCAATGCGAGCTCAATGCGAGCTCAATGCGAGCTCAATGCGAGCTCAGTGGGCGTGCTCACCGTGGCCCATCTCCTTGGCTTCCTTGCCGTCCTTCGCCATCGCTGGCGTATTGAGCGCGCGCGCCGTCGCCTTCACCTCGACGGTCTGGCGAGCGCCGGACTTGTCCTCGAAGGTCAGTGTCAGCGGCACCGTGTCACCGGCCTTCACCTGCGCGGGCAGGTCCAGCAGCATCACGTGGTGGCCGCCTGGCTGCAGCGCGACCGGCTTGCCGGCCGGCAGGTCCAGCGCGGTGATCTGGCGCATGCGCATGACGTTGTCCTGCATCGCCATCTCGTGGACTTCCGCCTTGGGCGTGAGCGGCGTGCTGACGCCAACCAGCCGCGTGTCCTTCGCCGCGGTGAGCTGCATGAATGCGCCTGTGGCGCGTTGCTGCGGCACGGTGGCGCGGACCCAGGCGTCCTTGACGACCACCTGCGCCTGCACGGCGGCCGCCAGGGTGAGGCCTGCGATGAACGTGAAGGCGCGAGCGGCGTGCTTCGAAGAGATCAGGGAAACGGTCATGGGAATATCCTTGTTGAAACGAGGCATGGGAGGAAGAAGGAGAAGACAGCGAAGAAGGGGCTCACGGGATCAGCAGCTGACGCACGTCGCTGGCGACGTCGGCGGCGCTCATGTCGTGCTTGATGGCCAGGCGCAGCCGCCCCTGGGGGTCGAAGAGGTAGCTGAGCGTCGTGTGGTCCAGCGTGTAGCTCGAGCCGGTGGGCATCTTCTCGAAGTAGACCTTGAAGTCCTTCGCGACCGCGGCCGTGCCGGGCAGGTCGGTCCACAGGCCGAGGAAGCCCGGATCGAAGGCGGTCGTGTAGCTGCGCAGCACCGCCGGAGTATCGCGCTCGGGATCCAGCGTCACGAACAGCACCTGCAGGTGGTTCGCGTCCTTGCCGAGCAGTTGCCGCACGGCGGCGGCGCGGGTCAGCGCGGTCGGGCACACGTCGGGACATTGCGTGAAGCCGAAGAACAGCAGCACGGCCTTGCCGCGGAAGTCGGCCAGGCGGCGAATGCGGCCATCGGGATCCTTCAGCGCAAAGTCGCGCCCATAGGACGCGCCGGTGAGGGAGACGCCGTGGAACGGCGGTTCCTTGTCCTGGCACGCGGCCAGGGCGGGGAGAGCCGCCAGCGCGCTCACGAGAGCGGCGCGGCGGCTCATGTCGGTGTTCAACATGAGGGGGTCCTGTCGGAACTCGGGCCCCCGGGCGAGCAAGCGCGCAGCCTCACCGCCTTCCGGGGGATCAACGGGGGTTCAGGCCAGGAGGGGCGGCGCGCGCGCGAGGGCCGGCGTCCACGCGAAGAGCGGACGCGGCGAGGACAGGAACAGGCGAGGCGCCTCGAACCGCAGCGCGTCCGGCGGCGTCCACTGGACGCCGGCTGGCGGCAGCGCCGGCGCGCCATGGTGGATGGCGCAGTACGGGCATTCCATGGCCGCCTTCATCGGCGTCTGCTCGCCGGAGCCAGAGCCAGCATCGGCCGCGGCCTCGATCAGCACGAGCCTGGCGCCGGTGACGGAGCAGATCTCCGCGAAGGTCGCCCCCTGTTTCGCGAGCACCGCATGCGACAGCGACGGCAGCATCGCCGCCAGCAGGATCGTGAAGGCCACGAGCCATGCCAGGCGTTGGATCGAGGTCCGCGTCGCGTGCATGGGGCGGCATTCTAGGGGCCGGAACCGGATCATGCCGGCGCCCGCTCATCCGCCGGAGCGCTTCTGGTAGATCCGCTCCTTCGCGGCGATCTCGACGTACTGGCCCGCATGCTGCGAGAAGCGCAGCGTCTCGCGAGACCCCAGGCCCAGGAAGCCGTTGCGGCACAGCGCCTCGGTGAAGAGGCCGAAGGCACGGTCCTGCAGCGCGCGGTTGAAATAGATCAGCACATTGCGGCAGGACACCAGCTGCACCTCGGCGAACACGCTGTCGGTGGACAGGCTGTGATCGCTGAAGACAATGCGGTCCTTCAGCGACTTGTCCATCAGCACGTGGTCGTACGCGGCGGTGAAGTGCTCCGAGAGCGCGCCCTTCCCGCCTGCCGCGCGGTGATTGGCCGAGAAGCCCGCCGCCAGATCCAGCCGGTACACCCCCGCCTGCGCCTGCGCGAGCGCCTCCTGGCTGATGTCCGTCGCGTAGATCAGCGTGCGTTCGAGCAGGCCCTCCTCCTTCATCAGGATGGCCATCGAGTACGCCTCCTCGCCCGCGCTGCAGCCGGCCACCCAGATGCGCAGCGACGGAAAGGTGCGCAGCACCGGCACCACCTGCTCGCGCAGCGCGAGGAAGTACTCCGGGTCGCGGAACATCTCGCTGACCTGCACCGTCAGGTCGGCCAGCACCGAGCGGAACACCTCCGGCTCGCGCAGCACCCGCCCCTGCAGCACCGAGAGGTTGCCGCAGCCAAAGCGCTGCATCGCCGCGCGCAGCCGGCGCCGCAGCGAGCTGCCGGCGTAATCGCGGAAGTCGTAGTGGTAGCGCTCGTAGATCGCTTCGAGGATCAGCCGGACCTCGATGTCCTGCTCATGCGATCCCGGCGGGCCGGCGGGTCCGTGCGCCATCGGCCGCCGGTCCTCAGCGCGGCATCCAGACGCGGACCAGCGAGAGCAGTTTCTCGATGTCCAGCGGCTTGGCGATGTAGTCGTTGGCGCCGGCGGCCATGCACTTCTCCTGATCGTCCTTCATCGCCTTGGCGGTCAACGCGATGATCGGCAGCCGTTTGAGCTCGGGCCGAGCGCGGATCTCGCGCATCGCGGTGTAGCCATCCATCTCCGGCATCATGATGTCCATCAGCACGAGGTCGATCGGCGCCTTCGCGCCGGGCCCCTGCAGCGGCGCATCGAGCCGCTCCAGCGCCTCGCGCCCGTTGCGCGCGATGTCGACCTTCACGCCCTTGGGCTCCAGCACCGCCGACAGCGCGAAGATGTTGCGCACATCGTCCTCGACGATCAGCACGCGCCGCCCCTCCAGCATGTTGTCGCGCGCGCGAACCTCCTTGAGCATGCGCTGGCGCTCGGGCGGGAGCTGCGATTCGACCTGGTGCAGGAACAGCGTGACCTCGTCCAGCAGGCGCTCCGGCGAGCGCGCGCCCTTGATGATGATGGAGCGCGAATAGCGCCGCAGCTGCTGCTCCTGCTGCGGCGACAACGAGTGCCCCGTGTAGACGATCACCGGCGGGAAGGCCACGTCCTCCTGCCGCGCCATCTGGTCGAGCAGGTCGTAGCCGCTCATGTCGGGCAGGTTCAGGTCCATGACCATGCAGTCGAAGGTCGACTGGCGCAGCGCGTCCAGTGCCTCGGCCGCGGTCGCCACGCCCTGGATGCGGACCTCGTCCGCGGCCAGCAGGTGACGGATGCTGTCGAGCTGGCGCGCATCGTCCTCAACCACCAGCACCGTGCGCATGCGCTGGGAGAACTTGGCCTCGAGCTTCTTCAGCGCGGCCTCCAGCTCCTCGCGCTTGACCGGCTTGAAGGCGTAGCCGATGGCGCCGCGCTCCAGCGCCTCGTGCGTGTAGTCGGCCACCGAGATCACGTGCACCGGGATGTGCCGCGTCAGCGGCTCGCGCTTGAGCCGGTCCAGCACCCCCAGGCCCGAATGATCCGGCAGGTTCATGTCGAGCAGGATCGCACTGGGCGCGTAGCGCTGCGCCACCGACAGGCCGTTCTCGGCCGTGTGCGCCATCAGGCAGACGAAGCCCATCTCCCGGATCAGGTCGCGCAGGATCAGCGCGAAGCGCGGATCGTCCTCGATGACCAGGATCGCGCGGTCGCCCGGCACCCAGGACAGGCGGTCGTCGTCGAGCTGCGGCAGGCGGGGATCGGGCGCGGCGGGCGCCGGCTCGCGCAGCAGCGAGACGGCCAGGTCGTCGGCCGCTTCCTCGTCGGAGCCGGCCGGCAGCACCGCGCCGAACGTCGATGCCGAGACCGGCGCCATCGCGGGCGGCGCCGTCAGCGGCGCCTGCGCGGGCGACAGCGGCTGCGGGCGGTCCTCGTCGGCGGGCGCCTCGTGGCGCAGCGGCAGCACCAGGCTGAAGGTCGAGCCCTGCCCCGGCTCGCTCTGCAGATGGATGTCGCCGCCCAGCAGGCGCGCCAGGTCGCGCGAGATCGAGAGCCCCAGCCCGGTGCCGCCGTACTTGCGATGCGTGCTGCCGTCGGCCTGGCGGAAGGCCTCGAAGATCAACGCCTGCTGATGCGGCGCGATGCCGATGCCGGTGTCCTTCACCGCGAAGGCCACGCGCCCGTCCGCGGTCGCGCCGACCTCCATGCGCACCGAGCCGCGCTCGGTGAACTTGAGCGCGTTGGACAGCAGGTTCTTCAGGATCTGACCCAGCCGCGACTCGTCGGTCTCGATCCACTCCGGCGCCCCCGGGGCCATCTGCAGTCCGAAGGCCAGGTTGCGCTGCGCCGCGATCGGCGCGAACACCTGCGTCAGCTGCTGCAGCAGGCGCGGCAGCGACACGCGGTCGACCTGCATGTCGACCTTGCCGGCCTCGATCTTGGACAGGTCCAGGATGTCGTTGATCAGCGTCAGCAGGTCGTTGCCCGCCGAGGTGATGGTCTGCGCGAAACGGACCTGCTCGTCGGTCAGGTTGCCTTCCTTGTTGTCGGAGAGCAGTTTGGCCAGGATCAGCGTCGAGTTCAGCGGCGTGCGCAGCTCGTGGCTCATGTTGGCCAGGAACTCGCTCTTGTACTGGTTGGAGCGCTCCAGCGCCTCGGCGCGCTCCGTCAGCAGCGTCTGCGCCTGGGTCAGCTCGCTGCGCTGCATCTCCAGCTGCCGCGCCTGCTCTTCCAGGCGCACGTTGCTTTCCTCCAGATCGGTCTGCTGGCGCTCCAGCCGCAACTGCGAGTCGCGCAGCGCATTGCCCTGCTCCTCGAGCTCCTCGTTGGAGGCGCGCAGCTCTTCCTGCTGCATCTGCAGTTCCTCGGCCTGGCGGCGGCTCTCCTCGAGCAGCGATTCGAGCCGGCTGCGATCGCGCGCGGCGCGCAGCGCCATCGCGACGGGCTCGGCGGCGCGGGCGAGCAGCTCGCGCTCGGCCTCGCCGACCCGGTGCAGGTAGCCGAGCTCGACGACGCCGTGCACGCGGCGATCCAGTCCGACCGGCGCGATCAGCAGCTCGGCCGAGCCGGCGCGGCCCAGCGACGAACTGACCGGCAGGTAGTCCGCCGGCAGCGCCGTCACATGGGCCGGGCGGCGATCGCGCACGGCCTGGCCGAGCAGCGTGTCGCCGCCGCGCACCACCGGCGGCGCATCGGCCTGCGGCACCGGCAGCGCATAGCCGCCCACGCGCAGGAAGCTGCCATCCTCCTGCGACACGTAGAAGGCGCCGACCCGCGCGCCGGTCCAGCGCGCCAGGAAGCCGGTGGCGATCTCGGCCAGGCGCTCCACATGCGGATCGCCCTGCAGCTCGGTGCCCAGGTGGGCCAGGCCGGCCTTGATCCACTCCTCGGTCTTGGCCGCGCGATAGGCGCGCGAGCTCAGCACCGCCGCGACGATGGTCAGCACCAGCAGCAGCGCCGATCCGCCCCACATGACCGCGGTGGTCTGCTGCACGGCCGCGTCCCAGAGCGCGCGCCGCTCGGTCGCGCGTTCGCGTTCCTCGCGCTCCATTTCGCCAAGCAGCGTGCGGATGCGTTCCATCAGGATGCGGCCGCGGTCGCCCTGCACCACCGTCACGGCGCCGACGCCATCGCCCTTGCGGCGCATGACGATCGATTCCTCCATCTCGCCGAGCTTGGCCTTGAAGAGCTGCTCGACGGTCTCGAGCCGCGCCAGCTGCGGGCGGTAGTTCTGGAACGCGGCGCGCAGGCGCTCGGTCGCCGCGGGGATGGTCACCTGCGCGGTGTTGAACGGAATCAGGTAACTGTCCGAGCCCGTGATCAGGAAGCCGCGCTGGCCGGTCTCCGCGTCCTTCACCGCGGAGCCGAGCGCCTGGATCTGTTCCTGTACCGCGAGCGAGCGCGCCATGGCGTCGGCCGATTCCGACTGCCATTGCTGAGAGCGCCAGGAAAACCACGCCGTGACCAGGATGGTCAGCGCGGCCACGATGAAGCCCAGCAGCGTCGGCAGCGGCAGCCAGTCCAGGTGACGGGGCGTCGATCCGCGAGAGAAGCCGGAATCCAGGGGAGTCTTCGTACCGTTCATTCGTTCATTCAATCATTCGCGGGGCTCGCCGCGGGCGTTGACGGTCACGGTCGCGCCCGGCGGCTGGCGGGTCTGCATGTAGTGATCCTGCCCCTTGAAGCGATAGGTGACGTCCCAGTACTGCGGCGCGCCTCGGTCCGGCACCGCGCCGCAGCGCTGCACGTTGCGCACGTCCTTGCGGTTCACGTTGCTGCCGACCACCGCGCCGCCGATGGCGCCGGCCGCGGTCGTCACCGCCTGACCGCTGCCGCCACCGAACTGGTGCCCCAGGATGCCGCCCAGCACGCCGCCGATGACGGCGCCGCCGACGTTGGGCCGGTCGCGCACTTCTTTCTGCTCGATCCAGCAGCGCTGTTGCTCGTCGCCCATCACCGCGCGCACGGACACGACCTGCGCCTGATAGAGCGCCTCCTCGCCGCGGCGATAGAAGGTCGGCTCCGGGTCTGGGCCGTAGCGATCGCGTCCGACGTCCATCTTCTCGTCAACGCGGCGCGCGGAGCTGATGCGGTTGTCCAGACCCATCGAGCGCAGCGACGGATAGCTGCCCGGCTGCAGCACCCGGCAGCGGCCGTGATAGCCGGGGTCCTCGCAGACCTCCCAGCGCTCGCCGCGCACCTCGATCGAGGACGCGCGGTCGTCGAAGCCGATCTCCTTCAGAAAATTCACCTGCGAGTCGATGCCGGCCGTGCGGCCGCGGAAGTTCTCGTTCTCGTAGAAGGTGATGTCGGCCATCGCCTGGCTGGCCAGCGCGCAGGCGGCGGCCGCGACGGCCGCCTTCATCGCGCGAACGGTGCTTCGGTTCATGACGGTCCCCATCGTGGTTGGAATCAACGCTCCGACTGCAGCCGGGGCAGGAGCAACTCGAACAGCGTGCCCTGCCGGGCCCGCGAGGCGCCGATCAGCGACCCGCCATGCGCGCGCGCGACCCGCTCGGGCTCCTGCAGGCCCGGCCCCACCTGGGCCGCGGACATGCCCGAGACCGGCTCGCCGCCGCCGAACAGATGCAGGGAGGCCTCGGTGTCCAGCACGTTGTCGAAGCTGATCCGCAGCGCCAGCGAGCGCTGCGCGCCACCGTCGACCTGGATGCGCAGCGTGCTGTCGCCAGCATGGGTGGCGGCCTGCATCAACAGCTGGTCGACGGCCTGGGCCATCAACTCGGGATCGAAGTCGCCGCGCGTGTCGCCGATGCGCTCGAAGGCCGGCGGCGACCACAGCACCGTCTGATTGCTCTCGATGTCCAGCCGCTGCGCGGCCAGCGTGGCCAGATCGCCGCTCACCGCCCGCACCTGCAGCAGTTCGCACGGGCGGCGCGCCAGGCTGCCCAGGTGGTCCACCTGGCGCCC
>Ga0209257_1000607_pt1 | contig 58779 bp, 58 predicted proteins | sample AraplaCvi_mCL_r2_FD_184277 | JGI IMG/M metagenome (GOLD analysis project Ga0209257, IMG submission 184277) | Arabidopsis root microbial communities from North Carolina, USA - plate scrape MF_Cvi_mCL_r2 (SPAdes) (version 2) | ecosystem: Host-associated > Plants > Roots > Endosphere | place: USA...
CGATCACGAAGCCCAGGCCCTTGGCCAGGTCGCCCATGGCCGACAGCGCGCTGGCCGTGATCGACAGGCCGTAGGCCGAGCTGCTGTTGCCCGCCTCGCGCAGCGCCTTCAGGAACACCGGCGCCGTGCCGGCCAACCCGACCACCACCACCTGCGGCTTGGCCTTGGCGATGGCTTCGGCGGCGGGGCCGACTTCCATGCTGGTGGTGTTGGGCGTGGTCGCGATCACCGCCGGTTCCAGCTTGGCCTTGACCAGCGCATTCTTGAACGCCCCCAGCACCGACTGGCCGAGCGGATCGTCCGAATGCACGAGGCCGATACGGCTCTGGCCCAGCACGATGGCCGTGCTCACGAGCTTGTCGACTTCCTGGTCGTAGTTGGCGCGCACCCAGAAGGTGTTCGGCGAGACCTTCTTGCGCAGCGAGATGGTGCCGGTGATCGGGCCGACCACGGCCATGCCGGGGACCGCATCCATCACCGCGGCCGTCTGGCGCGTGCCCAGCGGATGCACCAGCGCGAGCACCGAGCTGTCCTTCTCGAAGGCCAGCGCGTTAGCCTTGGCCACCTCGGGCTTGAACGTGTCGTCTGCAATCACGAGCTCCACCTTGGTGCCGTTGATGCCGCCCGCCTTGTTCAGCGCGTTGAAGAACGCGCTCGACCCCTGGTAGAGCCCCTGCCCGTTGGCCTTCTCGACGCTGCTGTTGTCGAAGGTGGCGCCGACGCGCACCGCCCGCGTCTGCGCGAGCGCCGGAAATCCCAAGCCTGCTGCAGCGGTTGCGGCCAGCCCGGTCAGCGCACGGCGACGGCTGGTGGAAAGCGGCGCAATCGATTCGCGCGGCACAGGAACGGTCATGGTGAATCTCCAGGAGCCCTTCAACGGGCAGTGACAAAAATTTACATTTCTATCGGAAATGTAACGCACTCCCTTCTCCTGGAAAGGACGTTCGGACCCAGCCAGTCGGCTGCCTACAACAGTTCCTCGCCCACGATGGGCAGCAGCAGCCAGTTCTTGAAGCGCAGCCAGAGGAATTCGCCGGGCTCGTCCTCGTGGACGATGTCGCCACCGGCGTCGTCGTACTCGAGCCACTGCACGCGCCGGCCGTCGGGCCCGAGCCGCAGCCTGTAGCCCAGGTTGAGGCGCTCGCCGCCGAGGAGCTTGTCGTAGTCCTTCACCAGTTCCGGGCTGTCGATCACGAGGCCCATTTCGGTGTTGACGGCGGCCGAGCGATGGTCGAGGTTCATCGAGCCGACGAAAAAGCGGTCGTCGTCGACGATCGCGAGCTTGGCGTGCAGCCGGCTGATCGACTTGCCGAAATCCCCGAACCGGCCCGAGCGCCCCGTGAGCGTGGGCGCGATCTCGTAGATGGTGACGCCGATCTTCAGCATGTCGGCGCGGTAGCGCTCGTAGCCCGCGTAGGCGAGCGGCTCGTCGGTCGCGCCGAGCGAATTGGTGACCACGGTGATGCGTCCGCCCTGCTCGATGGCCTTCTTCATCATCGCCATGCCGCGCGCGCCGGGAATGAAGTACGGCGAGCCGATCTTGACCTCGCGCTTCGCCGAATTGATGACGCCGAGCGCGCCCTCGGTCACGCTGCCCTCGAAGGCCGCCTCGGGCTTGCGCGTGATCTTCTCGGGGTCGTCCACGAACAGCTTGAACGGCGCCCAGTGGCGATTGATGTCGCCGGTGATCAGCTCCTGGCCCACCGGCGGCTTGTCGAGGACGTCGCGCTGGCGTATCGCCACGTCGGGCACCGCGGTGCGCGCGATGGCGTCGAAGCGCTTCTGCGCCTCTTCCACCGGCATGCGCAGCGGCGCGATCTGCTCGATGGGACGCACGTGTTCGCTGTTCCAGTAGCGGTCGAAACCCTCGGACATCTGGCGCACCACGGGGCCGCTGGACAGCACGTCCATGTCGATGAAGTTCGCCGCCGTGCTGCGCATGAAGTACTCGTTGGCGATATTTCTGCCGCCCGACACCGCGAAGCTGTTGTCGGCCACCAGCAGCTTGTTGTGCATGCGATGGTTGATGCGACCGAAGTCGGTCAGCGAGAACAGCAGCCGCGCCGACAGCGAATTGGCGCGCGAGGGCAGCGGGTTGAACAGCCGCACCTCGATGTTCGGGAAGGCCGACAGCGTGCTGAAGACCTCGTCCTCGCCGGCCGTGTAGAGGTCGTCCACAAGCAGGCGCACGCGCACGCCGCGCGCGGCGGCTTCGCGCAGTTCCTTGAGCAGCAGCAGGCCGACGTCGTCCTTCTGGATCAGGTAGTACTGCACGTCGAGCGATTTCTCGGCATGCCGCGCGAGCGAGATGCGGGCATCGAAGGCGAACGCCGCCTCTGGCAGCAGGCGGAAGCCCGAGAGCGCGGCGGAACCGCCCGGCATTCCCTTGGCCGCCAGCTGCCCAAGTTCGGTCTGCGCCACGTCGGTGATCGCCGCGACGTTCGCGCGCGGCACGGGCGGCGGCAGGCTGACGCAGCCGGCCAGCCATGCGGCCGCAACAAACCCCAGGAAGGCGGCGAAACGACGAACGATGAAAGCGCGCATGGCCCGAACTGTAGCTCGCGGCGGGCCGCAGCGGCGACCTATGATCGACCCGCAAAAAAGGAAAGAGAAGCGTGCTCAACGGCTTGTGGCTGGGTTTCTTCGGGATGGCGGCGCTGGCGGCGCTGGGACGGTGGCTCGTGGGGGGCGACCCGACCGTGTTCGCGGCCCTGGTCGAAAGCCTGTTCGCGATGGCGCGGCTGGCGGTCGAGGTGATGGTGCTGCTGTTCGGCACGCTCACGCTGTGGCTGGGCTTCCTGCGCATCGCCGAGGCGGCGGGGCTGGTCGGCTGGCTGGCGCGGCTGCTGGGGCCGCTGTTCCGGCGCCTCATGCCGGGCGTGCCGGCTGGGCACCCCGCCCTCGGGCTCATCACGATGAACTTCGCGGCCAATGCGCTGGGGCTGGACAACGCCGCCACGCCCATCGGCCTGAAGGCCATGCGCGAGCTGCAGCGGCTGAACCCCGACCCGGTGACGGCCACCAACGCGCAGATTCTGTTTCTGGTGCTCAACGCCTCGTCGCTGACCCTGCTGCCGGTCACCATCTTCATGTACCGCGCGCAACAGGGCGCGGGCGATCCGACGCTGGTGTTCCTGCCGATCCTGCTGGCCACCAGCGCCTCGACGCTGGTCGGGCTGCTGTCGGTGGCGGTGGCGCAGCGCCTGCGGCTGTGGGACCCGGTGGTGCTGGCCTACCTCGTGCCCGGCGCGCTGCTGCTGGGCGGCTTCATGGCGCTGCTGGGAACGCTGTCGGCGGCGGCCATCGCGTCGCTGTCGTCGCTGCTGGGCAACCTCACGCTGTTCGGCGTGGTCATGGTGTTCCTGCTGGCCGGGGCGATCCGCCGCGTGAAGGTGTACGAGTGCTTCATCGAAGGCGCGAAGGAAGGCTTCGACATCGCGAAGAACCTGCTGCCGTACCTCGTCGCGATGCTGTGCGCGGTCGGCGTGCTGCGGGCCTCGGGCGCGCTCGACTTCGTGCTCGGCGGCCTGCGCTGGCTGGTGCACGCAGGCGGCTTCGACGCGCGCTTCGTCGACGCCATGCCCACCGCACTGGTCAAGCCCTTCTCGGGCAGCGCGGCGCGCGCGATGCTGATCGAGACCATGAAGAGCCAGGGCGTCGACAGCTTCCCCGCGCTGGTGGCCGCCACCATCCAGGGCAGCACCGAGACCACCTTCTACGTGCTGGCCGTGTACTTCGGTGCGGTCGGCATCCAGCGCGCGCGGCATGCGGTGGCGTGTGCGTTGCTGGCCGAAGTGGCGGGGGTCGTGGCCGCTGTCGCTGTTTGCTACTGGTTCTTCGGGTAAGAGCCCGGCCAGGCAGCCGAACAGGCGCTGAGCCAAAATGGTCCTCCGCCCCCCAAGCCTTGCCGCCTTTTTCAGTGACCACTTCCCGCCGGGCCCAGCCGCCCTCCTTTTCGCCCGACGAGTTTCGTGAAGCGCTCGGCATGTTCGCCACCGGCGTCACCATCGTCACCGCCCGCGCGGCCGACGGCACGCTGGTCGGCCTCACGGCCAACTCCTTCAACTCGGTCTCGCTCGCACCGCCGCTGGTGCTGTGGAGCCTGGCGCGCGCGGCCGGCTCGATGCCCGCGCTGAGCGCCGGTTCGCACTACGCGGTGAACATCCTGGCGGCCAACCAGAAGGCGCTGGCCGAGCGCTTCGCCACCAAGAACATCGACCGCTGGGCCGACGTGGCATTCACCGAGGGCCTCGGCGGCGCGCCGGTGCTGGTGGGCTCGGCCGCCAGCTTCGAGTGCTTCAACCGCAGCCGCTACGACGAAGGCGACCACGTGATCTTCGTGGGCGAGGTGGAGCGCTGCACGCACGATGCGGGCGCCTCGCCGCTGCTGTTCCACGGCGGGCGCTTCTATACCGAGCATCCCTTGTGATGAAACACCCTGCGCTGCTGTCCGTCCTGTTGCTCGCCGCGCAGACCGGCATGGCGCAGGAAACGGCGGGGCCGCTCAAGCAGAACTGGTTCGACGACCCGTTCTTCCAGGTGTCCGCGGGCCTGCGCGATGCCCGAAGGCCCGTTCTACACGACCGAGGAACGCCGCCTGCAGACCCATTCGCGGCTGGAGCGCGGCACCAGCTGCTGGCTGGCCGGCAAGTGCACCGACAGCAACGCCTACCGCTACGACAAGCCGCTCGCGCCCAAGGTGCGCGCCGCATTGCTGGCGGTGCCGGGCGTGAACAAGGGCAGCGTGTGGGTGATGATCCAGCGCCGCTGGGTGTACCTGCAGGGCTGCGTACCCAATGCGGCGCTGGCGAAGAAGCTCGAACGCGCCGCGCGCGCCCTGCCCGACGTCGAGACCGTGGTGCCCGACCTGATGGTCGGCACGCGCGGCAAGCCGCCCTACCCGCCGGCCGCGAACTGAAGGCGCCTTGCGCGCAGATCACGCGGGCGCAGTACGATCATCGGATGAATCTGGCGGGCAATCCGCCGTGACTGACCGACCGCCAATGATCCAGCGCAAGACCCATCTCGACAGCCTCGCCATCGGCCTGCTCATTGCCTGCTGCGCCTTCTGGGGCCTGCAGCAGATCCTCATCAAGACCACCGTGACCGAGGTGCCGCCGCTGTGGCAGGCCTCGATCCGCATGACCGGCGCGGTCGTGCTGCTGTGGCTGTGGTGCGTGTGGCGGCGCGTGCCGCTGTTCGAGCGCGACGGCACGCTGTGGCCGGGACTGCTGGCCGGCCTGCTGTTCTCGGGCGAGTTCGCCGGCATCTACCTGGGGCTGCAGCACACCAGCGCTTCGCGGCTCACGGTGTTTCTCTACACCGCGCCCTTCTGGGTGTCGCTGCTGCTGCCACGCTGGGTGCCCGCCGAACGGCTGCGCGGCTTCCAGTGGCTGGGGCTGTTCATCGCGTTCTCGGGCGTGGTGCTGGCTTTCAGCGAGGGCTTCGGCCACATGAGTTCGTCGCAGCTCGTCGGCGACGGCATGGCGCTGGCCGCCGGCATGCTCTGGGGCCTGACCACGCTGACGCTGCGCACCACGCGGCTGGCCACGGCCAGTGCGGAGAAGACGCTGTTCTACCAGGTGGCAGTGACGGCGGCGGTGTGCCCGGTGGTGTCGCTGGCGCTCGGCGAGCACTGGAGTTTTTCGTACTCCAGCTGGGCCTGGACCTCCATCGGCCTGCAGACCGTGATCGGCGCCTTCGCCAGCTACCTCACCTGGATGTGGCTGCTGCGGCACTACCCGGCCACGCAGATGTCGTCCTTCACCTTTCTCACGCCGCTGTTCGCGCTGGTGTTCGGCGTGGTGCTGCTGAAGGAGCCGCTCACGGCGCAGCTGATGGTGGCGCTGGTCGGCGTGGCGCTGGGCATCGTGCTGGTGAACCGGCGGCCTGCGGTACAACGCAGCGCATGAGCAAGACAACCACGAATTTCCAGCCGGTACTCGACGAGATCGTCGCCACCCTGCGCCCGCAGCTCGGCCAGGGCGGCACCGTCGCCAGCTACATCCCGGCGCTCGCGCGCATCGACGCGCGGCAGTTCGGCATCGCGCTGCGCACCTGCGCCGGCGAGGAAGCCGGCGCGGGCGACTTCGAGACGCCCTTCTCGATTCAGAGCGTGTCCAAGCTCTTCACGCTGACGCTCGCCATGCAGCGCATGGGCGATGCGCTGTGGGAGCGCATCGGCCGCGAGCCTTCGGGCAACCCGTTCAACTCGCTGGTGCAGCTTGAGAACGAACAGGGCAAGCCGCGCAACCCCTTCATCAATGCCGGCGCCATTGCGGTGGCCGACCGGCTGGTGAGCCACGCCAAGGCCAACGGCGGCAGCGCCAAGGCCGACATCCTGGCGCTCATGACGAGCCTGTGCGGCGAGCCCATCGGCTTCGACGACGAAGTCGCGCAATCGGAGGCCGACACGGGCTTTCGCAACATCGCGCTGGCCAACTTCATGAAGAGCTTCGGCAAGATCGACAATGACGTCGCGCCCGTGCTCGATACCTATTTCCACCAATGCGCGCTGCGCATGAGCTGCCGCCAGCTCGCGCGCGCCGCCGCCTTCCTGAGCCGCGACGGCGCCCACCCGATCGCCGGCGAGCCCGCGATCACCGGCGAGCGGCAGACCCGCCGCATCAACTCGCTGATGCTCACCTGTGGCACCTACGACGCGGCGGGCGACGTGGCCTTTTCCATCGGCCTGCCGTGCAAGAGCGGCGTGGGCGGCGGCATCGTGGCCGTCGTGCCTGACCGGCTCACGCTGTGCGTTTGGTCGCCGGCGCTCGATGCCACCGGCAATTCGCTGCTGGGCATGAAGGCGCTCGAGATGTTCGTGGCGCGCACGGGGCTGTCGGTGTTCTGAGCGGCGCCGCGAGTCACACGGCCGCGGCCACGGGCGCCGTGGCCAGGCAGCCCATGCCGTCGAGCGATGCTTCCACAGCCTCTTCGAGCGGCGTGTGGGGCTCGCGGCCGAGAAGGGCCACCAGCTTCGCGTTGTCCATGCCCACGGGCGTACGCCACAGGTAGCGCATCTCGCGCATTTCCCGGAACGTGACGACGAAAGGCGAGGCCAGCGTCAGCAGCCACCACGGGAAGGCCGACACGCCGACCCTGGCGCCGGTGCGGCGCGCCACCACCTTGCGGATGGCGTCGCTCATGCGCGTGCCGTCGGCGTCCCAGTGGCCGGCCATGTGGAAGCGGGCGAAGGGTTCGAGCCGGTCGCGCCGCGCCAGCAGCTCGACCATGGTGCGGGCCACGTCCGGCAGGTAGGACCACTGGTGGCCGATGCCGGCACTGCCGGGGTAGCTCACACCCTTGACGGGTTGTCCCGCCTTCACCAGCCCCTGCGAGAACCAGTTGTTGCCGGCCTTCGGGCCGAAGAAATCCCCGGCGCGCACGATCAGCACACGGGCGCCCTGGCGGCTCGCGTCTTCGAGGCGACGTTCCATCTCGACGCGGATCGCGCCCTTGCGGGTGAACGGGTGCTGCGGCGAGTCTTCGGCCAGCAGCGGGAAGGCGTCGGGGCCAAAGTTGTAGACCGTGCCGGGCAGCACGACGGTCGCGCCCTCGGCCTTCGCTGCGGCGATGGTGTTGTCGAGCATCGGCAGCACCAGCTCCGACCAGCGGCGGTAGCCCGGCGGATTGACCGCGTGCACGATCACCGCGCAGCCCTTCGCAGCCTGCCGCACGGCCTGCGCATCCATCGCGTCGCCGGCCAGCCAGGTGATGCCGTCGCTGCGGCCTTCGGTCGCGCCGCGCTTGAGTGCGCGCACCTGCCAGCCCGCGTCGCGCAACTGGCGCGCCACCTCGCTGCCAATGCCGCCCGTCGCGCCAAGGACCAGAACCGTGTCGTTGCGTGCCATGAAATGCCCCAGAACAGTTGTCGATGGACGAATTCTGGATCTGACGAGGTTCAAAAGGAATTGCCGAATGTGAGCTAGCAGCTATACATTTCTGTATGACTTCGAACATCGGCTGGGAGTTCTACCGCACCTTCCTCGGCGTGCTGCGCGAGGGCTCGCTCTCGGGCGCCGCGCGCGCCCTGGGCATCACCCAGCCCACGGCCGGGCGCCATGTGGCTGCGCTTGAGGAGGCATTGGGCGTGGTGCTCTTCACGCGCTCGCAGGTCGGCCTGCTGCCGACCGAGGTGGCGCTGGCCTTGCAGACCCACGCCGAGGCCATGGAAAGCACCGCGGCCTCGCTGGAGCGCGCCGCCAGCAGCCATGGCGCGGGCGTGCGCGGCGTGGTGCGGGTGTCGGCCAGCGAGGTGATGGGCGTGGAAGTGCTGCCGCCCATCGTGGCGCGGCTGCGCGAAGCGCACCCGGCGCTGAAGGTCGAGCTGGTGCTGACCAACCGCGTGCAGGACCTGCTGCGGCGCGAAGCCGAAATCGCCGTGCGCATGGTGCGCCCGAAGCAGGAGCAGCTGGTGGCGCGCCGCATCGGCAACATCGAGCTGGGCTTTCACGCGCACCGCGACTACCTGGCGCGCCACGGCACGCCGCGCAAGCTCGAGGCGCTGGCCGCGCATGCGGTGATCGGCTACGACCAACCGTCGGCCTTCGTGCGCAACGCGGCCAAGGCGGGCACGGCGTGGCCGGGCTATGGCCGCGACGCCTTCTCGCTGCGCACCGACAGCGACCTGGCCCAATTGGCGCTGATCCGCGCGGGTGCAGGCATCGGCATCTGCCAGGTCGGCCTCGCCCGGCGCAGCGACGCGCTGGTGCGCCTGATGCCACGCACCTTCTCGATGAAACTCGACACCTGGGTCACCATGCACGAGGACCTGCGCCACAGCCCGCGCTGCCGCGCCGCCTTCGACGCGCTGGTCGAGGGACTGCAACAGTACGTTGGCGCGCCGGATGAAGCCGGCACACAGGGGAAAATGGCCGGCGCGAGAACCCAGGCCACCGAATGACCGACCTTACCGAAACGAACGACCCCGACTCCCTCCCCCTGCAGGAAGACCGCCTCTGGCGCGACGACCGCTGGACCGCCCGCATCATCAAGAACGAGGAAGACGACGGCTGGGCCGTCGAGATGACCCGCCACGGCGACCCCGAGCCGGCACTGGTCGGCCCCTGGACCATGGGCCGCGACAAGAAGAACCCGAAGCCGCTCGACGGCCCCGCCTTCTCCACGCTGGTGAAGACCGCCGCCGAAGTCATCCGCCGCCACGAGCAGCAGCTTCACGCCACGCTCAACAAGAGCGTGACCGTCACCGCGCGCGACGACCGGCGCGTGCGCGTGGCGCTGGCCATCGTGCCCGACGAGGACAACCCCTCGGCCACGCTCAGCGCCTACGACGATGCCGACGACTCCGAGCTCGCCAGCGTGAACGTGTCGCCCGCGTTCAGGCTCACGGCCAGCAGCGCGAGCGCATGGATCGAATCCGGCTACGCGCGGCCGCGCTGACGCACCGGGTACCAGCGCAATCAGCGAAATGACGTATGTGCAGCCCGCGCTGAGTTGAGAACAATCGGCTTCGACGACACGAACCCATTGCTCCACCGGAAAGCCCGGATCGGTTGAACGCCGATCCGGGCTTTCTTGTTTGTTTTTCTTTCTCAACCATCCTTCAGGAGCAGCGTCATGAGACACGGTGATATTTCGAGCAGCAGCGATTGCGTGGGCGTCGCGGTCATCAACTACAAGATGCCCCGCCTGCACAACAGGGCCGAGGTGCTGGACAACGCCCGCAAGATCGGCGAGATGCTGGTCGGCATGAAGAAGGGCCTGCCGGGCATGGACCTGGTGATCTTTCCCGAGTACTCGACGCACGGGATCATGTACGACGAGAAGGAGATGTACGACACGGCCGCCACCGTGCCGGGCGACGAGACGGCCATCTTCGCCGACGCCTGCCGCCGCGCCAACGTGTGGGGCGTGTTCTCGCTGACCGGCGAGCGCCACGAGGAGCATCCGCACAAGGCGCCCTACAACACGCTGATCCTCATGAACAACAAGGGCGAGATCGTCCAGAAGTACCGCAAGATCATGCCGTGGGTGCCCATCGAGGGCTGGTATCCGGGCGACCGCACCTATGTGAGCGAGGGCCCCAAGGGCATGAAGATCAGCCTGATCGTCTGCGACGACGGCAACTACCCCGAGATCTGGCGCGACTGCACGATGCGCGGCGCCGAGCTCGTCGTGCGGTGCCAGGGCTACATGTACCCGTCCAAGGAGCAGCAGATCCTGGTGTCGAAGGCCATGGCCTTCATGAACAACACCTACGTGGCGGTGGCCAACGCGGCGGGCTTCGACGGCGTCTACTCGTACTTCGGCCACTCGGCGCTGATCGGCTTCGACGGCCGCACGCTGGGCGAGTGCGGCGAAGAGGAGATGGGCATCAACTACGCCGAGCTGTCGATGAGCCTGATCCGCGACGCGCGCCGCAACGGCCAGTCGCAGAACCACCTGTTCAAGCTGCTGCATCGCGGCTACACGGGCACCATCAACTCGGGCGACGGCGACAAGGGGCTGGCAGCCTGCCCCTACGACTTCTACGCGAAGTGGATCAACGACCCCGAAGGAACGCGCGAGATGGTGGAAGCGCTCACGCGCAGCACGGCGGGCACGCCGGAGTGCCCCATCGAGGGCATTCCGAACGGGCCGGCGCAAGGCCGATGAACATGGCTCAGGCCTGACTGAAGGTCTTCAGCACCTCGAGCACGCTCAGCGTCGCGCCGTCGAGCAGTGCATGCTGGCGATGCGCGATGCCCACGCGGCGCGTGAGCTTCGGGCTCACCGGCAGGATCTGCATGCGGTCGTTGCCCGGAACGATGTCGGTGGACTGCTGCAGCGGCAGGAGCGCGGCACCGTAGCCGGCCGCCACGAGGCTGCGCATGGCGGCGTCGTAGTTGAGCTCGATGCGCGCGCGCGGCGCGAAGCCGGCGGCGGCGAACCATTCCATCGTGAGGCGGTACATGTGCGTGGTGGCCTCGTTGAAGATCAGCGGCTGTGCCGCCAGCCACGCCGGCGTGACGCGCTTCGGCGCCTTCCAGCGCCGCGGCACGAAGGCCATCATGGGCTGCTCGCACCATGGCGTGACGACGATGCCGCGCAGCGGCGGCTGCGGAATGGCGACCAGGCCGATGTCGAGCGTGCCCGCCGCCAGCCGCTCCATGGCCTCGTAGGAGCCGCGGATGCTCACCTCGACGTCGATGCCCGAATGCTCCGCGCCCAGCGCCTCCAGCACCTGCGGCAGCAGGTCGACCAGCACGCCGGTCGAGGTGCCCAGCCGCACGCGGCCCACGCGCCCTTCGGCCTGGCGCTTGACGGCTTCGACCGCGTCGTCGGTGTCGCGCAGCAGCTTGCGCCCGCGCTCCACCAGCGCGGCGCCCGCCGCCGTCGGCGTGATGCGCCGGTTGCCGCGCACCACCAGCGGCGCGCCGAGGCGCGATTCGAGTTCGCTCATGTGCAGGCTCACCGTGGGCTGCGCGAGGTGCAGCGCCCGGGCCGCCGCCGAGAACGTGCCCAGGTCGACGATGGCGATGAGGGTGCGCAGCTGGTCGAGGTTGAGTTGTCGCATCGGTTCACATCAGGAAAGGTGATGGCAAGTTTCAGGAATCTCAACTTCCACAATAGCATGCGCCGCCTGAAGATGAGCGCTCCCAACCAAGGAGCCCATCGTGACCGCGCCAAAGCCATCGTCCTTCCATCAACGCCTGATCCATGCCCTGCGCGGCTGGCACCGCCGCGTGATGGATCGCCGCCGCATGCGCGCCGATGCATCGCAGCTTTCGCACATGAGCGATCACGAGCTGCGCGACCTGGGCATCGGGCGCAGTGAAGTGCCGCAGCTGCTGGACCGCGACCGTTACTGACACCGCCGGATTTGAGGTTCAAATCGGGGCCGTGCCCAAGCCAGTCCTTCCCGCCCTCCTTTCCATCGAACTCACTTCGCCGCAGTCGGTCAATGGCCGGCGCGCGGCTTTCCAGTCGCTCTGGCTGCTGGTGCGCATGCGGCATGCCCACGATGCCGCCGGCGTCGTGCGGCTGGCGGACCTGCGCGGCGAGGTGTCGGACGCAAGCACGCTGCGCATGGTCGTGAGCCGCGCGTTCCGCGACTTCAAGGCCTGGCGCATCGAGGTCGGCTGGGGCGAGGACACGCAGCGCGAGCCCCGCTTCCTCAATGCAGAGCGGCGCAGCCAGGGCCCGTTCTGGCTGCCGGCCGCCGAGGCGAAGCGCGTGCGCGTGCTGGTCGAAGGCCGCGCGGCCACGACGGCCGAGGTGGCGTCGTTCCTCGGGCTGCGTTCGCGTGGATCACAGGCCGCCCGGACCGCCGGCTCGCCGCCGCCCGATGCCGTGCACCTGCAGGACGCGGCTTTCTGGAAGCAGCTGGTCGCGTCGCAGCAGGCGGCGCGGCAGGGCCGGCTGATGGCGCCCGTGGCGGGCGAGAACACGGGTGGGAGCGCCCTCGAATCCATCCGCCTCGCCGGCACGCTGGCCGCCACCGACTTCCAGCGCGCACTGGTCACGCTCAACGAGGCCATGCTGTGGCGCCGCCTCGGCGACAACGAGCAGGCGCGGCGCCGGCTGCAGGCGCTCAAGAAGCAGCGGCTCGCGCACCACGTGGCGGGCAACGACTACCTCGGCGCGATGGAGTGCATCGTCTCGGCGTGGTGCGCCTACACCGCGCGCGACCTGCCACTGGCGCAGTCACTGCTGGGCGGCATGGCCGAGGACGCGGCGCGCGCGCTGGTGCTGCGGCACCACCCCGACGTGCGCTTCGAGTGGTGCAACCTGTGGGCGCTGGTGTGCCGCTCGCGCGCGCTGGCGCTGTCGGCCGACGACATGCCCGCGGCAGCCGCGCTCGCCGAGGAATCGCTGCGCCGCTTCGGCGAGGCGCTGGCGGCCGCCTTCGAGTCGCACTCCTTCGACGCGGCGCAGCACGTGGCCGCCAACATGGGCATGGCCGCATGGCTGTTCGACCGCGTGGGGCTGTCCGACCTGCCCGCGCTCGCGCACGACGGCAACGCCGACACCACCCGCCGCGCCGTGCAGTGGATCGCCTTCAGCGAATGGCTCTGCAGCCACACCGACGGGCAGGGCCGCTCGGCGTGGAACGCGATCTACCTGATGCGCATCGCGCGCGGCCACTGCAGGCCGGAGACCCGGCCCACGCTCGCGCAGTTCCGCGCGCAGAAGCCGCTGGACCCGGCCGCGGTTTCGGCGCTGGCCGGTCCGCTGGCCGACGCTTTCGACGCCGCGAATTGGCCGGCGCACTGGGTGCAGGTGGCGCAGGCGCGGCTGGCCGATCACCGGGCCGGGCAGCGCCGCTACCCGGGCCTGCAGCATTGCAGCCTGCTGTTCGAGCACGCCTGGTACGCGGCGCACGCGGGCGACCTGAAAGCGGCGGAGCAGTCGCTGGCCTCGCTGCGCGAAGCGCTGCCGCAGCTGGTGCCGAGCGACCGCGCCTACTTCACCGAATCGTGGAACGACGCGCTGCCGGCCGAACTGGTGCTGGAGGCGAAGCCGCCGCGTCGGCCGGCGGCGCGGAAGAAGACTGCGTCGCGCGCGAGCTAGACTGGTTTCAGCAGCATGCCCGAGAACTCCAACGACCCCATCGACCTGGCCGCCCACCGCGAACGCCGCGCGCGGCAGCAGAAACTGCGCGCAGCAGCGCAGGCATCGCACGGCGCCGATGCACCAGCGCAGCCGGGGCCGGACGAAGTGCCCTGCATCCGTTGCAAGGAGCCCGTCTTCGGCTACGCGCTGCGCTGTCCCCATTGCGGCGTGCATTTCAGCGGCCGTGCCGAAGACTTCGCGCCGAAGGAAGGTCTGTCGCGGCGCGCGAAGGCGCTCGTCACGCTGGTCGCCGTGGCGCTTCTGCTCGCGGGCCTGAGCGACGACATCGCGGCCCTGTGGTGGCGGATGAAGTGAGTCCTGCCACGCTCAGCGCGCGGCGGACGGCTTGGCAGTCGACTTGCGCACCACCAGCTCCGGCCGCAGCACCACGGTCGAGGCCGACATAGAGCGCCCGTCGATCTCGTCGAACAGCATCTCGGCCGCGCGCCAGCCCAGCTCGCGGTGCGGCAGGCGGATCGTGGTGAGCGGCGGGTCGACCATGTCGACCAGCGGCATGTCGTTGTGGCCGGTGATGGAAATGTCCTTCGGCACGCGCAGGCCGGCTTCGCGCAGCGCGTCGTAGGCGCCCAGTGCCACGAGGTCGTTGCAGCACACCACGGCCTGCGGGGCGGCGCCGGCTTCGAGCATCTGCTTCATCGCCACCGCGCCGGCCTCGCGGCTGTAGCTCGCGCACTCGACCACGCGGAAAGGCTTCATGCGGTGGTCCCTCAAGGCCTGCTCCACGCCCAGCCGACGGCCCACGCCAGTGGGAATGTTCTGCGGGCCCGCGAGGTGGGCGATGCGCTTGTGGCCCAGACCCACGAGGTGATCGACCGCGAGTTTCATCGCCAGCCGGTCATCGCTGACCACCGCGGGCAGGCGGCCGGTTTCGTCGGCCCGGTTGACCAGCACCGCGGTCATGCCGGCCTGGGTGACGAACTCGATCAGCGGGTCGTCGCGCGTGGCGGTGGCCATGACCACCCCGTCGACCCGCTGCGCCAGCATGCGCTCCAGCACGGGCCGTGCGAGCGCGGGATCCACAACGTTGGTGACGAACACGAAGTACCCGCGCGCCGCCGCGCTGGCCTCGATGCCCTGCAGGATGGGCGGGAACACCGCGTTGGTGATGTCCGGCACCAGCACGCCGATGGTGTGGGTGCGACCCGTTCGCAACGCCGAGGCCGCGCGGTTGGGCCGGTAGCCCAGGCGCTGCGCCGCCTCCTCGACCACGCGCAGCACCTCGTCACTGATCAGCGAGCGCTTCTCGGGGCTGAGCGCGCGGGAGACGGTCGACACGTGCACGCCGGCAGCGCGGGCGACGTCGCGGATGGTCACGGGCGTGGAAGGTGGGCTGGTACTCATGGATTGATGCAAACGGTTGTCGTGCCGATCAGGGCTGCAAGGGGCTTTCTGTTATTCCTGACCTGCCGAATGGGGTCATTTTACTTTTCAGCGATTTGGACTAATATCGTGCAAACGATTGCACGAATCCGCCATGAACATCGCCACCTCCCCCGAATCGGTACTGAGCTTCACGCTCGATGCCATGAAACGCACGCCCGACCCGCGGTTGCGCACCGTGATGGAAGCCGTCACGCGCCACCTGCATGCCCTGGTGCAGGAAGTGAAGCTGACGGAAGAAGAGTTCGAGCAGGCGCTCGAATTCATCGTCGCCATCGGCCATGCCACGGGCGAGACCAAGAACGAGGTGGTGCTGGCGGCGGACATCCTGGGTGTGTCGACCGTGGTCGCGCTGCAGAACAACCAGGACCCGCATGGCGAATCGCCGGCCGCGCTGCTCGGGCCGTTCTGGCGCGCGAACTCGCCGGACTGCGCACTGGGCGAGAGCATCGCGCGCTCGGGCACGCCGGGCATTCCGCTCGAAGTGACGGGCACGGTGCGTGACGGCAAGGGCCGGCCGGTGGCCGGCGCCACGGTCGACGTGTGGCAGGCCTCGCCCATCGGTCTCTACGAAAACCAGGACCCGTCGCAGGAAGACATGAACCTGCGCGGCCGTTTCAGCACCGACGCCGAGGGCCGCTTCCACTTCCGCAGCGTGCGCCCTGCCGGCTACCCCGTACCGACCGACGGGCCCTGCGGCGTGCTGTTGCGCGCGCAGCAACGCCACCCGAACCGACCCGCGCACCTGCACTTCATGGTCAGCAAACCGGGGCACAAGGTGTTGATCACGCAGGTGTTCGCGGACGACGACGAGAACCTCGAGAGCGACCCGACCTTCGGCGTGACGCGCAGGTTGATCGGGCGCTTTGCGCTCGCACCCGACGGCAAGAGCGCGGCGATGCACCACGACTTCGAGCTCGAACCCGGCGAAATGAAGTTCCCACGGCCGCCCATTCCCTGAATCAACAACTTCTTCCAACACTTATGAGCTTCGATCCCGTCTCCAGACTCGACGGCAAGGTCGCCGTCATCACCGGCGGCCTCGGTGCCATCGGCTACGCCACGGCCACGCGGTTTGCCGCGCTGGGCGCGACCTGCGTGCTGCTGCACCGCAAGGGCGACGATGCGGCCGCCCGCGCCGCTGCGCTGCCTTCAGCCAACGGCCAGCGCCACACGGCGATCCGCGCCGACATCGTCGACTCGGCGAGCCTGAATGCCGCCGCCGCGGAGGTGAAGGCCACGCTCGGGCGCTGCGACATCCTCGTCAACAGCGCGGGCCACACGCAACCGGTGCCGGCCGGGGACCTCGATGCGCTGACCGACGAGCTCATCGACGACATCGTGCGCGCCAACTTCCGCGGCGTGTTCGCCACCATCCGCGCCTTCGCGCCGATGCTGAAGGCCAGCGGCGACGGGTTGGTGGCCAACATCTCTTCCATCGCGGGTTTCACGGGCGTGGGCAGCAACCTCGCCTACGTGGCCGCCAAGGCCGGGCTCGACGTGGTCGGCGACGCGCTGGCCAAGGCGCTCGCACCGGCGGTGCGCGTGGTGTCGGTGTCGCCGGGCGCGGTCGAATCGGGTTTCGTGCCCGGGCGCGGGGCGGAGTTCGCGAACAAGATGGCCAGCACCACGCCGCTGGGCCGCATTGGCTTGCCCGACGACGTGGCGGCCACGGTCGAAGCGCTGGCCACCACGCTGCGCTTCGTGACCGGCACGCGCATCGTGGTCGACGGAGGGCGCCACCTGTGAGCACCGCCAAGACACTCATCACCTGCGCGGTCACGGGCAACCTCGTGAAGCCGGAGCAGACACCGCACCTGCCGATCACGCCGGTGCAGATCGCCGACGAATGCCTCGCCGCGGCCGAGGCCGGCGCGGCGCAGGTGCACATCCACGTGCGCCATCCCGAAACCGGCAAGCCTTCGATGGAGGTCGAGCTGTACCGCGAGGTGGTCGAACGCATCCGCCGCGAGAACCGCGAGTTGATCGTCAACCTCACGACCGGGCCGGGCGGGCGCTTCATTCCGAGCGAGGACGACCCGAAGATCGCCGCACCGGGCACCACGCTGCTGCCGCCCGAGAAGCGCGTGGAGCACATCGCGCTCATCAGGCCCGACGTGTGCTCGCTCGACCTCAACACCATGAACTCGGGGCCCGATGTGGTCATCAACACGCCGAAGAACGTGAGGCGCATGGCGAAGGTGATGCGCGAGGCCGGCGTGAAGCCCGAGCTGGAGATCTTCGACTCCGGCGACATCAACCTCGCGCTCGACCTGATCGCCGACGGCACGCTCGACGGCCCGGCCATGTGGACCTTCGTTCTCGGCGTGAAGTACGGCTTCGCGCCCACGCCCGAGACGCTGCTCTATGCGCGCAACATGCTGCCGCGCGGCGCCTTCTGGAGCGCCTTCGGCATCGGACGCATGGAGTTCCCGATCGTCGCGCAGTCGTGGCTGCTGGGCGGGCATGTGCGCGTGGGCATGGAAGACAACATCTACCTCGAGAAGGGCGTGCTCGCCGAGAGCAACGCGCAGTTGGTGGCGAAGGCACGCGACATCCTCGTGAGCCTGGGCGGTGAAGTTGCGAATCCGCGTGAGGCACGCGCGATGCTGGGGTTGCCGGATGCCCGGAGCTAGCGTGGACTCCTGCATCTCTCCATCTTGTGCGCGGCGTCGTTCGGGGCGCGATCCCGCCGACGGGGTACCTTGCTCCGCGAATGTCCCCCGGCCTTCGGCCTCCTCCTTTATTTCGCTGCGCAAGGCACCCCGCCAGCGTGATCGATGGACGCGGTCGTCGATCGGCGGTTCACCAGCAGCGTGCCCTGTGCACAGGGCGTCGGGTGCTCCCCGCAGCGAAATAAAGGAGGAGCCGAAGGCGGGGGACATTCGCGGAGGGGAGTACCCGGCGGCCTGTGCACGCACCCCGAACAACAGCGCCAAGAACACAAGCACCCAGCAACACAGCACGCAGGAAATACCAAAATGAACGTCGCTGCCATGCACACGACCCACACCTCCCGCGCATTGCGCGTGAACGAGAAGGCCGCCAACCTCGACGCACTGCAGCTGCACGCCTCGCCGCAGGCCGAACCCACGCCGCCTCCAGGCCATGCCGTCGTCCGCATCGCCGCCGCTGCAGTGAACCCGAGCGACGTCAAGGCGACGCTGGGCATCATGCCGCAGGCCGTGTGGCCGCGCACCCCCGGCCGCGACTTCGCGGGCACCGTCGTGAGCGGACCATCCGAATGGATCGGCCGCGAGGTCTACGGCTCCGGCGGTGACATCGGCATCACACGCGATGGCTCGCATGCGCGTTACCTCGTGCTGCCCGAACAGGCATTGCGCGCCAAACCCCGCGGCATCTCGATGGACGAGGCCGGCGCGGTGGGCGTGCCCTTCGTCACAGCCTACGAAGGCTTTCGCCGCAGCGGCATGCCGCAGGCGGGCCAAACAGTGCTGGTGCTCGGCGCCAACGGCAAGGTCGGGCAGGCCGCGGTGCAGCTGGCGTCGCAGGCCGGTGCACGCGTGATCGCGGTACAGCGGCGCGCCGGTCCCTTCGAGGGCTTTGCCAGCGGGCCGGTGGACGTGATCGATGCGCGCCACCACGCCGACGTGGGCGCGCAGGTGCGCGAACTCACCGACGGGCGCGGTGCGCACATCGTCTACAACACCGTCGGCAGCGCCTACTTCGAGGCCGCCAACAAGGCGATGGCCAAGGGCGCGACGCAGATCTTCATCGCCACGCACGAGCGCGCGGTGCCCTTCGACATCTTCGCGTTCTACCGGGGCATGCACACCTACGTGGGCATCGACTCGCTGGCGATGGACTGCATCGCCAGCACCGCGCAGCTCGACGCCATGCGCGAAGGCTTCGAGCGCGGCACGCTGAAGCCCTTCCCCGTCGCACGCAGCTTCACGCTCGACGATGCGATCGACGCCTACCGGCTGGTGCTCTCGGGCAGCACCGACCGCGTCGTGCTGCGACCCTGAACCCTGGAGCACCCGACCATGCACGTCACCCGTTTCAACGAAGCGCCGCACTACGAGGCGCCCAACCACTTCGACATGCGCTGCCTGCGCCTGCAAGGCAAGGAGGCCGGGCCGTCCACGCAGATGTGGATGGGCGTGAGCCAGATCCTTCCCGGCGGCCACACCGGGCTCGACGGCTCGCCGATGGAAAAGCTGTATCTCGTGCTCGAAGGCCAGCTGCACGTGGTCGGCGAGATCGACGGCGCGCATCAGGAAGACGTGCTCGAGCCCTACGACAGCTGCCGCTTCGCGCCCGGCGAAAAGCGTCAGCTGGAGAACCGGAGCAACCGGCCGGTGCTGGTCGCGCTGGTGATGCCGAACGCGCCGCCGGCGTAGCGGCCTCCCCTCTTTCAGTCATTCATCGCTCATCGAACAAATCAACGGAGACAAGACGCATGAAGAAGACATCCTCATGGAGCCGCAGGCAGACACTGGCGGCGGCAGCAGCCTTGGCGGCCTGCGCGCTGACCGGCGCCTACGCACAGGGTCCGTGGCCGGGCACGCAGCCGATCAAGCTGGTCGTGCCCTTCACGGCAGGCAGCGGCACCGACATCGTCGCGCGCCTCGTGGCCGAGAAGCTCGGGCCCGCGCTGGGCACCAGCGTGATCGTCGACAACAAGCCCGGTGCGGGCGGCACGCTGGGCGCGGCCATCGCAGCCAAGTCGCCGGCCGACGGCTACACGCTGCTGGTGCATTCGGCCGGCCACCTTGTGAACCCGTGGATCTACAAGGGCCTGTCGTACGACACGATCAAGGACTTCACCGGCATCACGCCGATGGCCAGCCTGCCCAACGTGCTGGTCACCGCGCCCTCGCATTTCGCGAACGTGCAGGACCTCGTCGCGAAGGCCAAGGCCAAGCCCGGCAGCTTCAACTACGGCTCGGCGGGCAACGGCTCGGCCACGCACATGAACGCCGAGGTGTTCCGCCTCGCGGCCGGCATCGACGCGCAGCACGTGCCGTTCCGTGGCACGCCCGAGGCCATGACCGAGGTGATGGCCGGGCGCGTCGACTGGTTCTTCGCGCCGATGGTGTCCGCCCTGCCGCTCATCAAGACCGGCAGGCTGCAGGCACTGGCCGTGGGCACGGGCAAGCGCTCGTCGGCGCTGCCCGATGCGCCCACCACCGCGGAGGCCGGCGTGCCGGGCTCGGAGTACCTGTTCTGGGTCGGCCTGTTCGCACCCGCGAAGACGCCGCAGCCGGTGGTCGACCGGCTGCAGGCCGAGGTCGCGAAGATCATGGTGTCGCCCGAGCTGAAGGAACGGCTGGAGAAGCTCGGTGCCGAGCCGTTCACCATGCCGTCGGCGCAGTTCAACAAGTTCCTCGTGGACGAGACCGGCAAGGCGCAGCAGGTGGTGAAGGCCGCGAGCATCAAGGTCGACTGACATGGCACGCACGCTCTTCACGGCGGCGGCCCTCGCCGCCGGCTTTCTCATGCCCGGTGCCGCGCAGGCGCAACCGGCCGACCTCGTCGTGACCAACGCGAAGATCGCCACGCTCGATGCCGCCGGCACCACCGCGCAGGCGCTCGCCGTGCGCGGCGGCCGCATTGTGGCCGTCGGCAATGCCGCGCAGATGCGCGCGCTCTCGGGCTCCGCGACACGCACCGTAGATGCGGGCGGACGCACCGTCATTCCCGGTCTCATCGACTCGCACATGCACGCGGTGCGCGCGGCGTTGAGCTATTCGACCGAAGTCAACTGGATCGGCGCGGGCACCATCACCGAAGCCATGGCGCGCATCCGCACCGCCGCTACAAATGCCCGCCCCGGCGGCTGGCTGATCGTTGCAGGCGGCTGGACCGAACAGCAGTTCGCGGAGCGCCGACGACCCACGCTCGCCGAGCTGCAGGAGGCCGCGCCGGACCACCCGGTGTACGTGCAGCTTTTCTACGAAGCGGTGGTGATGACGCCCAAGGCACTCGAAGCACTCGGCGTGCCCGCCGGCACCCTGCCTGCGGGCATGAAGCCCTCGCCCGACGGCGCGCCGGGCTGGATGACCGGCGACATCGTCGGCATCTCGGCCCTTTTCGACAAGCTGCCCAAGCCGACCTACGACGACAACGTAGCGGGCACGCGCGCGTTCTTCAGCGAGCTGAACCGGCTCGGCATCACCGGCCTGGTGGACCCGGGCGGCTTCAGCATTGCGCCCTCGCAGTACGCGGCGCTGTTCGAGCTGTGGCGCGAGAAGGCGCTGACGCTGCGCGTGGCCTACAGCGTGTTCGCGCAGAAGCCCGGCGCCGAGCTGCAGGAGTTTCGTGACCTCACGCAGATGCTGCCCATGGGCTTCGGCGACGACATGCTGAAGTTCAACGGCCTGGGCGAACGCGTGACGCTCGCGATGTACAACAACAACTTCCCCGACGAAGCGGTGAAGGCGAAGTTCTATGAGCTCATCAAATGGGCGGCCACGAAGAAGCTCGCGGTCACCATCCATTGGCAGGAGAACGGCTCGGTCGATCATCTGCTCGGGCTGTACGAAAAGCTGAACGCCGAGGTGCCGATCAACGGCCTGCGCTGGTCCATCGCGCACCTGGACGATGCTTCGCCCGAGACGCTCGCGCGCATGAAGGCGCTGGGCATCGGCTGGACCATGCAGGACGCGATGTACTTCCAGGGCGACCGCGCGCTCGCCGTGCGCGGCGACGCGGCGCGCCGCATGCCGCCCATCGGCACGGCCCTGCGCGCGGGCGTGAACGTGGGCGCCGGCACCGATGCGCATCGCGTGGCCTCGTACAACCCCTTCGTCGCACTGCAGTGGATGCTCGACGGCAAGACCGTGAGCGGCAAGATGATGCGCGGGCCCGACGAGACACCCACGCGCGAGCAGGCGCTGCGGCTCTACACGGCGGGCAGCGCGTGGTTCAGCTTCGACGAGGGCAAGCGCGGCACGCTGGAGGTCGGCAAGCTCGCGGACTTCGCGGTGCTCGACCAGGACTTCTTCACCGTGCCGCTGGAGCGCATTGGCAAGACCACCTCGGTGATGACCGTGGTGGGCGGGCGCGTGGTGTATGCAGCGCGGCCCTTCGATGCGGCGACGACTCCGATGGCCAGGGCACCCCAGGGGTTGCAGGCGGCGATTCAGTCGGCCTCGGACGGCGCGCGCTGAAGCGCCCGCCGCACGCGCTCGCGCAGCACCGGCAGCACCTCGCTCTCGAACCACGGGTGGTGCTTGAACCAGCCCGTGTTGCGCGGCGAAGGATGCGGCAGCGGAATAAAGCGCGGTGCGTAGTCGGCAAAGGCCTCGACCGTCTCGGTCACGTTGGCGCGCGCGGTCTTGCCCAGGAAGTGGCGCTGCGCGTACTGGCCGATGAGCAGCGTCAACTCGATGCGCGGCATCTGCGCGAGCAGCCTGTCTTGCCACAGCGGCGCGCATTCCTTGCGCGGCGGCAGGTCGCCGCTGGTGCCGCGGCCGGGGTAGCAGTAGCCCATCGGCATGAGCGCGATGCGTGCCGCGTCGTAGAAGGTGGCGCGGTCGACGCCGAGCCAGCGGCGCAGCTGCTCGCCGCTCTTGTCATCCCACGGCACGCCGGTCTTGTGAACGGTGAGGCTGGGCGCCTGCCCGACGATCAGCAGCCGGGCGCTTGCGCTCGCTTGCACCACTGGGCGCGGCCCCAGCGGCAGGTGCGCCTCGCACGCGCGGCAGGCGCGGATCTCGGCGAGCAGCACATCCACGGCGCCTCAGCCGGCGAACGGGCGGAAGAAGGCGTCGAGTTCGGCGCCCTGCGCCGCGTCCGCGAAACCGTCGAAGCGGCCCTGCACGGCCAGCGTGCGCGCGGCGCGCATGAAGCCGCCCCAGGCCGCGCGCGCCATCGCGCCGCCCACGCTCACGCGGCGCACGCCGAGTTCGGCGATGTCCTGCATCGTGAGTTCGCTGGCCGCGCCGACCAGCAGGTTGACCGGCTTGGGCGCCACGGCCGCGACCACCGCCGCGATCTGCTCGCGGGTCTTGATGCCGGGCGCATAGAGACAGTCGGCGCCTGCATCCGCGTACGCCTTGAGCCGCGCGATGGCGTCGCCGAGGTCCGGGCGGCCGGCGAAGAAGTTCTCGGCGCGACCGACGAGCAGCACGTCGGCGCCCGACGCATCGATGGCCTTGCGCGCGGCGCGCATGCGTTCGACCGCGATGTCGATGGCGAAGAGCGGATCGGCGGCGTTGCCCGTTGAGTCCTCGATCGAGAGGCCTGCCACGCCGGTCTCGATGGCCAGACGCACGCTCTCGGCCACGCCTTGCGCGTCGGCGGCAAAGCCGTTCTCGAAGTCGGCATTCACGGGCAAGTCGGTGGCATCCACCAGCTCACGCAGATGGGCAAGGATCGATTCGCGCGACATCGCGCCGTCGGCCCGGCCGTGCGACCACGCGAAGCCCGAGCTGGTGGTGGCGAGCGCCTTGAAGCCCATGCCCGCGAGGAAGCGCGCGCTGCCCGTGTCCCACGGGTTCGGAATGACAAAACAGCCTTGTGCATGGAGCGCCCGGAAGTCGGCGCGTTTCTGGGCGATGGTGCGGGTCATGGGAACCTGGGCTTTCTTTCGGTATGCGCGACGGCGAGCTCCGCATTCTGACGCGGCCCTGTCCGCACGTCACGACGTTGCGCAGTCCGGCAATTCGGTGTCTGATCGCGCCCCATGTCCTACGTCATTGCGCTTTTCATCCACCTGCTCTGCGCCGCCTTCTGGGTCGGCGGCATGGCCACCATGCACTTCGCAGTGCGCCCTTCTGCTGTCGCCACGCTGGAGCCGCCATTGCGCCTGCGCATGATGGCCGCGACGCTGCGGCGCTTCTTCGTGGGGGTGGACGCATCGGTCACGCTGCTGTTCGTGACCGGCGTGACGATGATCCTCGCGGCCGGCGGCTTCCGCGCCGTGCACTGGCGCATCGAGGCGATGATGAGCATCGCGATCGTGATGGCCGCGATCTATATCTACATCCGCGCGTCGGTGTTCAGGGCGCTGCGGCGCGCGGTGGACGAAAGCGCATGGCCAGCGGCGGCCGCGCGGCTGAACACCGTGCGCCAGCTGGTGATCGTGAACCTGGCGCTGGGGATTGTGGTGTTCGGGGTTGCGACCATAGGACGGGCGGGGTAGGCAGCGCCCGCCACGCCCCCTGCCTCACGAAGCCTGGACGAAACGGTAGTCCAGGTGCGTCACCAGCGCCGAGCCGTCGGCGCGCACGGGCACCAGCTTCATCTCGCCGGGTGCGAGACCGTCGAGCAACCGCTTTCCCGCGCCCAGCAGGTTCGGCGCGACGTGGATCGTGCATTCGTCGAGCAAGCCCGCCCGGATGGCCTGGCGGACGGTGTCGACGCCGCCGGAGATGCGCACGTCCTTGCCGCCGGCCGCGGCCTTGGCTTGCGCCAGCGCGCTCGCGAGGCCGTCGGTCACGAAATGGAAGGTGGTGCCGCCCTGGCGCACCCAGGGTTCGCGCGGCGAATGCGTGAGCACGTACACGGGCGCGCGGAACGGCGGGTTCTCGGGCCAGCCGACCTCGCCTTCGTCGAACATGCGCCGGCCCATGACGTAGGCACCGGTGCGTGCGAACACATGCTGGACCCGCGCGTCGTCGGGCGTGCCCTGCTCGCCACCGCCGCCGGGAATGCCGAGGATTTCGCGGAAGGTGGCGGTCTGGAAGATCCAGCCGTGCATGGCGCGGCCGCCGTCGCCCATCGGATTGCCGGGGCTGGCGTTCGGGCCCGCCATGTACCCGTCGAGCGAGATGCCCACGTCGAAGAAGACCTTGCTGCTCATACGTCGCTTTCCGGCGGCGAAGCCGGCCTGGGTTGCAGAGAAGGCGGAGTCTATGCGCGAGCCCGCCCGCTGCAAACAGGGGGCGGGCCGCGCGTGTCGACGCAGAGGCTCAGACGAGGTTCAGCTCGACATGGATGTTGCCGCGCGTGAGCTTGGAGTACGGGCAGGTCTGGTGCGCGGTGTCGACCACGGCGCGCGCGGTCTCGCGGTCCAGGCCCGGCAGGCTCACGTTCAGGCGCGCCTGCAGCACGTACTGGCCTTCCTGCAGCACCAGGTCGACCTCGGCATCCACCGCCAGGTCGGCCGGCAGCTTGACCTTCAAGCCGCCCGCGGCCTTGCCCATGGCACCGATGAAGCAGGCCGACCAGCCGGCCGCGAACAGCTGCTCGGGGTTGGTGCCCGTGCCGTTGCCGCCGGGGGGCGACAGCTGGATGTCGAGGTTGCCGTCACTGCTGCGCGATGCGCCCTGGCGGCCGCCGGTGGTGTGGGTCTTGCCGGTGTAGAGAACTTGCTTGTCGGTCATGGTGCTTCTTCGGATGAGAGGGGATCGCGGTGAAGGTGGCGTTGTGCGGGCCGGGCTCAGAGGGCCAGGCGGTCGATGCCGTGGGCCGTGGCAACAGCCTGGGCGCGCACCGCGGCGCGGTCCAGCGTGCTGGTGAAGCGCTCGTCGGGGCCGGCGCCTGCACCGTCTGCGTAGATGTTGCCGGCGCGGGCCGCGGCGATGGCGCCGGCGCGGGCCTGGGCACGGTCGCTCAGGCCGGCCACGACGGCGGGCACGCCTGCGGTGGCGCCGTCGGCGTACGGGTCTGCACCGTGGGCGGCGACCACACCCGCGGCCTGCACGGCGGTACGGCTGGCGGACGACTGGAATTGCAGGACGCCCTGGTAGTCCTCTGCGCTGGCGCCGATGGCGAAAGCGGAAAGAGCGGCGGCGGCGATCAGGAGCTTGGTGGTTTTCATGGCAATGTCTTTCAAAGATGAAGGGTGAAGGAGTCGGTTGAACACCATCGCCTCCTCGGTGCATGTGTCGTCGGTGGCGATGTATGAATTACATCGGCGGGCTGTATCCACGATGTGTCGAGCCACCGGCAGATTTGCATGCGCGTGTGTACGCCGCGCCGGCCAGACACAGTGGCGTACAAATCGGAAAGGAAAGCCGGGGAAAGGCGGCCGCGCAGAGGGCAACCGACCGGCCGGGCTGCAGCTAGGCGGCCGGGCCCTTGAGCTCGACGGTGTTGCCGTCGGGGTCGCTCAGGTAGATCGACGGGCCGTAGCCCTCGGCGCCGAAGTTGTTCTGCACGTCGCCGTGAAGGGCCACGCCGTGGCGCGCCATCAGCGCGCGGATGCCCGCTTCGTCGAAGGGCTCGACGCGCAGGCAGAGGTGGTCGACGTTGCGGCCCTCGGCGCCGGGCAACGCACCGCCCTGGCGGCCCAGCGGGCCGTCGGGCGTGACGAGATCGATGAGGCTGGCGCCGGCGCGCAGGTGCACCAGGCCCAGGTCGTCGCGGCGCTTCTCGACGGTGCAGCCGAGCACGTCGACATAGAACGCGACGGCGCGTTCCATGTCCTTCACGCGCAGCACGATGTGGTCGATGCGCAGCACCGAGAACGGCGGGCGCACCGGGTTCGTCATGCCGGCCTCTTCTTCAGACGACGCCGGCTGAGCGCAGGGCATCGAAGCGTGCCGCATCGATGCCCATTTCCGCCAGCACTTCCTGCGTGTGCTGCCCCAGCGCCGGCGGCGCATGGCGCAGCACCGGCGGCGTGGCCGTGAGCCGCAGCGGGCTCGCCACGCCGGTGATGCTGGCGATGCCGTCGCCCGCGTCGCGCGGCAGCGTGACCTTCAGGCCGCGCGCCTGGACTTGCGCATCGTCGAAGGCCTGCGCGATGTCGTTGATCGGGCCGCAGGGCACGGCCTTGTCTTCGAGCAGCGCGACCCACGCGGCCGTGGTGCGGGTGCGCGTGAGTTCTTCCATCATCGGGATCAGCACCAGGCGGTGCTTCACGCGCAGCGTGTTGGTCGCGAAGCGCGCGTCGCTCGCCCATTCCGCGTGGCCGGCCGCTTCGCAAAAGCGTGCGAACTGCCCGTTGTTGCCGATGGCGAGCAGCATCGAACCATCCTGCGTCGGAAAGTCTTGATACGGCGCGAGGCTCGGGTGCGTGTTGCCCTGGCGGCCGGGCGCCTTGCCGGTGTTGAGGAAGGCGCTGGCCTGGTTCGCGAGGATGGCCATGCCCACGTCGAGCAGCGCCATATCGATGTGCTGGCCTTCGCCGGTGCGTTCGCGCACCTGCAGCGCCGCGAGGATGGCGGTGCTGGCGTAGACGCCGGTGAACAGGTCGGTGAGCGCCACGCCCACGCGCAGCGGACCGCCGCCGGGCACGTCGTCGGGGCGGCCGGTGATGCTCATCATGCCGGTCATGGCCTGGATCATCAGGTCGTAGCCCGCGCGCTCGGCGTACGGGCCGTCGTGGCCGAAGCCGGTCACGCTGCAGTAGATGAGGCGCGGGTTGGCCGCGCGCAGGCTCTCGTGGTCGAGGCCGTATTGCTTGAGGCCGCCGGTCTTGAAGTTCTCCACCACGATGTCGGCCTGCGCCACCATCTGCTTGAGCAGCGCCTGCCCGTCGGGCGTGGCCATGTCGATGGTGACGGAGCGCTTGTTGCGGTTGCAGGACGTGAAGTAGCTGGCCTGGTCGGTGTCGTTGCCGTCCGCGTCCTTGATGAAGGGCGGGCCCCAGGTGCGCGTGTCGTCACCGACGCCGGGGCGTTCGATCTTGACGACGTCGGCACCCAGGTCCGCGAGGATCTGCGTGCACCACGGGCCCGCGAGCACGCGGGACAGATCGAGGACCTTGATGCCGTCGAGTGCTGCGGGCTTCGTTGTCATGCGTGTCAGTTGGCGAAAGCTGCGATGCCGGTGATGGCGCGGCCAAGAATAAGCGCGTGGATGTCGTGCGTGCCTTCGTAGGTGTTGACCACTTCCAGGTTCACCAGGTGGCGTGCCACGCCGAACTCGTCGCTGATGCCGTTGCCGCCCATCATGTCGCGCGCCAGGCGGGCGATGTCCAGGGCCTTGCCGCAGTTGTTGCGCTTCATGATCGAGGTGATCTCGACCGAGGCCGTGCCTTCGTCCTTCATGCGGCCCAGGCGCAGGCTGCCTTGCAGGCCCAGCGTGATCTCGGTCTGCATGTCGGCCAGCTTCTTCTGGATCAGCTGGTTGGCGGCGAGCGGGCGGCCGAACTGCTTGCGGTCCAGCGTGTACTGGCGGGCGCGGTGCCAGCAGTCTTCGGCGGCGCCGAGCGCGCCCCACGAGATGCCGTAGCGGGCGCTGTTCAGGCAGGTGAAGGGGCCCTTGAGGCCTTGCACTTCGGGGAAGGCGTTTTCTTCGGGGCAGAACACGCCGTCCATGACGATCTCGCCGGTGATGCTGGCGCGCAGGCCGACCTTGCCGTGGATGGCAGGGGCGCTGAGGCCCTTCATGCCCTTCTGGAGCACGAAGCCGCGGATCGGGCCGACCGTGCCGCTTTCGCTGACTTCCTTGGCCCACACGACGAACACGTCGGCGATGGGCGAGTTGCTGATCCACATCTTCGAGCCGCTGAGCGAGTAGCCGCCCGGCACCTTCTTGGCGCGCGTGGCCATGCTGCCGGGATCGGAGCCGTGGTCGGGTTCGGTCAGGCCGAAGCAGCCGATCCATTCGCCGGTGGCGAGCTTGGGCAGGTACTTCTGCTTCTGGCCTTCGGTGCCGAACTCGAAGATCGGCACCATCACCAGCGAGCTCTGCACGCTGGCCATCGAGCGGTAGCCGGAGTCGACGCGCTCGACTTCGCGGGCGATCAGGCCATAGGCCACGTAGTTGAGGCCGGGGCCGCCGTACTGTTCGGGGATCGTGGGGCCGAGCAGGCCGAGCGCGCCCATTTCGCGAAAGATGGCGGGGTCGGTCTCGCCGGTGCGGAAGCCCTCGATGACGCGGGGCGCGAGGCGCTCCTGGCAGTAGGCATTGGCCGCGTCGCGGATCATGCGTTCTTCGTCGGTCAGTTGCTGGTCGAGAAGAAGGGGATCGTCCCAGTGGAATTGCGCTTTGGCGGCCATGTGCTGTCTCCGGAAGAGGAAAAGAGAAAAGAGGGAATGGAGCCGATGCTAGCCACGCAGGGGCCATGACGCAAACGAGGAATCCGCACCCAGATATGCGGCGAAAGAATGTCTTGCAAGATGTTGGCGAGGCACCTTCATTGAAGAGGACCTGATTCCAGTCATACACTCCCGGCATACATGCGCCGCAAGATCCCACCCCTGCAAACCCTCGTGTGCTTCGACGCCGCCGCGCGCCACGAGAGCTACACGCGCGCCGCGCAGGAACTCGCCCTCACCCAGAGCGCGGTGTCGCGCCAGATCGGCACGCTCGAAGCCTTCCTGGGCGTGGCGCTGTTTCGCCGCACGCGGCACGGCGTGGCGCTCACGGCGAGCGGTGCGGCCTATGCGCGGCAGATCACCAAGCGGCTCGAGGCGATGGAGCGCGACACGCTCGACGCCATGGCGCACCAGGGCGAAGGCGGTTCGCTCTCGCTGGCGGCCGTGCCCACTTTCGCCACCCGCTGGCTGATGCCGCGACTGAAGGGCTTCGCGGCGCTGCAGCCCGACGTGGTGGTGCACATCGAGACGCGCACCCGCCCCTTCCTGTTCGCCGATGCGGAGTTCGATGCGGCGCTGTATGCCGGCACGCCCGCACAGGTCGAGAACTGGGCCGGCACGCACGCGCTGCTGCTGATGCATGAAGACGTGGTGCCGGTGTGCAGCCCTTCTCTGCTGCCGCGCGGCAAGGCCGTGGCGCCGGCAGCCATCGCGAAGATGCCGCTGCTGCAACAGAGCACCCGGCCCGACGGCTGGCGCCAGTGGTTCGATGCGCAGCAGATCGACGCGCCCAATGCGCGCGGCGGCCCGCGCTACGAGCTGTTCTCGATATTGGCCGCGGCCGCGTCGCACGGGCTCGGCGTGGCGCTGATGCCGACGATGCTGGTGGCCGACGAACTGGCGCGCGGCGAACTGGTGGTGGCCTGCGCGCGGCCGCTGTCGGGCGAGCGCAATTATTACCTCGTGACGCCGGAGCGCGCCGACCAGCGGCCGCTGCTGAAATTCTTCAGCGACTGGCTGCTGGCGCAGGCACGGCAGGAGCCCGGGCGCGAGACGGCTTGAAGGGGCCGGCGACCTTCTCGAGCCACGGATCGCAGACGGCCCGCAATTCAGGGTCCATGTCGAACTTGGGATCGCGCGCATCGAACAGGACCGACTTCTTCGCCTGCGCCCGCACCAATGCGAAAGCGCTCTTCCCGGAACGGCTGTTGTCGAACATCAGCGTCATGTTCGCGATCTGCGCCGCATGGCCGACCGCCGCCTGCGTGCGGGGAAAGCGCTCGATCAGCTTCCTGCGGTCCACGTCGTGGCCGCCCTGCTGCTTGCGGGTGCTCACGCGAAAGATGGACATGTCCACCGAGACCAGGCCGACGAAAAGCAGCACGACGAAATACCCCGCCTCCTGCATCGCGCGGATGTCGTCCGCCTTCGACGCATGGCCGCCGCCGGGCAGCGGCTTCCAGTGGGAGAACACCGTCTCGAACGCAAACGGCATGCGCTGGTCCATCACCAGGCTCTTGAAGGCGCGCACGCCTTCCTGGGACAGGACCTGCCATTTCTCGTCGTCGTCGCGCAGGCGCTGGGCCCAGGCGGGGATGTGCCCGGTGGCGGGGTCGGCGTCCGGCAGGATGGACATCATCATCCGGTCGGCGTTGATCAGCGGCATCTGCAGCGATGCCGCCAGGCGCGAATACCAGAGCGTGGATTTTCCGGAGCCGTTGTGGCCCGCCAGGACGAAGGCCACCGGACGCGGGCCGCGCGTCTGCTCGAGGAGCTTCCCGAGCTTCGGTGGGCGGCGGCTCACGCCTTGCTCGCGCGGAACCTGCCGTCGACCAGGCGGCCAATGACCTTGGTGCCGTCGGCTGCTTCGCGAATGACCTGGGTCGGATCCTGCGGGTAGGCGGAGTAGGCGAATATCCGGGCCGCGTTGGGTCCGCGGAAGACGACCGACCTGTCGATGCCGGGCTTGTCGAGTGCGCGGGCCGCCTTCTTCAGCAGTTCCGTCGTGTTGTCCTCGGGGCGGACCACGGCGCGTGGAGCCTTGCCGATCTTGACCAGCGCCATGCCGCGCCCCAGGGTCGCCACCGATCGGCCCTGGACCATTTGCCCTGCCGAGCCTTCGCGTGCGATGGTTTTTGCTCTTGCCATGGCCGGATGATCGCTCAAAACGGAAGCCGCCCGCCACCTGCTGCGCCAAAGCCCGCACCGCCGCATACCCGCGTCCGGAAACGGCGAGCCTTGCAGCCCCGCAGGCGAGACACTGCGCGCATGACAGCCCCAGCCTCCCAGGTCGACGCCCTCGACTGGCCCCGCATCGAAGACGACCTCGCCACCCGCGGCTGCGCCACCACCGGCGCCGCGATCTTCACCCCGAAGGAATGCGCCGCCCTCGCGGCCATGTACGACCAGCCCCGCCACTTCCGCAGCCGCGTCGTCATGCAGCGCCACGGCTTCGGCCAAGGCGAGTACCAGTACTTCGCCAACCCGCTGCCGCCAAAGCTCACGGCATGGCGCAGCGCGCTGTACGAACGCCTCGCGCCGCTGGCCAATGCATGGGCCGCGGCGATGGGCCTGCCGGCCGACTACCCGCCGGACCATGCCGCCTACCTCGCGCGCTGCCACGCGGCGGGCCAGCTGCGCCCCACCCCGCTGCTGCTGCGCTACGACGAGGGCGACTACAACTGCCTGCACCAGGACCTGTACGGCGACCTGCAGTTCCCGCTGCAGCTCACCGTGCTGCTGAACCGGCCCGGCGAAGACTTCACCGGCGGCGAGTTCGTGCTGACCGAACAGCGCCCGCGCATGCAGTCGCGCGCCGAGGTGGTGTCGCTCGCGCAGGGCGAGGCGGTGATCTTCGCGGTCAACCAGCGGCCGGTGGCGGGCACGCGCGGCAGCTACCGCGTGACGATGCGCCACGGCGTGAGCCGCGTGCGCTCGGGGCGGCGGCATACGCTGGGCATCATCTTTCACGACGCCCGCTAAGGCGGCTCCCCGGCCACTGCGGCGCCGTGCAACGCCGCACGGAAAGCCGAAGTCGACGAAAATCACGCCCGCCTCCGGCGCCCACCAGGATCCCCGACACCAACGATCGAGGCCGTGAGCCCGCCGGAAGCCGGCCCGCGGCCTCGATGCAGCGGGCGCGCTCGAGTGGTCGTCAGGGAGCTGTATGAACAAGAAGTCGTCCGGGAATCCGGAAGCGGCGGGAAAGCCGTCGATCGAATCCGCGGCCGCGCCGGCCGCACCGCCCGGGCGTTCGCGCCGCTTCAGGGTGGACGTGGGCACCATCGTCAGTGCCGTGGCGCTGACACAGTCGCTGTTGCTGGTCTCGCTGGGTTACTGGGGGTCGCAGCGGCTGGTGTCGCGCATCGGCGTGTCCGCGCACAGGGCCAACCACCACCGCACCGAGGACAAGGTGCTGGCCTTCCTGCAGAAGGCCGAGTCGGTCGTCAACGCCGTGGGCACCGCCCCCAGCCTGCGGCCAGCGGGCGAACACGCCGAAAGAACGGCCGAGCTGCTGTGGACGCTGCTGCAGCAGTCGCCCGAGCTCGACAGCATCTACGTCAGCAACGAGAAGGGCCAGATGCTGATGGCGCTGCGCTACCCGGTGCCGGCCATGCGCCACATCGAGCGCGGCGCGAGGTTCACCACCGAGACGTGGCAGTACATGCTGCCGCTGGACGCCGAGGCCGACGTGCAGCAGCGCTACGCCACGCAGCGCGTCGCATCCTTCCGCAGCAGCTACGACCCGACGCAGCGCGGCTGGTATTTGCAGGCCCGCAAGGCACAGGGGCCGGTCTGGACGCAGCCGTACGTATTCGCCGCCGCGCAGGAGCTGGGCGTGACCTACGCGCTGCCGAGCCAGCGCAGCTATGCGGACAACGCAGCGCAGGCCATGGTGGTGGCGGGCGATGTGTCGCTGGGACGGCTGTCGGAATTCGTGCGCCAGTTCAGCAGCGACGGCTACGGCGACAGCGCACTGCTGAGCGCCGACGCCCGCGTGCTCGCGCGCAGCGACATGCCGGGCGTGCTGCACCAGCTGGAGCCGCCGACCGGCGTGCTCGGCGCCTTGCACGCGAACACGGTGATCGGCGGCACGGCGGGCAGTGGCTCGAACAGGAAGTTCTCCTTCACCTACGAAGGTCGCCGCTACCTGGTGCAGGCCTCGCGCATTCCCAGCACCGGATGGCAGCTCGTGAGCTGGGTGCCCGAAGACATGCTGCTGGGCGAGCTGCACCGCGCGGTGCTGTGGGGCCTGTTGCTGGCGCTGGCCTTCCTGGCGATCGCGCTGTTCATCTCGCTGAAGCTGTCGAAGCTGGTGACCTCGCCGGTGGAGAATCTTTCGCACATCGCGCGCAGCATCGGCCTGCTGGAGCTCGACAACCTGCCGCGCGAACCGAGCCGCGTGCTCGAGATCCAGCACCTGGACCAGGCCCTGGACGACTCGGCGCGCAGCCTGAAGGCCTTCAGCAAGTTCGTGCCGGTGGACGTGATCAACCAGCTGATCGACGCGGGCCATGCGCTCGCGCCCTCCGGTTCGTCGCGCCGCGTGACGGTGATGTTCACCGACGTGGAGGGCTTCACCTCGATTTCGGAATCGCTGGACACCGACGTGCTGGTGAGCATGCTGACGGAGTACTTCAACCTGGCGGCGGGCGTGTTCGCACGGCACGGCGGCGTGGTCGACAAGTTCATCGGCGACGGGATCATGGTGCTGTGGGGCGCGCCCTCCGACCTGAAGGACGCGGAATACCAGGCCTGCGTGGCCGCGCTGGAGCTGCACGTGGAGATGGGCGAACTCAACCGCAAGTGGCACGAGCAGGGGATGCCGAGGTTTCGCACCCGCATCGGCATCCACACCGGCATGGTGATCGCGGGGGTGCTCGGTTCGAACGACCGGCTGTCCTACACCGCGTTCGGCGACGCGATCAACGTGGCGAGCCGCATCGAGGGCATCAACAAGCAGCTCGGCACGCAGACGCTGATTTCCGAGGCCACCTTCGCGGGGCTCGGCGGCCGGCTTCACGCACGCCGCATCGAAGAATTGGTGGAGCTGCGCGGCCGGCAGACGCGCATGGTGCTCTATGAGCTCACGGCCTGAACTCACTCGTGGGCGCGAAGCTCACGCGCCCCTCATGCGGAGGCACGCTGCGCGGCAAAGGCCACGAACCAGTCGAGGCTGCCGGGGTTGGCCATCGCCTCGCGGTTCACCACCTTCTCGATCGGCTGGCCCAGCAGCAGCTTCTTGATCGGCAGCTCCTGCTTCTTGCCCGAGAGCGTGCGCGGGATCTCGGCCACCCGGAAGATGTCGTTGGGCGCGAAGCGAGGCGACAGCGAAGTCTTGATGGCATTGTTGATCTTCGCGCGCATCGCGTCGTCGAGCGCCACGCCGGGGCGCAGCACCACGAACAGCGGCATGTAGCTGTCGCGGCCCAGGTATTCGAGATCGACCACCATCGAGTCGAGCACCTCGGGCAGGCCCTCGACCGCGCTGTAGATCTCGCTCGTGCCCATGCGCAGGCCCTGGCGGTTGATGGTGGCGTCGCTGCGGCCGTAGATGATGCAGCCACCGTCGGTGCCGATCTTGATCCAGTCGCCGTGGCGCCAGACGCCGGGATAGGTGTCGAAGTAGCTCGACAGGTAGCGCGCGTTGCCCTCGTCGCCCCAGAAGTAGAGCGGCATCGACGGAATCGGCTTGGTGCACACCAGCTCGCCGACCTCGCCGACGACGGGCTGCCCGTTGTCGTTCCAGGCCTCGACCGAATGGCCCAGCTCGCGGCACTGCATCTGGCCCGGCACTTCGGGCAGGTCGCGGTTGCCGCCGACAAAAGCGCCGCAGAAATCGGTGCCGCCGGAGATGTTGCACCACCACACCTCCTTCGAGCCCGCATCGAGGATCTGCTGCGAGCCCCAGCGCTGCACCTCTTCGGGCAGCGGCGAGCCGGTGCTGCCGAGCGCACGCACGCGCGAGAGATCGCCGCATTCCTTCGCGACGAGGCCCGACTTCATGCAGTTGGTGAAGTAGGCCGCGCCTGCGCCGAAGAAGGTGACGCGGTGCTTCGCGACGAAGCGCCACAGCACGCCCCAGTCGGGCTTCTCCTTGCTGCCCGCCGGGTTGCCGTCGTAGATGCAGATGGTGGCGCCGAAGGCCATGCCCGAGAGCTGCGAGTTCCACATGACCCAGCCCGTGGAGCTGTACCAGTGGTAGCGCTCGCCGAAATTGTTGGCGCCGTAGCTCGCGCCCACGTCGTTGTGCAGGCCGCAGGCATGCATGGTGAGGATGATGCCGCCCTGCCCGTGCACGATGGGCTTGGGCAGGCCTGTGGTGCCGCTCGAATAGACGATCCAGATCGGATGGTCGAAGGGCAGCCATTCGGGCTCGAAGGCGGCGACCTCGGCGTCGTTGCGCGCGATGGCCTGTGTCCATTCGACGTCGTGCGGCACAGCGCTGGCGGCATACGGCGACTTCACGAGCAGCAGCTTCTGCACGCTGGGCAGCTGGCCGCGCAGCTCCTGCAGCACGGCGCTGCGGTCGAGCGGCTTGCCGCCATAGTGCACGCCGTCGACGGCGATCAGCACCTTGGGTTCGATCTGGCGAAAGCGGTCGGCCACGGCGGCCGTGCCCATGTCGGGCGCGCACACGCTCCAGATCGCGCCGATGCTGGAGCACGCGAGGAACGCGACCATGGTCTCGGGCACGTTGGGCATGTAAGCCGCGACGCGGTCGCCGCGCTGCACGCCGAGCGACTTGAGCATGAGCGCGACCGACGCGACCTGGCGCCGCATCTCCGGCCACGACATCTCGCGCACTTCGCCGCGCTCGTTGTCGCTCACGATGGCGGGCATGCCGGCCGCGTGCGCCGCGTCGACATGGCGCAGCACCTCGCGGGCGTAGTTGACCTGCGCGCCGGGGAACCAGCGCGCGCCGGGCATGCGCGACTCGGCGAGCACGGCCGTGTGCGGGGTGGGCGACTCGATGCGGGCGTAGTCCCAGATGCTCTGCCAGAAGGCGTCGAGCTCAGTGACGGACCAGCGCCACAGGGCGTCGTAGCTGTCGAAGCGCAGGCCGCGCGTCTCGCGCAGCCAGTCTCGATAAAGGCGGATCTGAGGGATGTTGGGGGCGGGCATGGCACGAGCGTAGCGCCGCGAACGAGCGTGCTCAATGGGGGTTGACCTCAGGGTTTGTACGCGTGTTCAATGTTTTTGTACAAGCGTTCAATACGCCCCGATGAGCACCCGCACACCCACCGCAAGGCGCGGCACCTCGCGTGCCGCGACGCCAGCCCCCGCCGCAGTCACCATCGAGACCGCGCGGCCCGACCGCAAGCAGGCGATCCTGCTGGCGGCCGAGAAACTTTTTGCGCAGCACGGCTACCACGTGGTGACGATCCGCCAGATCGCCGAAGAGGCCGGCGTGCCGCTGGCGCTGGTGGGCTACTACTACGGCCAGAAGCACGAGCTGTTTCACGCGATCTTCGAACACTGGAGCCATTCCATCGAGGCGCGGCTCGCAGGACTGGCCGCGGTGAACGTCGACCCCGACGACGCGCGCACGCTGCCGCGCATCATCGATGCCTTCACCGCGCCCGTGCTGGCGCTGCGAGCGAGCGCCGAGGGCGAGTACTACGCGCTGCTGGTGGCGCGCGAGCTCTACCACGCCACCGAGGAAGCCGACCGCGTGCTGCGCAGCTACTTCGACCCGCTGGCCGAGGCCTACATCGACGCGCTGCACCTCGCGCTGCCGCACGCCACGCGCAGCCAGGCGGCATGGGGCTACCAGTTCGCGCTGGGCGCGCTGCTGCACCACCTGAACGACAGCCGCATCGAACGCCTCACGCGCGGCGAGAACAGGCGCGCCGACCCGGCCGTGGCGCCGATGCTCGTGAACTTCATCGTCGGCGGCCTGCGCGCCGCACTGCCGCGCCCGAAGACCGCCAGAACCCCACGCACGAGAACCACCCCCAGGAGACAAAAGACATGATGAAACGACGCACCCTGCTGTCGGCGCTTGCCGCGGCATCGGCCGCCGCCGCACTGCCTTCGCGCGCCCAGTCCAACCCGAAGATCGTGTTCGGCTACACGGCCGTGACCGACTTCGCCTCGGTGTTCGTCGCGGCCGAAGAGGGCTACTTCAAGAAGCGCAACCTCGATGTCGAGCTCAAGTTCATTCCGCTGAATTCGACGATCCCGGCGGCGCTGCAGTCCGACTCGCTGCAGATTGGCGGGCCCACGCCCTCGGTCTTCCTGCAGGCGGTGGACGGCGGGCTCGACCTCGTGCTGGTGGCCGGCGGCGGCCTCACCTCGAAGACGATCACCGGCTTCGGCCTGGTGGCGCGCGCGGGCTCGGGCATCAAGGGCCCGCAGGACTGCGTGGGCAAGAAGATCGGCGTGCCGGGCCTCGGCGCCTTCCTGCACGTGACCTTCCGCGCGTGGCTGAAGGACAGCGGCGTGGACTACCGCAAGGTGAACTTCGTCGAGGCCGCGTTCCCGCAGCACGCCGACCTGCTGCGCGGCGGCTCGGTCGATGCGGTGGTGTCGGCCGACCCGTTCATGAGCCGCATCACCGAGAGCGGTGCGGGCTACGTGGCCTCGTACTACTCGACCTTCCTGCCGGAGAACAACCAGACCATCGTGCATGCGGCCAAGCGCGAGTGGGTGGCGAAGAACCCGGCCGCCGCGCGCGCGTTCCGCGAGGCGCTGGTCGAATCGGCCTCGTTCATGCAGCAGCCGAGGAACGACGCCAAGGTGCGCGCGGCCATCGGCAAGTACATCAAGCTCCCGCCCGAGGTGCTGGCCAAGGTGCAGATCTCGCCGCCCGGCCCCGTGGTGACGGAAAAGCAGCTCGCCTACTGGACCGGGCTGATGAAGGAGCAGGAGATGCTCAAGACGAGCATCGACGTGGCGAAGCTGGTGGCGAAGTGATCGCAGCACCCGCCCCCGTCGCCGCGCGCGCCGCACTGTCGGCGAGCGCCTTTCGTTCGCCGACCGTCCCCGCGATGCAGGCCACCCCCTTCCTGCGCTTCGACGGCGTGACCATCCGCCTCGGCGGACGCGAGATCCTCTCGCCCACCTCCTTCGACGTGGCGCGCGGCGAGTTCGTCTGCATCGTCGGTCCGAGCGGCTGCGGCAAGACCACGCTGCTGCGCGCGGCCAGCGGGCTCGTCAGCGCGAGCGCGGGCGAGGTGCGGCGCAACGGCGCGAAGATGACCGAGCCCTCGCGCGAAGTGGCTTTCGTGTTCCAGGACTACGGCCGCGCGCTGCTGCCCTGGCGCACGGTGGAAGGCAACGTGAGCCTCGCACTGGAAGCGGCCGGCGTGCCGGCAGCGGAGCGCGCGCCGCGCATTGCCGACGTGCTCGCCAAGGTCGGTCTCGCGAAGCATGCGCAGAAGTTTCCGGTGCAGTTGTCGGGCGGCATGCAGCAGCGCGCGCAGATCGCCCGCTGCCTCGCACAGAAGCCCGAGCTGATGATGATGGACGAGCCCTTCGGCGCGCTGGACGCCCTCACGAGGCAGAGCCTGCAGGACGAACTGGCGCGGCTGGTGCGCGACGACGGGCTCACGGTGCTGTTCGTGACGCACGACCTGGAAGAGGCCATCTACCTCGGCGACCGCGTGATCGCGCTGCAGGCCAACCCTGGCCCCGGTCGGCCGAGCCTCGCGCGGATGATCGACGTGAAGATTCCGCGTCCGCGCGACCAGCTCTCGACCAAGGAGCACCCTGAGTACCTGCATCTGCGGCGCGAACTCTTCGCCTTCATCGAGCAGGGCCATGACTGACAGCCGCCTCTACCGCTGGCTGCGGCCGTGGGTGTTTCCCGTCGTGCTGGTCGGCGCCTTCGAGTGGTACGCGCGGCGCGCGGCCGCACTGGGCAGCGACGCGCTCGCACCGCCCAGCGCTGCGGCCAAGGCCTTCATGGGCGCAGCGACGGACGGCTCGCTCTGGACGGCCACCGGCTTCACGCTGGGCACTGCCGCGCTTGGGTTGCTGCTGGGCGCGGTGCTCGGCATCGCATTGGGCGTGGTGCTCGGGCTCTCGCGCCGCGCGGCGCAGTTGGGGTCGGTCTCCATCGAAGTACTGCGCCCCGTGCCTTCGGTCGCGCTGATTCCGCTCGCCATGCTGACCTTCGGCTTCGGCGTGCGCATGGAGCTGGCCATCGTCGCTTTCGCCACCTTCTGGCCGCTGCTGGTGCTGGTGCAGTCGGCGGTGCAGCAAGTCGAGCCGCGGCTGCTCGAGGTGAGCCGCGTGCTGGGCCTGTCGTCGCGCGAGCGGGCCTTCAAGATCGTGCTGCCGGCCATCGTGCCGCGCCTGTTCGTCGCGCTGCGGCTGGGCGTGGCGGTGGCGCTGGTGGTGGCCGTGACGGTGGAGATCGCGGCCAATCCGAACGGCATGGGCTACGCAATGATGATCGCGCAGCAGAGCTTCGACCCGGCGCTGATGCTCGCGTGGCTGGTGTGGATCGGCGTGGTGGGCTTCGCGGTGAACGCCGGCATGGTGCTGCTGCAGCGCGTGGTGTCGCGGCGCATGGGGGTGCAGCCATGAACGGCAACGGCAACAAGGACCGCATCGGCCTGAACCGGCTCGGCTCGCTGGGCGTTCTGCTGGCGCTCGTCGCGCTGTGGTGGGTCGCGAGCAACGCGGGCTGGGTCAGCCGCGTGTTCCTGCCGACGCCGCAGGCCACGTTCGCGAGCCTTCTCGAAGGACTGAATCTCGCGGGAGGCGATGGCAACGGCGAACTGCTCGGCTTCACGCAGGCCACGGTGGGCCGCATGATCGAAGGCTGGCTGCTCGCGTCGCTCTTCGGCGTGCTGCTGGGCGCGGCCATCGGCGTATCGCCCCAGGTGCGCGCGTGGGTGCAGCCGACGCTGGAATTCATCCGCCCGCTGCCCGCCTCGGCGCTGCTGCCGCTGGCCATCTCCATCTTCGGGCTGAACCCCGGCATGGTGCTCTTCGTGGTCGCATTCGGCGCGATGTGGCCGGTGCTGCTGGCCACGGTGCACGGCTTCGCGGCCGTGGAGCCACGCCTTTCGGAAGTGACGCGCTGTCTGCAGATGTCGCGCGCGGCGTATATCTGGAAGATGGGCCTGCCCAACGCCATGCCCGACATCCTGGCCGGCATGCGGCTCGCGCTGACCATCGCGCTGATCGTCGCGGTGGTGGGCGAAATGATCGCCTCGCAAAGCGGCCTGGGCCAGGCCATCCTGCTGGCTGCGCGCGCCTTCCGCGCCAGCGACCTGTTCGCCGGCATCGTGCTGCTCGGGCTGATCGGCTTCGTGAGCAACGCGCTGCTGGCCCTTGCCGAGCAACGGCTGCTGCGCTGGCAGCGCCCCTGACTCCCCCGATTGCTTCTCCCCCAAACACGAACACCTCACAAGGAGCCTCTTCATGCCACGCAAATTCGTCGACCTCTCGATCTTTCTCGAGAACGATGTGCTCTCCGACCCGCCGGCCTTCGCGCCGAAGATCCAGTACTTCACGCACGAGCAGACCTACGAGCAGATCGAACCCTTCTTTCCCGGCTTGAAAAAGGAAGACCTGCCCGACGGCGAAGGCTGGGCCGTGGAACTGGTGCAGCTGTCGACGCACAATGGCACGCACCTCGATGCGCCCTATCACTTCCACTCGACCATGGACAAGGCGCTGGGCGAGAAGAAGCCCGCCATCGCCATCCACGACGTGCCGCTCGAATGGTGCTTCCAGCCGGGCGTGAAGCTCGACTTCCGGCACTTCGCCGATGGCTACGTGGTCACGGCCGACGACGTCGAGGCCGAACTCAAGCGCATCGGCCACACGCTGAGCCCGCTGGAGATCGTGGTGGTCAACACGCGCGCCGGTTCGCGCTACGGCCATCCCGACTACGTGTCGGCCGGCGCGGGCATGGGCTACGAGGCGACGATGTACCTGCTGGAACGCGGCGTGCGCCTCACGGGCACCGACGCATGGAGCTGGGACGCGCCCTTCGTGCACACCGCGAAGAAGTACGGCGAGACGCACGATGCCTCGCTGATCTGGGAAGGCCACAAGGCCGGGCGCGACATCGGCTATTGCCACATCGAGAAGCTGCACAACCTCGAGGCGCTGCCGCCCACGGGCTTCTTCATCAGCTGCTTCCCGCACAAGATCCGCGGCGCGTCGGCCGGGTGGACGCGCGCCGTGGCGATCTTCGACGATGCGTTGATGGCGTCGGTGTGAGGGCCGGTTCATGAACGCGCTCAACCGCACGCACGACGTCCACGCACGCAGCTGGGTCGAATCGGCCAATGCGGCAGGCGGCGACTTCCCGATCCAGAACCTGCCGCACGCTGTGTTCCGCCGCGCCGGCAGCGCCGAGCCGTTTCGCGGCGGCATCGCCATCGGCGGCGAGGTGCTCGACCTCGCCGCGCTGGTCGCGCGCCAGCAGCTCGACGGCCTGGCGCTCGACGCGGCGCGCGCCGCCGCGTTGCCGGCATTGAACGACTTCTTCGCGCTCGGCCACTCCGCATGGAAGGCGTTGCGCCACGCGCTGTTCGACCTGCTGAAGAACGACGCGCCCGTGGCCACGGTGCAGGCCGTGCGCGAATGCCTGGTGCCGCAGGCCGAGGTCGAATACACCGTGCCCGCGCGCATCGGCGACTACACCGACTTCTACACATCGATCGACCATGCGCTGAACATCAGCCGCCTGATGAACCCCGACGGCGACGTGACGCCCAACTTCCGCTGGATTCCGACCGCGTACCACGGGCGCGTCTCGACCATCGGCGTGAGCGGCCAGCGCTTTCACCGGCCGATGGGGCAGGCGATGGCGCCAGGCGCGAAGGCGCCCACGTACCAGGCCTGCGCGCGGCTCGACTACGAACTGGAGCTCGGCGTGTGGATCGGCACCGGCAACCCGCAGGGCGAACCCATTCCGCTCGAACGCGCGGACGAACACATCTTCGGCATCTGCCTGCTCAACGACTGGTCGGCGCGCGACATCCAGTTCTGGGAGATGGCGCCGCTCGGGCCGTTCCTGGCGAAGAACTTCGCGACCACGATCTCGCCGTGGATCGTGACGATGGAAGCGCTCGCGCCCTACCGCCAGGCCTGGACGCGGGCGGCCCACGAGCCCCAGCCGCTCGCGTATCTGGAAAGTGCGGCGAACCGCGAGAGCGGCGCGCTCGACATCCGCCTGGAGGTCTGGCTCGAAAGCGAGAAGGCGCGCAAGGACAAGGCCGGGCCGTCGCGCCTGTCGTCCACGAGCTTCAGGCACCAGTATTGGAGCGTCGCGCAGATGGTGGCGCACCACACGATGGGCGGCTGCAGCCTGAACCCGGGCGACCTGTTCGGCAGCGGCACGATCTCGGGGCCCGGCGCGGGCGAGGCTGGCGCGATCATCGAGCTGACGCGCGCAGCGCAAAGCCCGGTGACGCTGGCCAATGGCGAGCAGCGTGGTTTTCTTGAAGACGGCGATGCGGTGCTGCTGCGCGGCTGGTGCGAGAAGCCGGGGCATGCGCGCATCGGTTTCGGGGAGAGCCGTGGAACGGTGCTGCCGGCCAGGCGTTGAGCAGAAGCACCAAAGAAAAAGGCCACCCGATGAGGTGGCCTTTTCTTTAATTTGGAGCGGGAGAAGAGTCTCGAACTCTCGACCTCAACCTTGGCAAGGTTGCGCTCTACCAACTGAGCTACTCCCGCGTGGAGCCCTCGATTATAGGGTGAATTTAGATCGGTTTTACCGAGCCCGAGAAAAAAGTTCGTTCAAGCACCGAATACCAGCGACCGATGCATCGATACGCCGGCCATCAACCCATCGGCCGAGGCCAGCGTGGCATTGCTGAACGCCATGGCGAGGTCGCCTGCCGCATAGACGCCGGGCACCGTCGTCATCTTCATCGCGTCGACGCGCAGCACGCGGCCCATCGGGCCGTCGTCGAAGGCGCAGCCGAGTTGTTCGGCGAGCGGACTGGTCGGGCGCGTGTGCGGCGCCACGAACATCGCCTCGACCGGCACGAGCCGGCCATCGTAGATGCGCACGCCGGCCAGGTCCGTCCCTTGTCCTTCCAGGCCGGCGATGCGTCCCGGCTCGATGGCCACGCCGCGCGACCGCAGCCTCGCACGCACTTCGGCGTCGGGCCCTTCGCCGCCATTGAGGAAGAGCGTGGTCGAGCCCCACTCGGCGATCAGCAGCGCATGGTCCGCCGGCGCGCCGCTGTGGAAAAGCAAGCCCAGCGAGCGGCCGCCGAACTCGTAGCCATGACAGTAGGGACAGTGCAGCACGCTCTTGCCCCAACGCTCGCCGATACCGGCGATGTCGGGCAGGCCGTCCTGCACGCCGAACGACAGCAGCAGCTTGTGCGTCGAGATCTTTTCCCCGCCGTGCAACGACACCGTGAAGCCATCGGCGCCATCCGCACTCGCGGCCACCACACTGCCCTTGATGAACTCGACGGACGGATAGGCGAGCAGCTTGTCGCGCGCGTCGGCAATCATCTTCAGCGGCGGCGTGCCGTCCTGTCCGAAGAAGCCGTGCGACGCTGCGGCGAAGCGGTTGCGCGGCGCGCCCGCGTCGACGACGCACACGTTCCTGCGCGCGCGAGCCAGCTGCATCGCAGCCGAAAGGCCGGCAAAACTGCCGCCCACGATCATAGCGTCATGACGCATGTTCAATGTCCTTCTGCGTGAAGCCGCCGCCTGTCATGCGGCGGTGGAAGTCCCCGGAAAGATCGGCCAGCGTGATGCTGTTGAAGCGCTTCAGCAGCAGCGCCTCGGCGTCCTGGAGGGCGCCGTCGAGCGCCGCGTTCACGGCCTGCTCGACGATGCAGCCCGGGCTCTCGGTGCGGTTGCCCATGGCCAGCAGCGCGGGCGCGCCGACGGCGTTGTGGATGTCGCCCAGCGTCACCGCCGCCAACGAGCACGACAGCACCCAGCCGCCGCCGTGGCCCTTGGCCGAACTGACGAACCCCGCCTGCCGCAGGCCGGCCATGACGCGGCGCACGACAACCGGGTTGGTGTGCATCGCGGCCGCCAGCGACTCGGACGTGACGGGGGCGTTCATCTCGGCCATGTGCAGCAGCACATGGAGAACGCCTGAAAGCTTGCTGTCTCGTTTCATGCAACATTATTAGTTGCATAAGTTTTCCATGGCATGCCGAAGGGTCTTCGGGAGTTCGGCATGCCGCATCGTTTGTCACGGCACAGGCACGAGAATCGACCCCGCCATGACGTCCACACCGACCACCCTGCTCGACGCCGTCCTGCGCGGCGTGCTGCTGGCCCTGCTGCTCGTGCTCGCGCTGGTCCTCGGGCGCGACCGCCCTCGCCTGACGGTCGCGCGGGCGGGCGTACTGCTCGCGCTCGGCCTGTGCATGCAGGCCATCGGCTCCGCGCCGCTGTTCGAAGCGCTCGTGCCGCGCGGGTGGCAAGCGCCCTTTGTCGCGGTCTCCGTCGGCAATGCCGTGCTGTTCTGGGTGTTCGTGCAAGCGCTGTTCGACGACGACTTCCGGCTGCGGCCGCTGCACGTCGCCGCGTGGCTCGCGGTGGCTGCGCTGGCGGCACTCAATTGCGCGGTCGTGGCAGGCAGCGCCTCGGTGCTCGCGCCGGTGACGATGGGCCTGCAGCGCGCGGTGCCGCTGGTGTTCGCGGTGCTGGCTGCGATGGCGGCGGCTTCGCAGTGGCGGGCAGACCTGGTGGAGGGACGGCGTCGGCTGCGCGTGTTCATCGTGGTGGCGGGCGTCGGCTACAGCATCGGCATGCTGGCCGTGCGGCTGGCCTCGCCGCAGGGCCGGCTGTCGAACCTGTCGGCGACGGCCGATGTGGCGATGCTGCTGCTGATCGTGGCCGTGGTGGCGTGGCGGATGGTGCGGCTGGCGGGATCGGAGCTGTTTCCGGCTTCACGGGCGCCCGTTGCGATTCCCGCGCACGAGGCCGTCGCACCAGTCCCTGTCGCGCCTGCGGAACCCGAGCCCGAACAAGCCCCCGACCCCGCCGAGGACCGCCTCGCGGAATCCTTGCGGCACGCCATGGCGGTGGAACATGCCTACCGCAGCGAAGACCTGAGCATCGCCAACCTGGCCGCCCGGCTGTCGGTGCCCGAGTACCGCCTGCGCCGCCTCATCAACCAGCGGCTGGGCCACCGCAACTTCAACGCCTTCGTCAACGGCCTCCGCCTGGCCGAAGCGATGGCGGCGCTGGCCGATCCTTCCAAGCGCGAACTGCCGGTGCTCACCATCGCGTTGACCGCGGGCTTCCAGTCCATCGGCCCGTTCAACCGCGCATTCAAGGTCGCCACGGGCCTCACGCCCTCCGAATTCCGCAGGCAGAAGCTGGCCGAATCCTGAAATCTCTCGCCAAAACCCGCACTTGCGGCTTTCGGCAAGACGCGGCAGCGGCGCCCCGGCATCGTGCGGGCCTTCAAAGGCAAGGAACCACCCGATGCGACGTTTTTCTTTTTCCTCTCTCTTCTTCCTGCTCCTGGCGCTTTGCTGCGGCTGGGCGCAAGCCTCCATGGGCATGGTGGAACTTCCCGCCGCGCCCGGCGACGGCCCGGTCACGGTGTTCTATCCGTCCACCGACGCGCCCCAGCCGACCCGGCGTGCCCGCTTCACGCTCGACGTGGCCGCGCAGGGCGAGCCGGCACCCGGCAACGGCCGGCTGGTGATCGTCTCGCACGGTTCGGGCGGCGCGCCGGGGGTGCATGCGGACATCGCGCGCAGCCTGGTCGAGGCCGGTTTCGTCGTCGCCATGCCCGAGCACAGGGCCGACAACTACAAGGACGACAGCGATCCCGGCCCCGACAGCTGGACCATGCGCCCGGCCGAGGTGTCGCGCGCCATCGACGCGGTGGCGCGCGACCCGCGCTTCGCGCCGCTGCTGCGGCTCGACAAGGTCGGCATGTACGGCATGTCGGCGGGTGGCCATACGGCCCTGAGCCTCGCGGGCGGGCGCTGGTCGCCGGCCGCGTTCGCCCGGCACTGCGAGGCCGACCTGGTGAACGACTTCCAGTCCTGCGTAGGCCTCATCACGCGGCTGACCGGCGGGCCGCTCGACGGCATCAGGAAATGGGCCGCATTGCTCGTCATCCGCCACCGCTTCGGCGACGACGCCGCGCCGCGCGAGCACATCGATCCGCGCATCGCGGCCATCGTGGCGGGCGTGCCCTCTTCCGCCGATTTCGACCTGGCCTCGCTCGCGGCGCCGCGCGTGCCGCTCGGCCTGATCACCGCCAGGCAGGACCGCTGGCTGATCCCGCGCTTCCACAGCGACCGGGTGCTTGCGGCCTGCCTGCCACGCTGCGAGCTGATCGCGGACATGCCGACCGGCGGGCACGGCTCGCTGTTGTCTCCGCTACCGCCGGACCTCACGGGACTGGTCGGCGACATGCTCAACGACCCGCCGGGTTTCGACCGCGCCAGCGTGTTACCGGAAGTTAACCAGAAGACAACGGCCTTCTTCAGCACGCATCTGCTGCCATGATTCGCACCGCGGGGGCAACGTTCGAGCCTCCTGTTTCGCCGACAGCCAGTTCCCACACGCGTGGGCGACTGTTGCGCACATGGCGACAAAGGTCGGCCCGGCCATGGTTGCACCCGAGTCGACCGAACCCCGGTCGGTTCTTGAAATCGTGACCAGCTACGAAAGGAAAAGTCACCCATGAAGCAACAGCAACACAACCGCATCTTCCTCGGCGCCGTGCTCGCAGGCCTCCTGGCCGTCGGCGGCGCAGCCCAGGCGCAAGGCGTCGGGGTCGGCGTGGGGGTCAATGCAGACGTGAACACCTCGGGCGCTGCAGGCGCCGGCTCCACCCATGGCGGTGCCGCGGCACGCACAGGTGCGGCCGCAGGCGCGAACACGAATGCCGGTGCTGCCACGTCCGACACGGCCGGCAGCGCGACAGGCGGTGTGGGCAGCGCCGTCGGTGGCGTGCTGGGCGGTGCCACTGGCGCGGTCAGCGGTGCCACGAATGCGGCAGGCGGCGTAACGAACACCGTAGGCAGCACGCTGAATGGTGCAACCGGCGCCGTGGGTTCGGCCACCAATGCCGTGAAGCCGTCGAGTGCTGGCGCGAAGGCGAGCGGCAAGGCCCAGGGCTCGGGCGCCATCGACATCAAGAAGTAATCAATCGGCCCGCCGGCCCAGGCCGGACAAAAAGCCCGCAGCGCTCGCGCGTTGCGGGCTTTTTTTTGGGCGAACGCCTCAGTCGGCTGGCTTGAGCTTGAACAGGCTGGTGACCGCCACGTCGAGCACCATCAGCTCGCGCTGGTTGAAGAGCCGCCAGCGCCAGCGCAGGATGCCGAGCGTCGGGCGCTTTTCGGAGCGGCGCACCTCGGTCACGTCGGCCACCAGCCGCAGCGCATCGCCGGGCCGCACGGGATTCGGCCAGCGCACGTGGTCGAGCCCGGGCGAGGCGAACGATTCGGAACCGGCAAGCGCTGCATCGACAGCCAGCCGCATCGCGATCGAGCACGTGTGCCAGCCGCTGGCGATCAGCCCGCCGAAGGAGCTGCCGGCCGCCGCCTCGGCATCCGTGTGGAACCACTGCGGGTCGTAGGCCCGCGCGAACTGCAGGAGCTCCGTTTCGGTGAGCACATAGGGCCCGGCCTCGATGACCTGGCCCGCATGGAAGTCGGCGAACTTCATCCGCCGCAGCCTAGTACGTTTCGAGGTGCAGGCGGCCTTCGCGCTTCAAGGCGGCGCCGACCGTGTCCCAATCGAGCCCCGCTTCCTTCGCCACGTCGCGCAGTGCGAGCACCACGCCCTCTTCCATGCTCTTCAGGCCGCACACATAAAAGTGGCTCGCGCCATCTTTCAGCAGCGCGGCCAGGTCGGCGGCACGCTCGCGCATCAGGTCCTGCACGTAGCGCTTGGGGCTTCCCGGCGTGCGCGAGAACGCGAGGTTGATGTCGATGAAGTCCTTGGGCAGCGACTGCAGCGGACCGAAGTACGGCAGCTCCTGCTGCGTGCGCGCGCCGAAGAACAGCATCAGCTTGCCGCCCTCGAACTTGCCGCTCTTGCGCAGGCGGCGGCGCCATTCGGTCATGGCACGCATCGGCGCGCTGCCGGTGCCGGTACAGATCATCACGATGTGCGACTTGGGGTGGTTCGGCATCAGGAACGACGAGCCGAAGGGCCCGACCACCTGCACCGTGTCGCCCACCTTCAGGTCGCACACGTAGTTGGAGCACACGCCGCGCACCGGGTCGCCTTCGTGGTCCTCGGTCACGCGCTTCACGGTGAGCGAGACGTTGTTGTAGCCGGGCCGCTCGCCGTTGCGCGGGCTGGCCACCGAGTACTGGCGCGCATGGTGGCGTTTGCCGATGGCATCGACACCCGGCGGCACGATGCCGATCGACTGGCCTTCGAGCACCGGGAACGGCACCACGCCGAAGTCGAGCACGATGTGGTGGGTCTCGCTGTCGAAGCCCGCCTCGGTGCAGTTGAAGTTGCCGACCACGGTGGCGGTGGTCGGCGTCTTCGGCGGGAAGAGATTGGTGTACGCGTGCGCGGCCGACCAGGGCGGCACGGTGGCGCCGTATTGCGCCGAATTGAAGGCCGGCTCGATCGATTCGGCGGCCGCCTGGGCTTGCGTCTGGGCGGGCAAGGCGGCCGCGGGGTCGCCGGCCACTTCCGCGGACACGCCGGCGGCTTCGAGCTCTTCCGACGAGAGTTCGGCGGGCAGCGATTCCCAGGTGAGCTGTTCCTCGATCGAGTACGCGCGCACCACCGGCATCGTGCGCCAGTTGTCGATCGAGCCCGTCGGGCACGGCGAGATGCAGGCCATGCAGCCATTGCAGACGTCCGCGCGCACGACGTAGTTGTTGTCGTCGTGCGTGATCGCGTTGACGGGGCAGATGGCCTCGCAGGTGTTGCAGCGGATGCAGATCTCGGGGTCGATCAGGTGCTGCTTGATGATCCCGGCTTCAACGGCCATGTCCATGTTGTTCTCCTAGAGCCCTCCCCCTCTGGGGGAGGGTTGGGTGGGGGCAAACGGCCTCTGTCGTGGGCGCTATCGCCGCTTGCCCCCATCCCAGCCTTCCCCCAGTGGGGGAAGGAGCAATACCGAAATACCCGATCAGCCGAAACGCACGTACTCGAAATCCACCGGCTGGCGGTTGATACCCATCACCGGCGGCGAGATCCAGCCGGCGAACTTGCCCGGCTCGACCACGCGTCCCATCAACGATGCCACGAAAGCGAAGTCCTCGGAACTCGGCAACCATTCGTCGCGCTTGGCGGCCCATTCGATGTCGTTCACCACGCGGCCTTCGGGCGACATCTTGATGCCGGCGAGCGCACCGATCTGGCGGTTGAAGGCCTTGTGCGGCACGGTCAGGCGGGTCGGGATGCCAGCCTTCTCGAGCACCTTGTTCCAGCGGCCGACGCCGGCCACGGAGTCCTTGATGAAGTCGTCGCGCAGCACTTCGTTCAGCGCGTTGAGCATCGGCACGTCCTTCTCGACGAGCTGGCCGTCCTTCACCTCGAGCACCTTGTAGGTCTGGCCCTTGAGCACGTGGTCGTCGTCGCGCTTGCCTTCTTCGTAGCGGCCCTTCAGGCCCGAGCTGTAGAAGATGGCGGCGTTGCTCGACTGGTCGGCGCCGAACAGGTCGATGGTCACGCTGTAGTGGAAGTTCAGGTAGCGCTGGATGGTGCCCAGGTCGATGCAGCCGGCGGCGCGGATCTTCTGCGCGTCGTCGGTCTTGAGCTCGTTCATCACCTGCGCGGTGCGCGCGATGACGCGCGACACGCCGCTCTCGCCCACGAACATGTGGTGCGCTTCTTCGGTCAGCATGAACTTCGTGGTGCGCGCCAGCGGGTCGAACGCGCTCTCGGCCAGCGCGGCCAGCTGGAACTTGCCGTCGCGGTCGGTGAAGTAGGTGAACATGAAGAACGCGAGCCAGTCGGGCGTCTTCTCGTTGAAGGCACCCAGGATGCGCGGGTTGTTGGCGTCGCCCGAGGTGCGCTGCAGCAGCGCGTCGGCTTCTTCGCGGCCATCGCGGCCGAAGTGCTTCTGCAGCAGATAGACCATGGCCCACAGATGGCGGCCTTCTTCCACGTTGATCTGGAACAGGTTGCGCAGGTCGTACATGCTGGGCGCGGTCAGTCCCAGGTGGCGCTGCTGCTCGACCGATGCGGGCTCGGTGTCGCCCTGCGTCACGATGATGCGGCGCAGGTTGGCACGGTGCTCGCCGGGCACGTCCTGCCAGGCTTTTTCACCCTTGTGGTCGCCGAAATGGATCTCGCGGTTGGCGTCGCCCGGGTTCAGGAAGATGCCCCAGCGGTAGTCGCGCATCTTCACGTGGCCGAACTGTGCCCAGCCCTGCGGATCGACGCTCACGGCCGTGCGCAGGTACACCTCGTGGTTGGTCGAGCCCTCGGGGCCCACGTCGTCCCACCAGTTGATGAAGTTCGGCTGCCAGCCTTCGAGCGCGCGCTGCAGCGTGCGGTCTTCGCCGAGGTTGACGTTGTTGGGGATCTTCTCGCTGTAGTTGATCGTGCTCATCGTTGTTCCTTGGGTTGTTCAGGCTGCCAGTTCAAACGCGGTTCATGTCGAAGCCGGCCTTCTCGCCGGTGCCGTAGACCTTCAGCGCACCCTTTTCACCGACGGCGTTGGGGCGGTTGAAGATCCAGTTCTGCCAGGCGGTGAGCCGGCCGAAGATGCGGGTGGCCATGTTCTCCTTGCTTGCGAAGCGCAGGTTGGCTTCGAGGCCGGTGAGCGCGTCGGGCGACATGGCGGCGCGCTCTTCGATGGCGATGCGGATCTCGTCGTCCCAGTCGATGTCGTCGGGCGCGGCGGTCACGAGGCCGAGCTTCAGCGCCTCGTCGGCGTCGAGCGGCTTGCCGGCGGCGGTGCGCGCGGCCTCGAGCGGCGCGGCTTCTTCATAGAAGCGGCGCTGCAGGCGGCTCTGGTCGTTCACCATCGGGAAGAAGCCGAAGTTGAATTCGTTCAGCGTGAGCTTCGGTGCCCGATCGGCGTCGTCAGGCAGCGCGAGCATGTAGGTGCGGTCGGCCGCGAAAGCCAGCTCGGCCAGCGTGCCGGCGAAGCACGAACCGGCCTCCACCAGCGCGAACAGGCTGCGCGACGACACGTCCAGCCGCGCCAGCGTGCGGCGCAGCGCGCCGATGGTTTCGCGCACCAGCCAGTGGTCCTTGTTGGCGAGCATCACTGCGTCCGACGCGAGCACGGCGGCAGCGTCGCCCTCGGTCTTGAGCAGCCAGGTGCCGATGTCGAGCTCGTTGGTGCGCAGGTTGAGGATGGCGTCGTCGAGTTCGCGGCACATGGCGAGCGGCCACCAGGCGGCACCCGCAGCTTCGATGGCGGCGATGTCGGTCGGCTGCGCGCCGGTGGGCGCCTTGATGGTGATGGTCGCGGTGCGCTTGCTGCGGTCGATCTGCACGTTGACGTTCGAGTACGCGATGCCGTCGGCGCTGTCGGTGCGTTGCAGGCGGGTCAGCGCCACGCCCTTGCCGTTGGCCGGGCGGTCGCTGCCGGCCGCGAGTTGCGAAGCGCGCTCCTGCACCGCGGCGGCGAACTGCGCGGGCTTGGCCACCGCGTCGACCAGGCGCCAGTCGACCGCGCGCTGCCCGCGCACGCCTTCGACGCTGGTGCAGAAGATGTCGGCCAGGTCATGGCGCACGTGGCGCTTGTCGGTCACGCGGGTCAGGCCGCCGGTGCCGGGCAGCACGCCGAGCAGCGGCACTTCGGGCAGCGAGACGGCGGAGGAGCGATCGTCCACCAGCAGGATCTCGTCGCAGGCCAGCGCCAGTTCGTAGCCGCCGCCGGCGCAGGCGCCGTTCACGGCCGCGAGGAACTTGAGGCCCGAGTGCTTCGAGGTGTCTTCGATGCCGTTGCGGGTCTCGTTGGTGAACTTGCAGAAGTTGACCTTCCAGGCATGGCCGGAGACGCCGAGCATGAAGATGTTGGCGCCCGAACAGAAGATGCGGTCCTTGCCGCTGGTGACGATCACGCTGCGCACTTCGGGGTGCTCGAAGCGCACGCGGTTGAGCGCGTCGTTCAGTTCGATGTCCACGCCCAGGTCGTAGCTGTTGAGCTTGAGCTTGTAGCCGGGGCGGATGCCGCCGTCTTCCGCGATGTCGAGCACGAGGCGCGCGATGGCGCCGTCGAAGCTCAGCGACCAGTGGCGGTATCGGCCGGGCTCGGTGCGGTAGTCGACGCGCGGGGGCGCCTGGAGCGTGGTGATGTCGGTCATGCGGAAGTCTCCTGTGGGGCAGTGTTCGGAAACCGTGAACAGGAAAGATAATGCACTTTACTGCTCCGATGACATGCATCATGCTGCATGTATTCAGGCAAGTCAATGCCTGTTGTGCTTTTTTTCAGATTTCGGGCTGGGCTGAGGATTCGGGGAAGTGCGCAGGCCACCGGGTACTCCCCTCCGCGAATGTCCCCCGCCCTTCGGGCTCCTCCTTTATTTCGCTGCGGGGAGCACCCGATGCCCTGCGCACAGGGCACGCTGCGGGTTCGCAGCCAATCAACCAGTGCTCTGAACGCTCACGACGGCGGGGTGCCTTGCGCAGCGAAATAAAGGAGGAGCCCGAAGGGCGGGGGACATTCGCGGAGCAAGGTACCCCGTCGGCGTGAGCGCGCCCTGAACATGCACCCCCGGTGCGTATCAGCCGCCCAGCCCCATCGATTGGCGGGTCGCGGCCCGCAGTGCCTGGAAGCTCTGCGCCAGCGTCTTGCCGCTGGTGTCCACTGACAGGTCCGCCTTCGAATAGAAGGCGGCGCGGCCGTTCAGGATGCGGCGCAGGTCTTCCATCGCTTCCTTGCTCGCGGCCATCGGACGGGTGTCGCCCTGTGCGGCCACGCGGCCCATGTGCTCCTCGGGCGCGGCCTGCAGCCACACGGTGGTGCAATGCGCGAGCAGCTCGTTGAAGGTGGCCGGGTCGGACACGATGCCGCCCGGCGTGGCGATCACCACTTCGCTGTAGATCTGCACCGCCTCTTCCAGCGCGCGGCGCTCGTAGCGGCGGTAGGCGTTGGTGCCGTACAGGTCGTGGATCTCGCGCACGCTGCAGCCCGCGAGCTTCTCGATCTCGCGGCTCAGCTCGATGAAGGGAATTTCCAGGTCTTCCGCCAGCATCTGCCCCAGCGTCGACTTGCCCGCGCCGCGCAGGCCCACGAGCGCGATGCGGCGGTGCCGCGCCGGATCGACCGAGGCGGTGCCCAGCAGTTCGCCGAGCGCCACGCGCACGCGGCGCAGGTCGGCTTCGCTGCGGTGTTCGAGCAGCTCGCGGATCAGCAGCCACTCGGGCGAGCTGGTCGTCACGTCGCCCACCAGTTCGGCCAGCGAGCAGTGCAGTGCGCCGGCCACCTGCTGCAGCACGAGGATCGACGCGTTGCCGATGCCGTATTCGAGGTTGGCGAGGTGGCGCTCCGACACCTCGGCTGCGACGGCCACGGCCTTGCGCGTGAGGCCGCGCTGCGCGCGCAGGTTGCGCACCCGATCGCCCAATGCCGCCAGCAGCGGGTTCTTCGCCTCTCCTGCAGGCGCAACGCCGTTGCCGGGGCCGCCACTTTCCGGCGCGGTGGCCAGCACCGCGTCTACATGCTCGTTCATGCAATTCCTCGTTCTTCGCCGGAATTGTGCGCGCTCAGGGTAAACACCATAGATGCACTATATTGCTTGACACTCATTGTCTCGCTGCTTATCGTTCGGGCACACGCAAGATACTGCACGCGCAGCGATTCTGCAAGGTAGTTCAAAAGCTCGAGGCCCCACGATGTCCGACCGAAGCACCGCCGCCACAGGCAAGGAAGCATTTCACCAGCTGATTGCAGGCTTGACCGCCGAGATCGCCGGCAGGCCGCTCGACAGCGCGCTCGACCAGTGGCTCAACGCCACCCACGGCGCAGGCAGCGCCCGCTTCGAGCAGCTGCGCCAGGCCTGCATCGGCGGCGTCGCCGAAGGCTGGCTGTGCGAGCGCGAGGGCGGCGGCATCCGATACGGCCGCGTCTTCAAGGCCGAGGACGCGCTGCACCGATTTTCGGTCGACGTGGTCGACATGCAGGACATCGCCGGGCCGCACCACACGCATCCGAACGGCGAGATCGACCTGATCATGCCGCTGGAGAGCAGCGCCACCTTCGACGGGCGCCCCGCAGGCTGGTGCGTCTACGGGCCCGGCACCGCGCACCGCCCGACCGTGGCGCAAGGCCGCGCACTCGTTCTCTATCTGCTGCCCGAAGGGCAGATCAAGTTCTCCTGATGACCGAACTCCTCCAAAACCACGTCGCCGGCCGCTGGCAAAGCGGATCGGGCGCCGGCACGCCCCTGTTCGACCCGGTGCTGGGCACCGAGCTCGCACGCGTCGACGCCACCGGCCTCGACCTGCCCGAAGCCTTCGCCTTCGCCCGCGAACAGGGCGGCAATGCGTTGCGCGCCCTCACCTACCGCCAGCGCGCCGGGCTGCTCGCAGCCATCGTGAAAGTGCTGCAGGCCAACCGCGACGCCTACTACGACATCGCCACCGCCAACTCCGGCACCGTGAAGAACGACTCGGCAGTCGACATCGACGGCGCGATCTTCACGCTCGGCCAGTACGCCAAGTGGGGCGACACGCTCGGCGACGTGCGTGCATTGCGCGACGGCGACGCAGTCAAGCTCGGCAAGGAGCCGGTGTTCCAGTCGCAGCACCTGCAGGTGCCGACGCAAGGCGTGGCGCTGTTCATCAACGCCTTCAACTTTCCGTCGTGGGGCTTGTGGGAAAAGGCCGCGCCCGCACTGCTGTCGGGCGTGCCCGTGATCGTGAAGCCCGCTACGGCCACCGCGTGGCTCACGCAGCGCATGGTGAAGGACGTGGTCGATGCGGGCGTGCTGCCCGCCGGCGCGCTGTCCATCGTCTGCGGCAGCTCGGCCGGATTGATGGATGCGCAGCAGCCCTTCGACGTGGCCTCGTTCACCGGCTCGGCCGAGACGGCCGCGGTGATCCGCTCGCACCTTGCGGTGGCCGAGCGCTCGGTGCGCGTGAACATCGAGGCCGACAGCCTCAACAGCGCCCTGCTGCTGCCCGGCGCCGCGCCTGGCAGCGAGGCCTTCAACCTGCTCGTGCGCGAAGTGGTGCGCGAGATGACGGTGAAGTCGGGCCAGAAGTGCACCGCCATCCGCCGCATCCTGGTGCCGGCCGAGGTGTACGACGCCGCGGCCGAAGCCATCGGCGCCAAGCTCGCGGGCATCACGGTGGGCAATCCGCGCAACGAGAGCGTGCGCATGGGCTCGCTCGTGAGCCGCGCTCAGCTGAATGCGGTACGCGACGGCCTCGACGCGCTGGCCACGCAGACCACCGTGCTGCACGACAGCCGCAACAAGCCGCTGATCGATGCCGACCCGAAGGTGGCCGCCTGCATCGGCCCCGTGCTGCTGGGCGCGCGCGACGCCGATGCGGCGCAGCGTGTGCACGATGTGGAAGTGTTCGGGCCGGTGGCCACGCTGCTGCCGTACCGCGATCTCGCGCACGGCATCGCACTTGCGCACCGCGGCCAGGGCTCGCTCGTGACCTCCCTGTATGGCAGCGACGACGCCGCGCTCGCGCAGGCCGCGCTGTCGGTCGCACCGAGCCACGGCCGCGTGCACGTCATCACCCCCGAGGTGGCGCAGGCCCACACGGGCCACGGCAACGTGATGCCGATGTCGCTGCACGGCGGTCCCGGCCGCGCGGGCGGCGGCGCCGAACTGGGCGGCCTGCGCGCGCTCGATTTCTATCACCGCCGAAGCGCGGTGCAGGCAAGCCCCGGCGTGCTCACCGCACTCGGCCTCTAGAACGAGAGACACGGCTGAAGGAGACAAGACCATGACCCTGCCCACACGATTCAACTTCGCCGAGCACCTGTTCGCCCTCAATCGCGGCCGCGCCGATCGCACCGCCTACATCGACGACCGCGGCACGCTGAGCTACGGCCAGCTCGAAAACCGCGCGCGCCGCCTCGCCGCCGCATTGAAGGCGGCAGGCATCCACCGCGAAGAGCGCGTGCTGCTGCTGATGCTCGACGGCAACGACTGGCCGGTGAGCTTTCTCGGCTGCCTCTATGCCGGCGTGGTGCCCGTGGCCGTCAACACGCTGCTCACGCCCGACGACTACGCCTACATGCTCGATCACAGCCGCGCGCAGGCCGTGCTGGTGTCCGGCGCACTGCTGCCGACGCTGCAGCAGGCGATGGCGCGCGGCGGCCATGAAGTGCAGACGCTGATCGTGTCGCAGCCCACGGGTGCGCTGCCTGAGGGCGCACAGGAATTCGAGGCCGCGCTCGCCGCCGCCCCGCCCCTGGCATCGCCGGCGTCGACCGCCTCCGACGACCCCGGCTTCTGGCTCTACTCCTCCGGCTCCACCGGCAAGCCCAAGGGCACGGTCCACACGCACGCCAACCTGTGGTGGACGGCCGAGCTCTACGGCAAGCCCGTGCTCGGCCTCACCGAAAACGACGTGTGCTTCTCGGCCGCCAAGATGTACTTCGCGTACGGGCTCGGCAATGCGCTGACCTTCCCGCTGTCGGTCGGCGCCACCGTGGTGCTGATGGCCGAGCGGCCCACGCCCGACGCCACCTTCCGCCGCTGGGTGGAGCACAAGCCCACCGTGTTCTTCGGCGCGCCCACCGGCTTCGCTGGCATGCTCGCCTCGCCGAAGCTGCCGGCGCGCGAAGCCGTGGCCCTGCGCATGTGCTCCTCGGCCGGCGAGGCGCTGCCCGGCGAGCTCGCGCAGCGCTTCAAGGCGCACTTCGGCTGCGAGATCATCGACGGCATCGGCTCGACCGAGATGCTGCACATCTTCATCTCCAACCGCCCCGGCGACGTGCGCTACGGCACCACCGGCCGGCCGGTGGAGGGCTACGAGGTCGAGCTGCGCGGGGAGGACGGCCGCCCCGTGGCCGACGGCGAGGTGGGCGACCTCTACATCCGCGGCCCGAGTTCGGCGCTGATGTACTGGAACAACCGCGAGAAGTCGCGCGAGACCTTCCAGGGCGGCTGGACCAAGAGCGGCGACAAGTACACGCGCGACGCCGACGGCTACTACACCTACGCCGGGCGCAGCGACGACATGCTGAAGGTCAGCGGCATCTACGTGTCACCGTTCGAGGTCGAGGCCACGCTGATGCAGCACCCGGCGGTGCTTGAGGCCGCGGTGATCGGCAAGGAGGACGCCGAAGGGCTGACGAAGACCAAGGCCTTCGTCGTTCTGAAGGACGGCGCCGCGGTGACCGAGGAAGAGCTGAAGGCCTTCGTCAAGGAACGCCTCGCGCCGTACAAGTACCCGCGGTTCCTGGAGTTCGTGAGCGAGCTGCCGAAGACGGCGACGGGGAAGATCCAGCGGTTCAGGCTGCGCGAGCGGGAAAAGCAGGCGTGATACGCACCCCGTCTTCCTCTTTCCCCCTCCCCCGCTGGGGGAGGGCCGGGGTGGGGGCATCGGCCTTCATGCACGCGCAGCCCTTGCAGGCGCCGCTTGCCCCCATCCCAACCTTCCCCCAAAGGGGGAAGGAGCAACAGCCGGAGGCCGCGCAATGACCCCCCACTTCGCCACCATCGACTGGCGCGGCCGCCCCGTGCAGATCGAGTGCCAATGGATCTCCCCCGAACGCACCAATGCGCCATTGATCGTCTTCCTCCACGAAGGCCTCGGCTCCATCGCCATGTGGAAGGACTTCCCCGCGAAGGTCTGCGAAGCCGCCAACGCCCGCGGCCTCGTCTTCTCGCGCCCGGGCTACGGCCGCTCCACCCCGCGCGCCCGCGACGAGACCTGGGACGTCGACTTCATGCACCGCCAGGCGCATGAAGTGCTGCCCGCCCTCTTCGCCGCGCTCGACCTCGACGACGAGAAGCCCTGGCTCTTCGGCCACAGCGACGGCGCCTCGATCTCGATGCTGTATGCGGCGCGCTTCCCCGAGCGCGTGGCCGGCCTGGTGCTGCTGGCGCCGCACATCTTCGTCGAGGACGTGACGGTGGCCAACATCGAGCAGGCCCGGTTGGCCTACCTGGAGACCGACCTGCCGAAGAAGCTGGGCCGCTATCACGACGACGTCGATTCGGCCTTCTGGGGCTGGAACCGCGTCTGGCTCCATCCGCCTTTCAGGCAATGGAACATCGAAGCCGAGCTCGATGGCATCCGTTGCCCGATTCTTGCTATGCAGGGTATCGACGATGAGTACGGCACACTCGCGCAGATTCGCGGCATCGCCAGGCGCGTGCCGGGCACCGAGCTGCTGGAGCTGCCTGACTGCGGGCATTCCCCGCATCGCGACCAGCCGGAAAAAGTGATAGTGGCGACCGTTTCATTCGTGGAGGACCGTAATCCCCGGTCAGGGAAAACTCGTGTTTGAGAGATAAATGATTTACCCTTAAAGTATCTGTGCCAGCGGCAGCGCGTCGTGAAGACACGCGCCCCAACCCGTCGCCCGTCTTCAAGCCGTTCCCCTTTTATTTCAATATCACGCCAGGAGATCACATGAGCACCCGCATCGCCCGCACCACCCTGACGGCCCTCGCCCTGGCCTGCATCGCCACGCTGGGCCACGCCCAGCAAGGCAAGCTCAAGGTCGGTCTGATGCTGCCCTACAGCGGCACCTACACCGCCCTGGGCGTGGCCATCGAGAACGGCTTCAAGCTCTACGTGGACGAGCACGGCGGCAAGCTCGCCGGCCGCGAGATCGAATACTTCAAGGTCGACGACGAGTCCGACCCTGCCAAGGCCACCGACAACGTCAACAAGCTCATCAAGCGCGACAACGTCGACGTGATCGTGGGCACCGTGCACTCGGGCGTCGCCATGGCCATGGCCAAGGCCGCGAAGGAAAGCGGCACCGTGCTGATCGTGCCCAATGCCGGTGCCGACGCGGTGACCGGCCCGATGTGCGCGCCCAACATCTTCCGCAGCTCGTTCAGCAACTGGCAGCCGGCCTACGCCATGGGCGAGGTGGCGGCCAAGCAGCAGGGCAAGAAGAAGGCGATGACCATCACCTGGAAGTACG
>Ga0209257_1000608_pt1 | contig 58584 bp, 57 predicted proteins | sample AraplaCvi_mCL_r2_FD_184277 | JGI IMG/M metagenome (GOLD analysis project Ga0209257, IMG submission 184277) | Arabidopsis root microbial communities from North Carolina, USA - plate scrape MF_Cvi_mCL_r2 (SPAdes) (version 2) | ecosystem: Host-associated > Plants > Roots > Endosphere | place: USA...
TCGCCGACTTCCAGTTCGTCATGGACGTGCACCTGATGGGCGCGGTGAACTGCACCAAGGCGGTGTGGGAGATCATGCGGACCCAGAACTACGGCCGCATCGTCATGACCACCTCGTCCTCGGGCCTGTACGGCAATTTCGGCCAGGCCAACTACGGCGCCGCCAAGATGGCCTTGGTCGGCTTCATGCAGACCCTGTCGATCGAGGGCGCCAAGAACGGCATCCGGGTCAACAGCCTGGCCCCCACCGCCCACACCCGCATGACCGAGGACCTGGGCGCCGCCCTGCCGCTGGAGGCCCTGGGGCCCGAGCTGGTCTCGCCGGGCCTGCTCTATCTGGTCAGCGAGAACGCGCCGACCCGCTGCATCCTGGCGGCCGGCGCCGGCGGCTTCGAGCGCGCCTACATCACCCTGACCCAGGGCGTCCGCATCGTCGGCGAGGACGCGCCCGAACAGATCGAGGCCCGCTTCGCCGAGATTTCGGACCGCGCCGGCGAGATCGTGCCGGAGATGGGCGCCGCCCAGGGCATGATCGAACTGACCAAGGCGCAGAAGGCCCACTCTTAAGAGAGCGCGCCTTCGGCGCGGCGCCTACGTTCGGCTCGCGGAGCCTCACTGCTTGAGGCGCAGGGAGGTTTCCGAGCCGGACAGGATTGCGTTGACGCCACGGCACGCGCCTAGACTATTCACCAGTCGCTGAACCGGCCGACAGAAGCCGGGGGCAGTCCAGAGGAAATCGCGCTCAAGCAGCGAGGCCCCGCGGGCCGAGCGGTAGCGCACTTACAAAGAGAGATACTCAGATGTCCCGCGAAGCCGTCATCGTCTCCACCGCCCGCACCCCCATCGGCCGCGCCTACCGCGGGGCCTTCAACGACACCCAGGCCCAGCAGCTCGGCGCCCACGCCGTGAAGCACGCCGTCGCCCGCGCCGGCGTCGAGCCGGCCGAGATCGAGGACGTGGTCATGGGCGCGGCCCTGCAGCAGGGCTCGACCGGCACCAACGTCGCCCGCCAGATCGCCCTGGCCGCCGGCCTCCCCTCCTCCGTCCCCGGCATGTCGCTGGACCGCCAGTGCGCCTCGGGCCTGATGGGCATCGCCACGGCGGCCAAGCAGGTCATCTTCGATCAGCAGAAGATGGCGGTCGGCGGCGGCCTGGAGAGCATTTCGCTGGTCCAGAACCAGTACATGAACCTGTACCGCGGCAAGGACGAGGAGCTGCTGAAGCTGTCGCCGCATATGTATATGTCGATGCTGGAGACGGCCGAGGTCGTGGCCCGCCGCTACAACATCGATCGCGACCGGCAGGACGAGTACGCCCTGCAGTCGCAGCAGCGCACCGCCCAGGCCCAGGCCGAAGGCCGGTTCGACGCCGAGATCGTGCCGATGACCACCACCATGCTGGTCACGGACAAGGCCACCGGCGAGACCTCGAAGAAGGAGATCACCCTCTCCAAGGACGAGGGCAACCGCGCCGACACGACGCTGGAAGGCCTGAAGTCGCTCAAGACCGTGTTCGGCTCGGGCGAGGAGATCCAGCAGGGCGAATTCATCACCGCCGGCAACGCCAGCCAGCTGTCGGACGGGGCCTCGGCCTGCGTGATCATGGAGGCCGGCGAGGCGGTGAAGCGCGGCCTGCAGCCGCTGGGCGCCTATCGCGGCATGGCCGTCGCCGGCTGCGAGCCGGACGAGATGGGCATCGGCCCGGTCTACGCCGTGCCCAAGCTGCTCAAGCGCCACGGCCTGACCATGGACGACATCGGCATCTGGGAGCTGAACGAGGCCTTCGCCGTCCAGGTCCTGTACTGCCGCGACACCCTGGGCATTCCGAACGAGCTGCTGAACGTCTCGGGCGGCGCCATCTCGATCGGCCACCCCTACGGCATGTCGGGCGCCCGAATGACCGGCCACGTCCTGATCGAAGGCAAGCGCCGCGGCGCCAAGTACGGCGTCGTGACCATGTGCATCGGCGGCGGCATGGGCGCTGCGGGTCTGTTCGAAATCTACTGAGACGCGGCCGTTCCTCCCCTTCAGGGGGAGGAACTACCCGTGCGGATCGGGCTTACCGGCGGCGATCCAGGCCGCCCTGTCGGCTTCCATCTTGGCGGTCCAGCGCGCCCTGAGCACCGCGGGCCGTCCCGGATAGCGCTCTTCCAGGAACTCGGCCGACACCACCCGGTCCGTGCGGAAGGTGCGGAAGTCGTCGCGCGCCTCGCACCATCCGACCAGCAGCCGCGTCGTTTCGCGATAGCCGACCAGGAAGGGCCAGATGGTGCGCGTGGTCTCGCGCCCCTGCTCATCGGCGTAATGCAGGGCCAGCTTGCGGCCCGCGTGAATCCACATCCGCACCTGCGCCATGTCCAGCGCGTCCGTCTTGCGTTCCCTGGTCCACACGGGCGGGCCGGCGACGGCGGGCTCCAGCACCACGGGCCGCAGGCGTTCCGGCACGGTGGCGGCGATCTTGGCGATCAGGTCGCGCGCGGCCCGGGCCAGCGCCGGGTCGCCCCGGCCGGCCACCCACTGCGCGCCCAGCACCGCCGCCTCGATCTCGTCGGAGGTCAGCATCAGGGGCGGCATGTCGAAGCCGCCCTCCAGCACATAGCCCAGCCCGGCCTCGCCCCGGATCGGCACCCGCTGCCCCATCAGGGTGGCGATGTCGCGATAGATGGACCGCTTGGACGTCTCCAGCTCGGCGGCGATCGCGTCGGCCGTGACCGGCTTGGACGAGCGCCGCAGCACCTGGATGATCTGGAAGAGGCGGTCGGCGCGTCTCAAGATGTTCTGCCCTATCACTCGCGACGCGGTCGCTCGCTGCTTGAGGGCAGGATGGCGAACGGCTGCTGACAGCATGCTGGCAGCAGGGTGGCAGTAGTCAATGGACTGCCGGCGACGAGGGGTCGTCGGGCGCAGGGCCCAGGTCGCGAATTGTCATCCCCACGAAAGGGAGGACGCGTAGCGAGCATCGCCCGCCACAATGGAGAGACACGATGCTGACCCTGTTTCACGCGCCCTGGTCCCGTTCGGGCCGCATCGTCTGGCTGATGGAGGAGATCGGCGCACCCTGCGAGATCGAATACGTCGACATCATCCGCGCCCAGACCGCCTCGGGCCGCCGCGACCCGGCCAACCTGCATCCGGACGGCAAGGTTCCGGCCCTGCTGCACGACGGCGCCCTGGTCACCGAATCGGCCGCCATCGCGCTGTATCTGACCGACCTCTTCCCCGCCGCCGATCTCGGCGCACCGGTCGGATCGCCGGAGCGGGCCGCCTACGTCACCTGGCTGGCGTGGACGGCGGGCGAGATGGAGCCCGCCTACTGGGCCCGGATCAGCGGCCAGACGGAGACCGATCCGGTCGCCAAGGCCCGCTACGATCAGGTCAACGCCCGCATCCTGACCGCGCTGGAGCATGGCCCCTATCTGATGGGCCACCGGTTCACGGCGGTGGATGTCATGGTCGGCTCGGCCATGGCCTGGGGCCGCGAGTTCGCCCCCAAGAGCGAGCTGATGGACCGCTGGCTGGCCCGCATCACGGACCGTCCGGCCAATCTGCTGGCGACGGCCAAGGACGGCACGCCGCCGGTGATGGCAGAGGTCGCCTGACCGATCAGGCGGCGTGGGCGGCGCCGCTTCCGTCGTCCCCCATGCCGCCGCCCTCGTCCCCGGTCGTTCGCACGACCGCCTGCAGCGAGGCCACGAAGTCGTCGCGCCAGACGCCCACGTCGGTGTCGCGCACGACCTGCATCAGCGCCTGCCACTTCCGTTTGCGCTCCTCCAGCGGCATGTCCAGCGCCCGCTTGATGGCGTCGGACAGCTCCTCGCGGCTGAACGGATTGACCAGCAGGGCCTCGCCCATCTGCTCGGCGGCCCCGGCGAAGCGCGACAACACCAGCACGCCGGGATCGTCGGGGTTCTGGGCCGCGACATATTCCTTGGCCACCAGGTTCATGCCGTCGCGCAGCGGCGTCACCAGCCCGACCCGCGCGGCGCGGTAGATGCCCGCCAGCTGGTCGCGGCGATAGGTGCGGTTCAGATAGCGGATCGGCTGCCAGTCCATGTCGGCGAATTCGCCGTTGATCCGTCCGGCCAGGCCTTCCAGCCGTCCGCGGATGTCCTGGTAGGTGTCCACGTCGTCCCGGCTGATCGGAGTGACCTGCAACAGGAAGACGTCGCCCCGCTTGTCGGCGTTGTCCTTCAGGAACTGCTCATAGCCCAGCAGCCGCTCCTCCAGCCCCTTGGAGTAGTCCAGCCGATCCACCCCGACCATCATCGAGCGGAAGGCCGACGAGGCCGCCATCCGGTCGTAGGTCCGGCGGCCGAAGGCCGAGTTGCGCGCCTTCAGGAAGCCGTCCACGTCGATGCCGATGGGGAAGACGCCGGTCTGAACCGTCTTGTCGAAAGCCTCCAGCGCGTCGTTCGGCAGCAGCCTGCCGTTCACGCTGGGCTCGGAGGCGACGTAGTCACGGAACAGGTCCAGCCACTCGCGGGTCTGGAAGCCGAGCAGGTCGTAGTCGAACATCGACTCCACCAGCCGCCGGTGATGCGGCAGGGTCACCAGCAGCTGCCGCGCGGGCCAGGGCGTGTGCAGGAAGAAGCCGATGCGGTTCTTGATGCCCAGCCGGCGCAGGTCCCGGGCCATCGGGATCATGTGGTAGTCGTGGATCCAGATGATGTCGTCCGGCTGGATCAGCGGCGCCAGCACCTCGGCGAACCGGGCGTTGGTCCGCTCATAGCCTTCGCCGTACGACCGCTCGTAGGCCGCCAGGTCAGTGCGGTGATGGAACAGCGGCCACAGCGTCTTGTTGGCGTAGCCGTTGTAATACTCGTCGACGTCCTGGGCCTCCAGATCGACCAGGGCCACGGTCACCCCGGCGCGATCCTCGATCTGCAGCTCGCCGGTGAAGTGCTCGACGGTCTCGCCCGACCAGCCGAACCACAGGCCGTCGTATTTCTTGAGCGCCGCCGACAGCGCCATGGCCAGCCCGCCCGCCGAGCCCGCGGCGGGGTCCTTGGGGGCCGAGACCCGGTTGGAGACGACGATCAACCTACTCATGGAAACTCACCGGACATCCGTCCACGACCGGCTCAGCAGCACGGCGCAGTTGATGATGCCCACCAGCGAATAGGTCTGCGGGTAGTTCCCCCACAGCTCGTCATCACCGAGAGAAATGTCCTCGCTCAGCAGGCCCGCATGGGTCCGGCGGCTCAGCATCTGTTCGAAGATCTCGCGCGCCTCCTCGGTGCGGCCGTTCTGGTGCAGGGCCTCGATGAACCAGAAGGTGCAGAAGTTGAACGCCGTCTCCGGCTCGCCGAAATCGTCCGGCTCGACGTAGCGGAACAGGTAGGGGCCCTTCTTCAGGTCCCGCTCGATGGCGTCGAAGGTCGCCACCTGCCGAGGATCGCGGGCGTCGAGGAAGCCGAGGTCGGTCATCTGGAGCAGGGAGGCGTCCAGCTCGCGGTTGCCGAAGCTGGCGGCGAACCGGCCCTCATCCGGCAGGAAGGCCTCCTTCTCGATCCGGGCGCGGATCTGGTCGGCCCGCGCGCGCCAGACCTCGGTCCGGGAGGTCAGCCCCAGATGGTCCGCCGCCTTGGCCAGACGGTCGCAGGCCGCCCAGCACATGACCGAGGAATAGGTATGGACCCGGGCGATGGTCCGGAATTCCCACAGGCCGGCGTCGACCTGGTCGTGCATGGCGAACGCCCGCTCGCCGACCTTCTCCAGCGCGTGGAAGTCGTCGATGGTCCCGGGGCGCAGCAGGCGCTGGTCGTAGAAGGCCTGGACCAGCGGCAGAACGATCTGTCCGTACACGTCATGCTGCAGGTGTTCGCGCGCCTGGTTGCCGACGCGGACCGGCTTCATGCCGCGATAGCCGGCGACGGTCTCGGTGATCCGTTCGTCGATGTCTTCTTCCAGGCCGACACCGTAGACCGGCTGCACATGGCCGCCGCCCGAGGCGTCGACCAGGTTGCGCAGATAGCCGAGGTAGTTCTCCAGCAGGTCGACCGCGCCCAGACGGTTCAGCGCCCGTACGACGTAATAGGCGTCGCGGATCCAGCAGTACCGATAGTCCCAGTTGCGTCCGCTCTCCGGGAACTCGGGCACCGAGGTGGTCAGGGCCGCGACGATGGCCCCCGTCTCCTCATAGGCGCAGAGCTTGAGCGTGATCGCCGCCCGGATTACCGCCTCCTGCCAGTCCAGCGGCAGGTAGAGCTTGCGCACCCAGTCCTGCCAGTAGGCGATGGTGCGATCCAGCGCCGCCGAGACGCCCGGTCCGACATCCTGGTCGTAGCCCTCATCCGGCCCCAGGAAGAAGGCGTGGGCCTTTTCCAGGCGGAAGGTCCGCTCGTTCATCACATGCGACACCGGGCAGTCGGTCGTCAGCCGCAGGATGACGTCCGTACACAGATAGCGGATGTGGTTGGAGCCGCTGGTGCGTTCAGCCGGCCGCGCGCCCCAGTCCGCCGAGGGCCGCAGCCGCACGCGGATGCGGGGCGATCCCTCCAGCGGCCGAACGATCCGGGCGAAGGCCAGCGGGCGATAGGTGCGGCTGTGCTTGGGATGGCGCGGGGCGAAGTCGAGGATTTCGACCATGGCCCCGTCCGTGCTGGTCAGCACGGTCCGCAGCACCGGGGTGTTGCGAATATAGGCCTGGCTGATGTGCTTCAGCCCCTCCAGCTCGATGTCCCAGAACCCGTGCTGAGGGTCATTGCCGTCCATCAGCGCCGAGAAGACGGGGTCGCCGTCCACCCTGGGGGCGCAGGCCCAGACGAAGCGGCCGCGCCGGTCGATCAGGGCGCTGATTGAACAGTTGCCGATGGGGGCCAGGTCCAGGTCGGGTTGGGTCATGCCTCCACCTCGAGCTGCTCCAGCCAGTCCAGCACGGCGTCCACCCCGGACAGGCCATGGCGGGCGGCGGTCTCGCGCGGCGGCCCGACCAGGACGCCGAAGCCGCCCAGTTCGCTCGCCGCCCGGAAGCCGTCCTCGTCGGTCAGGTCGTCGCCCAGCATGACCGGAACCGCCCCGGCGAAGGGCGCCTCGGCCATGAAGGCCTTCAGCGCCGTGCCCTTGCTGGCTCCGGGCGTCTTCAGCTCGATGACCATATTGCCGGGCTGCAGCGTCAGTCCGGTCTCGGCCGCCAGGCGGCGGGTCAGGGCCTCGGCGTCCCCCGCCGTCTCGGGCGCGCCGCGATAGTGCAGGCCGGCGGCCACGGCCTTGTCCTCGACCACCACCCCGGGGCGGTTGCGGGCGAACTCCTCGAAGGCCCGCACCGCGCCGCGCACGGCTTCCGAGGCCTCGGCGCGCAGGAAGGCGCCGTCGGCGCGGCGGCGTTCCAGCCCGTGCACGCCGGAGGCCGAAGCCATGCTGGAATCGGAGATTCGGTCGATCTCGGCGATGGTCCGACCGCTGATGATCGCCACCCGTCCACCCAGCCGGGGCGTCAGCGCCTGCAGCACGGCGGTGCGGCGAGCATCCGGAACCACGGCGTCAGGCGTCGGCGCCAGCTCGGCCAGCACGCCGTCCAGATCGAGGAAGAGGGCCGGTCGGCTCAGGCGCGCGGGCGGCGCAGGCAAACGCGGAGTGGCGTCGACCGCCGCAGTGTCGGCGTCGAGAGTCAGGTCGGACGTGCCCATGGCCGTCCTAACGCGTCAGGCCCCACGGGTTTCCCTCAGCTTGGCCTTTTGTTTCGCAGATGCAGCAAACGACGGCGGCTCAGGGCGTTTCGGAATTCCCGGCGCGCAGGATGATCGGCTGGATCGAATCCACGAAGGTCCGCGTCCAGGTGTTCTCGGGCGTGCCGTTGGTCAGGTAGACGATGATGTAGTGGTCGCTCAGGTCCTCGCCGCGGAACAGCAGCCGCACGCGCACCTTGACGCTCCCGTCGTGGCCGACCTCGCGATAGTCGCCGCTCTCGCCGTAGTCCCAGCCCGAGGCGAAGCCGGTCCCGCCGTTCGGCAGGGGATAGGGCCGCCATAGCCGCGCCAGCGTCTCTTGCCGGGCGAACCGCCCCTGCGCCACCGCGGTCAGGAACCGTCCCAGGTCATCCGCCGTGGTGTAGAGCTCGGCATGGGAGACGCTGTAGTCGCGCCACTGGATCGGCCGATCCGGAACGAGGCGCCCGTCCTCGCCGTGATAGGGGCTGACCAGCCGGTCGCGGGGCGCGTTCTCCACGCCCAGATAGACATCCTTCAGCCCGAGCGGCTCGACGATGCGGCTGCGGACGATGTCCCGGTAGGACATGCCGTACACCGCCTCAAGAACGGCCTGCAGCACGACATAGTTGGTCTGGTTGTACCGGGCCTGCGTGCCCGTCGGGAAATCGAAAGGCCGCTCGCCCATCACGCGGAACATCTCGTCGCGGGTCGCCGGGAAGACCGTCGTATCATCGGCGCCCGAGACGAAGTCGGGCAGGCCCGAGACATGGCTGAGCAGCTGGTCCACCTGCACCTCGCGCCACGCCGCGGGCAGGGTCGGCACGTACCGGGCGGCCGGAGCCTTCAGGTCCAGCCGTCCCTTGTCGGCCAGTTCCAGGATCAGGGTGCTCGCGAACAGCTTGCTCACCGAATAGACGCCGTAGACGTCGTCCGGGCGCACGGCCCGTCCGGCCTCGACATCCGCCAGGCCGATCTGGTTGCGGTACAGCACCTCGCCGTTGTGCAGGACCAGCACCGACTGCGCCGGGGGGCCGTACCGTTCGGCGTTGGCCCGCAATTGGGCGTCCAGCGCGGCGCTGAGGTCCGAGCTCGCCGCGGGTCCGCCGCACGCCGAAAGGAACAGGCACAGGCCGGCCGCCAGATGCGCGAACTTCATGCTTCCCCCACCTGCGAACTGGAGCCCGGTCCTCGCCGGTTTGAGCAAGAGGCCGTTCCTTGTAAAGGCTTTCGTCCATGACCGAACCCACCCTGTCCGCCGATCCCGCCGTTATGGTCGCCCGCGCCCGCGAGGTGATCGAGATGAACATCGCGGCCCTGCAGCAGTTGGAGGCCGCCATCGACGACAGCCTGGCCAGGGCGGTCGAGATCATCCTGTCGCGGCCCGGCTATCTGGTGGTCACCGGCATGGGCAAGTCGGGCCACATCGGCGGCAAGATCGCCGCCACCCTGGCCTCCACCGGGACCAACGCCTTCTTCGTCCATCCGGCCGAGATGAGCCACGGCGACCTGGGCATGCTGCGCAAGGACGTGACGCTGCTGGCCATCTCCAACTCGGGCGAGAGCCGCGAACTGCGCGATCCGCTGATCTACTGCCAGCGCGAGGGCATTCCGGTCATCGGCATCACCCAGCGCCCCAACAGCTTCCTGGGCCGCTCGTCCGCCGTCTGCCTGACCCTGCCCAATGCGCCCGAGGCGCATCCGGACGGCCTGGCCCCGACCACCTCGACCCTGATGACCCTGGCCATGGGCGACGCCCTGGCCATGGTCCTGACCGAGCGGCGCGGCTTCACGGCGGAAGACTTCGGCCTGCACCACCCGGGCGGCAAGCTGGGCATGAGCCTGCAGAGCGTGCGGGACTGGATGGGCGACCGTCCGCCGGCGCCGGCCACCGTGCCCCTGACCGCGACCTTCGCCGAGGTCGTCTCGGCCATCACGGAAGGGCGCAAGGGCGCCGCCGCCGTGGTCAACGCCAACGGGACCCTGGCCGGGATCGTCACCGACGGCGACGTGCGCCGGGCCTTCGCGCGCGGCGACCTGTCGGGCCTGACCGCCGCCGACGTCATGAGCCCTCGGCCCAAGGTCATCGATCCCAGCGCGCGCATGAGCGACGCCATCGACCTGATGACCCAGAACAAGATCGCCACCCTGCTGATCGTCGAGGACGAGCGCCCCCTGGCCATCGTCCACATCGCCGAGCTGATGCAGGCGGGCTACGTCGGCTAGTAGGCCCGCATGCCGTCGATGTTGCCCGGCGGGGAGTAGCGGCAGTTCAGCACCGACCGGTCGCCGCGGCGGACGACGGCGCAGCCCACGTGGGTCGTGCCGCTCCACACCAGCTGGGTGTAGTGGCCGACGGCGGTCCAGTCGCCGGTCCGGCTGACGGCGGGGAAGGCGCCGTGGCGGTATTGCGCCTTCTCGGCGATCCACTCCCCGACCATCTCTTCCGGCGTCCAGCGGCGATTGCCCCAGCCGGTCCACAGGTTCTCGCCGTGGCCGTGCTGGGCGGGGTCGTGCGCGAACTCGCCGGTGTCGATCAGGTGCTGGGCCCAGGCCCGCGCCTCGCGCTCCAGCCCCTCGTCCCAGATCAGCGCCGGCGCGCCGACCCGCGCCCGCTCGGCGTTGTGGGCCCGCAGCACCCGCACCTCGATCGCATCCGAGGGCAGTGCGTCCCGCGGCGGCCGGATCGGCCGCACCGTGCGCGGGCCGTCGCCCGGATCGGACGGGGCGGCGCAGCCCGGCGTGACGAGCAGGACGCTCAAGGCGAGGGACAGGCAGGCGAGACGGCGCATCGGATCTCCGGACAGGACGGACCGGATCAAAGCGTACGCCGCCCGTTCGCGTTCCGCCTAGCGCTCAAGCGGCACGCCTTGTCCGTCCATCGGCTCGTCGGTCAGGGCGCTCGCCACGTCGTCCCCTTCCATGGTGCGCGTCTCAGCGGGCTTGCCGGCCTGGAACTCCTCCATCGCCGTCGCCTTGCGGGCGCGCATGCGGTCGGCCAGGTCGTCCATGTCCAGTCCGGCGTCACGGGCCTGGCTGAACATGCCTTCAACGCGCTGTTCCTCTTCCTTGACGTGGTGCTCGATCATCTCGGAAAGCACCTTCACCTTGGCGTCGTAGAAGTCCTCCGCCGGGCTGCCCGCCTCGATCTCGTTGATCAGGGTCTTGGCCGCGTCGTGCTCGACGTAGCTCTCATCCAGCAGATCGTCCTCGATGCGACCGCGACAGGCCGGATAGAAGATCTCCTCCTCGATGGCGGTGTGGACCTTCAGTTCCAGGCAGGCCTGTTCGGCCAGCGCCTGCTTGCGGTCGCGGCTGGTCGCCTTTTCGAACGCCTCGAAGATTCCTTCCACCTTGCGGTGGTCGGCCTTCAGCATCGCGATCGCGTCCATCTCTTCGTAGGTCTGGGCCATGGGGTTCCTCCTGGGCAATGGCGTCGACCCCGGAAAGCCGCGTTCGCCGCGCCGTTCCAACGGCCAAGCTAGCTGAGAGTCGTTCGCTCGAATTCAGCCCTTTGGGCGTCCGGTCGCTGACACAACGGCCCGTTTCGCGCGTTTGAAAGCGGACACAGGAGATCGCCCGCCATGCTCGACCACATCGGCCGACATCGCCCGCTCCCGCGCCTTCTATGAGAAGGCCCTCGCCCCGCTCGACTACGCCGTCGTGCGCGAGATCGCCGAGGACGGGACCACCGTCGTCATGTTCGGCGTCGACGGCGACATCGATTTCGTCATCGCCGACAAGGACCGCCCGGGCGAGGCCAACCACATCGCCTTCCGCGCCGCGACCCGCGCCCAGGTCGACGCCTTCCACGCCGCGGCGCTGGCGGCGGGCGGCCGCGACAACGGCGCGCCGGGCCTGCGTCCCCACTACGGCGCGGCCTACTACGCCGCCTTCGTCCTCGACCCCGACGGCTTCAACGTCGAGGCCGTCTGCCACGCGGCGGAGTGACGCCGCCCACATCCCCTTGCGGACGCCTTCACGGTTGTTACTTGACGTTGACGTAAACGTACGCTTTCTGCTGCCCAAGTTTCAATTCCGCACCCTCCCCTCAAGCAGCGAGGCGCCGCGCGCCGAGCGTTAGGGGACCCAAGAAAGAGACCTCCTCCATGGCCGACGCCTACATCTACGACGCCGTGCGCACCCCGCGCGGCAAGGGCAAGAAGGACGGATCGCTTCACGAGATCACCGCCCTGTCGCTGGCCACCCAGGTGCTGGAAGCCCTGCGCGACCGCAACGGCCTGGACACCTCCAAGGTCGATGACGTGATCCTGGGCTGCGTCTCGCCGGTGGGCGAACAGGGCGCGGACATCGCCCGCACCGCCGTGCTGAACGCCGGCTGGGCCCAGACCACGGCGGGCGTCCAGATCAACCGCTTCTGCGCCTCGGGCCTGGAAGCGGTGAACATGGCCGCGGCCAAGGTGAAGTCCGGCGAGGCCGACTTCGCCGTCGGCGGCGGCGTCGAGGCCATGAGCCGCGTGCCGATGGGCTCGGACGGCGGCGCCTGGCCGGTCGATCCGTCCTCGGCCTTCCCGACCTGGTTCGTCCCGCAGGGCGTCTCGGCCGACATGATCGCCTCCAAATGGGGCTTCAGCCGCGACGACGTCGACGCCTACTCTGTGGAAAGCCACAAGCGTTCGGCCAAGAGCTGGGCCGAGGGCCGGTTCAAGGGCTCGGTCGTGCCGGTCAAGGACCAGCTGGGCCTGATCCGTCTGGACCATGACGAGACCATCCGCCCCAACACCGACATGCAGACCCTGGGCGCGCTGAACCCGTCCTTCGCCATGATGGGCGAGATGGCCTTCGACGCCGTGATCAACCAGCGCTACCCCGAGGTCGCGCGGGTCAACCACGTCCACACCCCGGGCAACTCCTCGGGCATCGTCGACGGTTCGGCCGGCGTGCTGATCGGCTCGCTGGAAGCCGGCAAGGCCCTGGGCCTGAAGCCGCGCGCCAAGATCCGCGGCGCCGCCTCGATCGGCTCGGAGCCCTCGATCATGCTGACCGGCCCGGAGTTCGTGGCCAACAAGCTGCTGGGCAAGCTGGGCATGTCCAAGTCGGACATCGACCTGTGGGAGCTGAACGAGGCCTTCGCCGCCGTCGTCCTGCGCTTCATGCAGGCGCTCGACATTCCGCATGACCAGATCAACGTCTGCGGCGGCGCCATCGCCATGGGCCACCCGCTCGGCGCCACCGGCGCCATGATCACCGGCGTGGTGCTGGACGAGCTGGAGCGCTCGAACAAGGAAACCGCCCTGATCACCCTGTGCATCGGCGGCGGCATGGGCACCGCCACCGTCATCGAACGCGTCTGATCCGGAGATCATGAACATGGAAAACTTCAAGATCGACGTCGACGCCGACGGCATCGCCCTGATCACCTTCGACGTCCCGGGACGCTCGATGAACACCCTCACCTCGGGCGTGATGCAGGAGATCCCCGAGTGGGTCGAACGCATCAAGACCGACGACGCGATCAAGGGCGCGGTCCTGACCTCGGGCAAGGCCTCCGGCTTCTGCGCCGGCGCCGACCTGGGCGACATGGCCGGCGGCATGCTGGCCGGCGGTTCGCTGCAGGAGGCCTATGACGCAGGCTGGAAGCTGAACGGCGCCCTGCGCGCGCTGGAGACCTGCGGCAAGCCGGTGGCCGCGGCCATCAACGGCCTGGCGCTGGGCGGCGGTCTGGAACTGACGCTAGCCTGCCACTACCGCGTCGTCGGCGACAGCTCGAAGATCCAGCTGGGCCTGCCCGAGATCAAGGTCGGCCTGTTCCCGGGCGGCGGCGGCACCCAGCGCCTGACGCGCCTGATCGGCGTGCAGGCTGCCATGATGGCCATGACCGAGGGCAAGTCCTTCCGTCCGAACGACGCCAAGGGCGCCGGCTTCGTGCATGAGGTCGTTCCCGTCGGGACCGAGGTCGAGGCCGCCAAGGCCTGGATCAAGGGCGGCGGCAAGGCCGTCCAGCCGTGGGACGACAAGTCCTTCAAACTGCCCGGCGGCGGCCCCTACCACCCGGTCGGGGTGCAGAACTTCATCGTCGGCAACGCGATGATCCGCAAGCAGACCTACGGCAACTATCCGGCCGCCACCAACCTGATGAAGGCCGTCTATGAGGGCGTTCAGGTCCCGATGGACGCGGCCCTGCGCATCGAGACCCGCTACTTCATCAAGACCCTGATGACGCCGCAGGCCCAGGCCATGATCCGCTCGCTGTTCCTGTCCAAGCAGGAACTGGACAAGGGCGCCGTCCGCCCCGCGGGCGTGCCCAAGTCGGACCCGAAGAAGGTCACCGTCCTGGGCGCCGGCATGATGGGCGCGGGCATCGCCTATGTGCAGGCCCTGGCCGGCATCGAGACCATCCTGATCGACCAGACCCAGGAAGCCGCCGACAAGGGCAAGGCCCACGTCGAGGAGCTGCTGAAGAAGCGCCTGTCGCGCGGCCAGATCGACCAGGCGAAGTACGACGCCCTGCTCGGCTCGGTCACCGCCACCACCGACTACGACCTGATCAAGGGATCGGACCTGGTCATCGAGGCCGTGTTCGAGAACCGTGAGATCAAGGCCGAGGTGACCAAGCGCGCCGAGGCCCAGCTGGCCCCGGGCGCCATCTTCGGCTCCAACACCTCGACCCTGCCGATCACCGGCCTGGCGGAAGCCTCTGTCCGTCCCGAGGACTTCATCGGCATCCACTTCTTCTCGCCCGTCGACAAGATGATGCTGGTCGAGATCATCCTGGGCGAGAAGACCGGCGAGGCGGCCATCGCCAAGTCGCTGGACTACATCCTGAAGATCAAGAAGACCCCGATCGTCGTCAACGACGGCCGCGGCTTCTACACCTCGCGCTGCTTCGCCACCTACGTCGCCGAAGGTCTGGCGATGCTGGAGGAGGGCTACGCCCCGGCCCTGATCGACAACCTGGGCCGCATGACCGGCATGCCGCGCGGCCCGCTGGAAATGCACGACGACGTCGCGCTGGACCTGTCGGTCAAGGTCGCCAAGCAGACCGCGCTGGACCTGGGCGACAAGTATGTGCCCCTGCCGGGCTCGGAGATCGTCCGCGTGATGGTCGAGGACCTGGGCCGCTACGGCCGCAAGAACGGCAAGGGCTTCTACGACTACGAAACCAAGCCCAAGACCCTGTGGGCCGGCCTGTCGGACCTGGCCCCGGTGAAGATCAACGACTCGACGCCCGAGCTGATCGAGGACCAGAAGCAGCGCCTGCTGTACCGGCAGGCGGTCGAGGTCGCGAAATGCTGGGACGAGGGCGTCATCGACGATCCGCGCGAGGCCGACGTCGGGGCCATCCTGGCCTGGGGCTTCGCGCCCTGGACCGGCGGCCCGATCACCTTCATCGACCAGACCGGCCTGAAGGCCTTCGTGGCCAAGGCGGACGAGTACGCCGAACGCTACGGCGACCGCTTCAAGGTCCCGCAGTTCGTGCGCGACATGGCCGCCAAGGGTGAGACCTTCTACGGAAACTTCGAAGGCAAGAAGGCGGCGGCCTGACATGGAAGGGATGGCGGTCAATGCGGGTTTCGCGGCGGCCGCTGTCCTCTCCCTGATCACCTTCGCCGTGCATACCTTCGTGGGCGGGCGGTTCGCCGCCCGTCCGCTGCTGGCGGCCCACGACTTCGACAAGGCCAGCCGCTGGCTGAACTACATGACCTGGCACATGGTCACGGTGATGCTGCTGGTCATGGCGCTCGGCTACGGCGTCGCGGCCGTTCGTCCGGGCTCGGCGGATGTGGCGATCCTGCTGACGCTGGTCGCCGTCATCCTGTCCCCGCTTTCCATCTGGGTCGCGATGAAGGGCGGGATCGCGCCGTGGCGCTTCCCCTCGTCCTGGCTGTTCGCCCTGATCGCCATCGCGGCGGGATGGGGCCTGTTCGCGGCCCACTGAAGCGGGCCCTAGAGGTTCACCACCTCGAACCCGTCCTCGCCGGCCAGTCGCTCGGCCAGGACCGCGCGATGACACCCGGCGTGGTCGGCCTCGAAGCACAGCAGCGCGGTCCGCTTCTCCGACGCCAGCGCGCGCAGCTGCTGGAACGCCGCCTCTGACGCGGGTTCGGCCATATGGCCCGCGAAGATTTCTCGCATCTCGCCGATCCGACCCTTCTTCGCCGCCTCGCGTCCGGCCTTGGGCGTGCCCAGCGGACGCAGGTGGACGTAGTCGATCCCGGCCTCGCCCAGGCTGTTCCCCAGCACCGTCTTGGAGAAGCCGGCGCGGCGCGAGGCCGCGACCGCGCGCACATCGACCAGCACTTCGACGCCCGCGGCCTTGAGCCGGTCGATCACCGCCGCCTGCGGCTCGCCTTCATAGCCGATGGTGAAGAGCTTCATCCCGGGCTGACCCGCGCCATTCCCGGGACGGCCCCGGCGCCGATCGCCTCGTCCACGCACGAGCCCAGCTCGGAGTCGTGGCGCGCCCGGTCCTGCGCCCTGCGCTCGGCCAGCGTCCGTTCGAGCGCGGCTCTTTGTTCCGGCGTCAGGGTTCCGGCCTCGCCCGACGCAGGCGTCCGCTCCTCCCACCAGTCGCGGATGAACCAGCTGGGGCCGGCGACCCGCCCCGTCTCCCGCACGGCCTCGGCGATCATCACGTTCACATGGGCCAGGCAGAGTTCGGCCCTGACCGGCTCGGCCGGCGCCGTCTGGAACACTCCGGCGAACACGAGGATGAGCGGCGTCATGGCGTAGGTCCCTCGAACGATCGAAGTGTCGAGCTTGACGGGGCGGATGCAATAAGGCGAGTCCGAAGCCCCTTCCCGTAAGGAACGATCAGATGCGACGGACGCTCCTTCTCGCCCTGCTGCTGGCCGGAACCGCCACTTCGGCCCAGGCGCAGGACCTGATCATCCGGGGCGGTCCGATCTACACCGGCGTGGACGGCGCGCCGACCGCCGAGGTGGTCCAGGTCCGCAACGGCCGCATCACCTATGTCGGCGCGCTCGCGGGCGCGCCGGACGCCGCGGATCTGGAGGTGGTGGACCTGCAGGGCGCGGCCCTGTTCCCCGGCTTCACCGACGGCCACGCCCACCTGGACGGCGTGGGCTGGCGCGAACTGACCCTGAACCTCGAAGGCTCGGCCTCGGTCGCGGATGCGATGGCCCGCCTGACGGCCTGGGCCCAGGCGCATCCGGACGGCCCCATCGTCGGGCGCGGCTGGATCGAGACCCGGTGGCCGGAGGGCCGCTTCCTGACCGCCGCCGACCTGGACGCCGCCGCCCCGGGGCGCATCGTCCTGCTCAGCCGCGCCGACGGCCATGCGGTGGTCGTCTCCTCCCCCGCCCTCGCCGCCGCCGGGATCGACGCCTCGACCGCCGCGCCGTCCGGCGGAGAGATCCTGAAGGGGCCGGACGGCGAACCCACCGGCCTGCTGGTCGACGCCGCCGAAGGGCTGGTCGCCCGCCTTATGCCCCAGGCCGATCCCGCCGCCACCCGCGAGGCCTATCGCGCCGGCTTCCGCGTCGAGGCCGCCTACGGCTGGACCGGCGTCCATTTCATGAGCGCCCCGTGGCGCGACGTGCCCCTGCTGGAGCAGATGGCCGAGGCGGGCGAGGCGCCGCTGCGGGTCTACAACAGCGTCACGCCCGACGGCGCCGCCGAGCTGATCGCCGGCGGTCCGCGCAGCGCCGCCGACGGCCGGATCATCACCCGGGCGATCAAATACTACGCCGACGGCGCCCTGGGCTCACGCGGCGCGGCGCTGTTCGAGCCCTATGCCGACCGGCCCGACACCACCGGCCTGATGCAGATCACCGAGGCGGAGATCGTTCCCCTGTACGCGGCCGCGCTGCGGGGCGGCATCCAGGTCGCGACCCACGCCATCGGCGATCGCGGCAACGCCTCGGTGGCGAGCTGGTACGCGGAGGCCCTCAACGCCGTCCCCGCCGCCGCGCGGCCCAACGGCGCGGACGTCCGCTGGCGGATCGAGCACGCCCAGATCGTGCGCCCATCGGACTATCACTGGTTCCACGACCTGCCGATCATCGCCTCGATGCAGCCGAGCCACGCCATCGGCGACCTGCATTTCGCCCCCGCGCGGCTGGGCGACGCCCGGCTGGACGGGGCCTATGCCTGGCACAGCCTGGCCGACCGGGGCGTCATCGTCGTCGGCGGCTCGGACGCGCCGGTCGAGCGCGGCTCGCCCCTGATCGAGTTCTACGCCGCCGTCGCGCGGCGCGATCTGGAGGGCTTCCAGGGACCCGACTGGCGGCCGAATGAGGCGGTGGATCGCGCCACGGCCCTGAAGATGTTCACCCTGTGGCCGGCCTACGCCAGCTTCCGCGAGGCCGAGCTGGGCACCATCGAGGTCGGCAAGCGCGCCGACCTGACCGCCTTCGACGTGGACCTGATGACCGCGCCCCTGGCTGACATCCCCAAGGGACGGGCCGTGCTGACGATCGTGGACGGCTCGACCGTCCATGCCGTCATCTCGGCCACAGACGGCGTGGAGTTCCGTCTGCCTGGAACCCCTGCGCGCATCTCGCCTTGATGCACCGCGGCGTTCCGCTTAAGGCTGCCTCCGGCTGCGCGGGCGTGATGTAGTGGTAGCCTGAAAGCTTCCCAAGCTTTTCGTGCGGGTTCGATTCCCGCCGCCCGCTCCAACCCTTGGGCGAAACCACCCTCGCGGTTTTGCAGCGAGTTACGCAAAACGGCTTTAATGGCGCTTAAGGCGACCTCACGCGTGGTCCGTCCTTTCGGCCGGAGAGACCGGCGCCCAAACAGCAAGAGGCCCCGCTGGCGGACCATGCGGGCCTTGAGGTATTGGGGCGAGAGCGCGCAGACGACTTTGGCCTAAGCTAGCTGTGCTGCTCGACCTACAGCGCGCCACGCGCCACGATCTGCGCCAATTCCGATACCAGTTCTCCTCGGCCCCGGTTCCGCCGGTGCCGGCGGCTGATCCTGCAACCCCACCCGAAGGCAATCTGTCCAAGGGACGCCCCTACGACCAGCGGGCGCTAGCCGAGTTCGACGCTCGGGGATCGCTCCATTTTTTTCGGGACTGAGGCTGCTAGCGTTGCGGCAGGTGTGACGATAGGGCTGCCGCCAACTCGGCCGCGAGGCTTCCCGCCTCAGGTGGATCACTTAGCATCGCGATCACCAATTCCGCGTAGCGATCGCGCGTCAGGCAGAGAACTTGCGCCACCTCGCCGATGATCTTTTTCCCGTCGATGATCCGAAGAAACCCGTCCCAATCACCGGACAAGGCCCCGTCAACGATTTGGGCCTCTTCATCGAACACGGCGCCGATGTCGGGAACCTTCCTCGCGATATCGATCGACGCAATAAAGTTCGTTCGCGCCGTCGCCCGGTCCGGGTTGCCTCTAGCTGCATTGGCGAGGCCCGTTAGCGCGATATCGATCCGACGTTTGGCCCGTTCAACGATGTAGGTCTCGGCCACGACGCGGCCCCGAACGCGGGCCTCCATGTCAGCCCACGCCCCTTCGAAATCATTCAGTCGTTGGTGACGCGCGACGGCTTTGGCGATCGCCTTCAAGCAGAAGAGGCTCTCAAGTTCGTGGACATCAAGAACGAAGAAGCCTTCGGCGGCGCGAGCAGCGAGCCAATCGTCAGGCCAGAAGTCTCGCTCGACTATGCCAAGAGCGGTTGCGTTGGAGATCGCCTTGTTCTGGGTGAAGACCTCGACCGACCTCCTGACTGCCGTGCAGCTGCCGACCGGAACGACGGCGGTGTCTTTGGAGAACCACGCTTCATAGAGTCGGCGGTCTAGGCTCCCGTCGTCGCGGCCTTCGCAGAATGCGATCCGATCCGCCACGACGGACAGGCTGGCAGCCCCGAGGATTTCTGCAAACAGATCGCCGGGGATGACGGCGTTTTCCGGAAGTACGGTAATCTCATCTTCGCTCTGGACGATGCATATGCGGGCGGCCGGACGGGAGAGAGCGAACTGCAGATCGTGTGTGGCGTAGACAAATCGGCAGTCCGGCCGGATCGTCTCCACGGCGTCCCAGAAGCGTCGGGCCAGTAGCGAGTGGAGGTGCGTTTCGGGCTCGTCAACGATAACGATGCCTGGATCAGCAACGATCAGGCGCGCTGCGAGATAGAGGACGCTTTTCTCCCCATCGCTCATGCTGGATGCGGAGTAGGCGTCTCCGCTTCGGCGACCATGAACCCACTGGACCATCGGGCGATGGGTTGTCATGTCGAACCGGCGATCGGGAAATACGAGCCGCCACAACTCTTCGACTAACGTCAGGTTTGGTCGAGGCAGAACAGGGGCCTGTCCGGCTTGCTGGGCGCGGCCGTAGGCGGTCCACGCCTGCTGTTCTTCGGCCTTGAGGAGTTGAAACAGCTGGTCAACGTCTCGCGCTGTTCTGGCCGGCTCCCTCGGACCCGCCGGGCCCGAGACGCTGCGAAACGCGTCTTTCGCCTGGTCCTCACCGAGTGCGTTCACCTCGACCGGGATCGTCGTGACCCGCTCAGCGGGAATGAACCCGTAGACCTTCGTACGCGCGACACCGAAAGCAAGACGAGACTTTCCCGCGCCGTTGGGGCCGATGATGACCACAGGCGCGTTGCCGCTGACGACCTTGTCGCCGTGCACAGTCAGAGTGTCGCCACCTGTTATGCGATCTTTGACGATCACCAGTTCGAAGGGCATGTCGGGTCGGTCGGTCATTCGTCCCGATAAACCAATGATCCCGGCTCCGCTATATGGCGGCGGGTTTTGTACTCGGCACCTAAGCCGTTGAAAGCCTTGAGGCCGAAATCGTCCTGTTTTGCAGCTAGAGGCTTGGGAAGCTGAAGATAGGTCCAGCTTCCCAAGCTTTTCGTGCGGGTTCGATTCCCGCCGCCCGCTCCAGTCCCCTACTCGACCCGCGTGGCGTGGACGCCGCGGCGTTCGAGGATCGACTGCACGCTGTCTTCCCCCGCCAGGTGCGCCGCGCCGACCGCGATGAAGACGGTGCCCGAGCCGTCCAGCAGGGTCTGGATCTGGCCCGCCCAGTTGACGTTCCGGTTGGTCAGCAGGGTGTCGTAGACGACCTTGTTGTCGTCCTTCATCTCCTGCACGCCGTAGCGCTCGATGGCCGCCACATCGCCCTTCGACCAGGCGCCGACCAGGCGGTCGAGCTCGACGGTGGCGTTGTCATAGGTCTCCAGCGTGCTGCGCAGGAAGTCCAGCTGGGCGTCGTCGGGCAGGCCCGCGATCAGGCCGACCTGTTCCTCCAGCGTCTCGAAGCCGTGGAGCGGCTTGCCGGCGGCCAGGGCGCGGGCCTTCAACACCAGCTCGACGCCCGAGGCCGGATCGTAGCCCGCCTTGACCAGCGGGGCGACCGACAGGGTCAGGCCGGCCAGCCAGGGGCGGAAGATGTCCATCTGGGCGGCGGGCATGCCGATCGAGGCCGCGGCGGCCTGCAGGTCGGCGTTCTCCTCAGCGTTCAGCAGGCTGGAGAGGGGCGTCTGCGGCGAGAGGCCGAGGCGCTGCACGATCGGCATCATGGCCGCCTGATCGTCCGGGTTGGAGATCTCGAACCAGATCTGGTCGGCGCTGTCGAAGGCGGTGTCGATCCGGTCGGTCGCCCAGCCGGTGGTGGGGCGCAGCACATGGACGGTGCCGAACAGATAGATGGTCGAGTCCGCGTCGCGGATGACCCACAGGGCCGGACCGGCGCCCTCGGCGCGGGGCGCGGCGGCGACGGCGGGAGCGGCGGGAGCCGCGGCCTGGGCCAGCGCCGGAGCGGGCTGGAAGGCGATGGCTGCGGCCAGGCCCAGCCCCGCGGCGAGGCCGAAGACGGTGCGGCCGGTCAGGGCGGCGGTGGATTTCAGGCGCGAAGCGAGCGTCATCGGAACGGTCTCCTGGAGAAGGGCTGGATCGGGGAGGCGGGAATCAGGCGAGGCCCCGGCGGAAGGTCACGACCATCGACACGATGAGATAGACGCTCATCAGGACGACATAGATGTCCCAGGCGGTGAGCGGCGGGGCGACCGCCAGACGTTCGGCGGCGGCCCAGATGAAGAGCAGGCCCTGTCCGAGCCAGAAGGTCAGGGCGCCGGCCTCGACCACCACGCGGCGGAACAGCTCGTCGACCGAGCGGTAGAGGCGCAGGTTCAGCGCCGTGTGCAGCACCAGCAGAAGGCCGATCCCGGCGAGGGAGGCGGTCACCGGCAAGGCCAGGCCGGAGAGGATCATCGGCAGGATCATGATGATCCCCGACAGGCCCAGGACGGCGGACTGCCTGCGGGCGTCGCGGACCTCATCATCGCCGGCCGGACCTTCCAGCTTGAGGACGCGGCCCAGGCTCCGGCGATAGAAGGAGGTGATGGCCGTGCCGAGGCAGCTGACCAGCAGCACCGCGGCGACCAGGCCGGCGACGATGTCGGCCCAGCGCAGGTCGGGCAGGTCCGGCTCGAGGCCGGGGAAGAGCTTGGCGGCGAACTGGCCGACGGCGTAGCCGACGGCGCCGAAGACGGCGCCCGCGAGGACGGCCTTGCTCAGCTGGCGGGCCCATTCGGGCGTGGAGGCGGGGAAGAGGCCGGACATCGCAGGCTCCTATTCCGAGAAGATGGATTCGATGGGCTGGTCGAAGACCCTGGCGATCTTGAAGGCCAGCGGCAGGGACGGGTCATAGCGGCCGGTCTCGAGCGCGTTGACGGTCTGGCGGGAGACGCCCAGCGCATCCGCCAGATCGGCCTGGCTCCAGTTGCGCTCGGCGCGCAGCACCTTGAGACGGTTGTTCATGACAGGGTCCTCACCGACGCTTCGCCCACCACACCGCCCAGGCGATGCAGTAGCCCACCACCTGACAGGTGAACATCAGGCTCATGCCCGCGACCAGGACGTCGTTGGGCGCCATGGCGCCGAGCCCCAGGTCGCCGTCCCGGTGCAGGGCGGTCAGCAGGAGGGCGCCGCCGACGAGCGCGCCGGAGCAGCCGCCCCACCACCAGGCCCATTTGTGGGCCTCGCGCGCGGCCTCGTCGATCCGGCGCCACCACCATACGCAGAGGAACAGGGCCGCGGCCATGGCGGCGCCGTTGACGGCCAGCGACGCGGCCAGTCCCGGCGCGCCGGGAACCTCGCCGGCGAAGACGCTGCCGACGCCCGCGAAGACGCCGACGAGGATGGACAGCCCGAATACGAGGCCGAAGGCGGCGACGCCGGTCAGGGGGCGTTTGGGTTTGGCGGACGGCATGACAAGCTCCCCTGTCTGTTTGACAAGGGTGTTTTACATTACCGGCAAGACGTGTCAAGCGCCCTTGTCAATCGACGCCGGGACCGGTCTCAGCCGCCTTCGGTCAGGCTGAGGCGGGCGCTGTCGGTGAGTTCGGGGCGGCTGAGGGTGCGGGGCGCCTGTTCGACAGGGGCGAGCTCCGGAATGTCCTTGCCCTCGTGATCGACGTGCAGGTCCTCGAAGCGGCGCGCCGAGACCATGACCTGGCTTTCCAGCGAACCGACGAACTGGTTGTAGCGACCCACGGCGGCTTCCAGCGCCTTTCCGACCGATGCGGCGTGGCCGCCCATGACCGAAAGGCGCTTGTAGAGCTCCTTGCCCAGCTTCGCGACCTCCTCGGCGTTCTTGGCCTGCTCCTCGGCGCGCCAGCCGTAGGCGACGGCCTTGCACAGGGCGAACAGGGTGGTGGGGGTCGCGATGAGCACGCGCGAGGCCATGGCCTGGGTGATCAGTTCGGGTTCGTGGTCCAGGGCCGCGGCGAGGAAGGACTCGCCCGGAACGAACATAACGACAACGTCCGGGCTGGGCTTGAACTGGTCCTGATAGGCCTTGGAGGCCAGCTGGCGCGCGTGGGTCTTCATGCTGGCCGCGATCCGGATCGAAGACGCCCGCGCCTGCGCCTCTTCATCGCCGTCGGCGGGATCGTCGAAGGTCAGGGGGACTTTGGCGTCGATGATGAACATGCCGCCGCCGGGCATGCGGACGATGAAGTCGGGACGTTTCTGGCGCCCTTCCTCGTCGGCGTAGGAGGACTGTTCCTCGAAATCAAAGCGGCCCGCCATGCCGGCGGCCTCCAGCACGTTGCGGCAGGTCTGCTCGCCCCAGCGGCCGCGGCGGCCGGTGTTGCCGCGCAGGGCCTCGGTCAGCTTGCGCGCCTCGTCGCGGGTGGCGCTGGAGGCGGTCATCAGCTGGGCCAGCTGCTCCTTGAGTCCGCCGGTCTCTTCGACGCGGGTCTTCTCGAGAGCCGCGACCTGCTCCTGGAATTTCAGCAGGGTTTCGGCGACCGGCTTGAGCTGGGCCTCCATCCGTTGCTGGGCCATCAGCTCGCGGGTGCGGAAGGTCTCGTCGGTGCGCTTCAGCAGCGTCTCGGCCACCGTGTCGGCCTGCTCCCTCGCCTGGGCCTGAAGCAGGGCGGTCTGGGTGGCGGCCTGGTCCTCCGCATAGTGCAGACGGGCCTCGGTAGCGGCGAAGCGCTGCGACAGGTCCCAGGCGCGGGCGTCCGAGGCGGCCGCGCGGCGACGCTCCATCACCGCCCATGCGAGGGCGATGAGGGCGACGACGGAGGCGGCGAGGGCGGCGACGAGCGAGGCGTTCATGCTCCGTTCCTTATCCGGAGTCGGCGGCGGCGGCCATTCCGGACTGTGAAAAACACCGTCCGATGCGTCCGAAGCGTCCGGATCAGGCGTGGGTGAGGTCCATGGGGCACGATAGGCCGCCGGGACGTCAGAAACGGGCGCACCCTCAAATAAAAACGGCGGCCCCGTGAGGAGCCGCCGCGTCAGCACGAGGCCGGAGCCGAAGTCAGGGCGCGTCCGGCAAAGTCTCGCAGTAGGCCGTCCAGCTGGCCATACACGCCTCGTAGGCGGCCTCCTCCGGCGAACCCGGATCCGGAAGCTGGGGCCCGAGCGGCCCCTGAGGAATGCAGGCGTTGAACGCGTTGAACATGCACTGACGGTAGGTTTCCCGGGCGGCCTGGGCCTCGGATCCGGGAAGCGGGGCGACAAGTGCCGAAAGGGCGAGGGCGGCGGTAAGCGCGATCGTCTTCAACATGAAACCTCCTACAAGGGCCACTGCGGCCCGACGGGAGGCTCAACCTTGACGGTATTTGAGTCAAGAAATTCCCGCTTCAGGGGAATGTCGAATGCCCGTCAGGCCGGGCGTCGCGCCCGCAGGGCCTGGACGATGGTGCCGTCGTCCAGCCAGTCCAGCTCGCCGCCGACGGGGACGCCGCGGGCCAGGCTGGTGATCTCGACCTGGCCGCCCGCCAGTCGCTCGGCGATGTAGTGGGCGGTGGTCTGGCCATCCACGGTGGCGGGCAGGGCCAGGACGACCTCGCGGGTCTCGCCGCCGCGCACGCGCCCGACCAGCTCGGCGATGCGCAGGGCGTCGGGGCCGACCCCGTCCAGCGCCGACAGCAGGCCGCCCAGCACATGATACTTGCCCCGGAAGGCGCCCGACCGCTCCATGGCCCACAGGGCGCCGGCCTCCTCGACCACGCAGATCAGGCCGTTGTCGCGGGACCCGTCCGAGCAGATCGAGCAGGGGTTGCGGGTGTCCGGCGCGCCGCAGACCGAGCAGGACGACACCTTCTCCGCCGTCTCCGCCAGGGAGGCGGCCAGCGGGACCAGCAGCTGGTCACGCTTCTTGAGCAGGGCCAGGGCGGCGCGGCGGGCCGAGCGGGGCCCCATGCCCGGGAGCTTGGCCAGCAGGCTGATCAGCCGCTCGATCTCGGGTCCGGCGGAGGCGGCCATCAGGTGCGCAGCCAGTAGGGTTCGGCGGCCGTCATGATCGGGCCGCCCTGCATGTCGCGGCCGTTCTCAAGCGGCCGCCATTCGGGATCCGGCTCGTCTTCGGCGGGCGCGCGGACGTGGGCTGAGAAGCGGGGATCGCTGACCCCGGCGCTGATGAAATACAGCTGCGCCTCGGCCAGGCTGACTGAGTTGGCGCCGTCGCGCAGGAGGGGGTTGGCCAGCTGCTGCCCGTCGTCTTCCCACCAGCAGATGGGGCAGACCTGGAACGAGCCCCAGCCCTCAGCGAGCGTGCGGTAGCCGCAGCACGGGCATGTGGTCCCCTCCCCGCCGTGCATCAGAACAGCTTGGGCATGCCGGGAATGTTCATCCCCGCCATCGGACCGGCGGCCTCGCGCATCAGGGCGGCGTTGACCTCGTCCAGCCGGCGCTTGGCGTCGGCGTGGGCGGCGACGATCAGGTCGGCGAGGATTTCGGTGTCGCCGGGGACCATCAGACTGTCGTCGATGGTCACGGCGGTGATGTCGCCCGGCCCCTTCAGGGCCACGGTGACGAGGCCGCCGCCGGAACTGCCGGAGGCGGAGGTTTCAGCCATCTTGGCCTGGGCGTCCTGCAGCCTTTGCTGCATCTGCGCGGCCTGTTGCATCAGGGCGTTGAGGTCTTTCATGCCCCCTAGATAAGCGGTTCGCGCGCCCGGCGACAGGGGTCGGCGAAATGACGGATCCGCTATCTGCAACAGAAAATGTTCCAGATCCCTTGGCGCCGCCTTCAGGCCCTCCTATTTAGCACCCGCTGCTGTTGCAGTTCTATATCTGGAGGGACCACACGATGGCCTTTGACGCTCTGCCCGACCGCGACGCCCCGCTTAACGAAGCGGCGCTGGCGCAACTCTTCACCGAAGCCCGCACCCGCAACGCCTGGACTGACCGTCCGGTGTCCGAGGCGCTGCTGCGCAAGCTTTACGACCTGACCAAATTCGGCCCGACGGCGGTGAACAACACCCCCGCCCGCTTTGTCTTCGTGACCTCGCCGGAGGCGAAGGCGCGCCTCGTGCCGCTGATGGCCGAAGGCAACCAGGCCAAGACCGCGCAGGCGCCGGTGACGGTGATCGTCGGCCAGGACCTGGATTTCCCCGAGCACCTGCCGACGCTGTTCCCCCACGCGCCGGGCGCGAAGGACTGGTTCGCCGATGAAGCGATGCGCCGCGAGAGCGCCTTCCGCAACGCTTCGCTTCAGGGCGGCTACATGATCCTGGCCGCGCGGGCGCTGGGGCTGGACGTCGGCCCGATGTCGGGCTTCGACCCGGCCGCCGTGAAGGCCGAGTTCTTCCCGGACTCGAACGTCGAGCCGAACTTCATCATGAACATCGGCTACGGCTCGGACGAAAACCTGTTCCCGCGCTCGCCGCGGCTGAGCTTCGAGGACGCGTCGCAGATCCTGTAGGGGCCGGAAGCCGGAGCGGCGGTTGACACCCGCCGCGTCCCCAAACTAAGCATGCTCCATATGTTATGTTATTACATAACAGCCGGGGGTGTGCATGAAGAATGTCGTTTTGAACGGGCTAGCGCTCGCCTCCCTGGTCGGGGGTTTGGCGTCCGGAGCCGCCGCCCAGGAGACGCGGCCGGCGGGCGCGCCCGTCGAAAGACGCGAAGACCGCGATGAGGAGGCCTACGCCGTCGGCGACATCATCGTCACGGGCTCGCTGATCCGCGGCCTGCCGAAGGAATACATGGCCAGCCCGGTGTTCACGCACGGCCGGGACGACATCGTGCAGTCCGGGGCGGGGTCCGTCTCGGAATACATGCTGACCATCCCGCAGAATTTCGCGGGCGACCTCAGCGAACTGGCCACCACCGGGGCGGGGATCGGCAGCCCCCTGGGCAATGCGACGCCCTATAACCAGTACGACGGCTTCGCCGGGTTCGCCTTGCGGGGACTGGGTTCGGACGCGACGCTGACGCTGCTGAACGGCCGGCGCATGCCTTCGGTCGGCATGAGCGAGGCCCCGACGGTTTCGGTCATTCCGTCGATGCTGATCGAGCGGATCGACATTATTCCCGACGGCGCCTCGGCGACCTATGGGGCCGACGCGGTCGCCGGCGTCGTCAACATCGTGACCCGCCGGCCGACGCACGGCCTGGAGCTGCAGGTGCGCGGCGCGACCGCCACCCAGACCGACAAGAAGGATCTGCAGATCGGCGTCCTGGCCGGTCACGACTGGAGCAGCGGCAGCGCCTACGGCATGGCCATGTACCAGGACCGGTCTCCGTTCGTCGGCGACCCGGTCGTGGCGCAGGGCGAGACGCTTCAGATCACCCAGTTGCCGAATGAGCGGCTGACGGGCCTCTACGCCGGGGCGGAGCAGGCGGTCGGCGACGTCACCCTGACCCTCGACGCCTCACACTTCCGGCGCGACCGGGATGCGCAGCAGCTGTATCTCGACCACCCCGCGTTCAGCCGGGCGTTCCGGACACGGACCGAAGGCTCGTCGGTCTACAGCGGCGCGCACTGGCAGGGCGGCGATTTCACCAGCCTGGACCTGACGGTCGACTACCACCGCAACCAGACCGACAACAGCGTCGGTCGGATGGGGCGGCCGCCCGGCACGCAGCGGGACGTCAACACCCTGTTCGTCGCCGAACTGCGCGGCCAGACCACGCTGGCGACCCTGTCGGCGGGCCCCGTCTTCGCGGCGGCGGGCCTGCAGTACCGCAAGGAGAAGCTGCACACCGACGCCACCATCTTCTTCAACCGCAACGGCGGCGCGCGCGAGGTCAAGTCGATCTTCGGCGAAGTGAACGTGCCGATCGTGGGCGCGGAGCAGGCGGTGCCGCTGATGCGGTCGTTGGCCCTGTCCGTCGCGGCCCGGTACGAGGATCTGAATTTCGACACCGCTCTGTCGCCGAAAGTCGGCCTGCGCTGGCAGGTCGACCGATCCTTCACCCTGCGGGGCACCTATGCGCGGTCGTTCCTGACGCCGCGGTTCCGCAACACCATCGGCATCGCGGAACAGGTGTCGTTCGGGATCTACGACTACGGCTTCCTCGCGCCCGGCGACCAGGATCCCGCCCTGCCGCCGGGACAGGCGCTGGTCATGTTCCGGGCGGGCGCCAATCCGGACCTGAAGACCCAGAACGCCGACACCCTGACGCTCGGCTTCGACTTCACCCCGACCTTCATCCCCGGCCTGACGGTCAAGGCCAACTATTACCGGGTCAAGATTTCGGACCGGATCGGCACGCCGTCCCCCGACGACAGCCTGTCCGTCCCGGACCTGCAGATCTTCAACATCTCGCGGCCGACGCCGGCGCAGGTGCGGGCCGTCGTGGACAATCCGGCGGTCTTCCGCCGGTTCGCGGAGGTGCCGTCGATCAACGGCGGGGACCTCACCTTCTTCGATTCCGCCGGACAGGTTCCCGCCGGCCTGCTGTCGCAGGTGCAGCTGATCGCCGACATCCGCGCCCAGAATTTCGCGGTGGAATCCACCGACGGCTTCGATCTGGACCTCGGCTATCGCGGCGCGCTGTTCGGCGGTTCGGTGGCCGTGAACGTCAGCGGCCAGTACATCCTGAACCTGGAGATGAAGGCGGGAGGCTCGACCGCCATCTCGCGGCTGGACGGATACGCCAAGCCGGCCGATCTGCGGCTGAACGGCTCCATCGTCTGGGGGCGGGACGGCTATTCCATCGGGTCGGTGGTGAACTACGTCGACGGCTTTACCGATGACCGGCCGGGGAAACCCCGGCGGAAGGTGGGCGCCTTCACCACCGCCTCGCTGTTCGTCGGCCTGGACCTGGGCGTCCTGTCGGCGGCGCCGTGGCTGTCGGACAGCGAGCTGCAGGTGACCGTGGCCAATGTGTTCGACCAGCAGCCGCCGCGCATCGTCGACGGCGTGATCGGCTTCGACCCGTACAACAACCCGCCGACGCCCCGCACTGTCGCGCTGGTGCTCACCAAACGCTTCTGGTGACCTAGTCCTCGTCGTCCGCCTCGTCCGGGATGACCGGCAGGTCCACCGGCGCGGCGGTCGTGCGGATCTCGCCGATCTTCGCGCCGGGGAAGGCCTCCATGATCGCCTTGACGAAGGGATCGGCCTCGACCTCGGCGCGCTCTTCCGAGCGTTTGCGGCGGTCGATCTCGATGATGGTCTCGCCGCCGCCCTGGCCGTTGGCGGCGATCAGCCAGGTGCGGCCGGTCCATTCCCTGAGCCGGGCGGACAGTTTGCGGGCCAGGTCGATCGGCGCGCCCTGCACGCTCTCATAGGTGATGGCGCCGGGCTTGAAGGCCACGGGGCGGACGAAGCGCTGGACGTCCATCTGCAGGCCGACTTCGCGCTTCTCGCCGATCAGGGCCACGACCTGTTCGAAGGACTGGGGATCGGGCAGGGCCGGGGCCGCGACCGGCCGCGCGGCCAACTGGGCCGAGGCGCCGCCTCCCCCTCCCCCGCCCCCGCCCCCGCCGCCACCGCGCGGGGCCGAGCCGCCGCCGACGGGGTCGCCGTCGCGCAGGGCCTTCAGAGCCTCTTCCGGCCCCGGCAGGTCGGCCGCATAGGCCAGGCGGATGATGGCCATCTCCACTGCGTCGGCCGGATTGGGCGCGCGCCGGACCTCGTCCAGCGCCTTGAGCAGCATCTGCCAGACGCGGGCCAGCGTGCCCGCCGAGATGACCGCGCCCAGCGCCGTCAGCTTCTGGGCCTGATCATTGGGCAGGCGGGTGGCGTTGGGGCCCAGCATCTTGGCCACCGAGGCGGCGTGGCAATGCTCCAGCAGGTCGTTGGTCACCTGCACCGGATCGGCGCCGTAGCCGTACAGGGTGCGGAACAGCTCCAGCGCCTCGGGCGTGCGGCCCGCCATGATGGATTCGAACAGGGCGATGGTCTGGGTGCGGTCGGCCAGGCCGAGCATGTCGCGCACGATCTCGGTCTTGACCGTCTCGCCGCGCTCGCCCTGGACCAGGGCCTGATCCAGCAGGCTGAGGCCGTCGCGGACCGAGCCCTCGGCGGCGCGCGAGATCAGGGCCAGGGCTTCCTGCTCGATCTTCATGCCCTCGCGGTCGGCGACGCGGCCCAGGTGCTCGACCAGGATCTCGGGCTCGACGCGGCGCAGGTCGAAGCGCTGGCAGCGGGACAGGATGGTCACCGGCACCTTGCGGATCTCGGTGGTGGCGAAGATGAATTTGGCGTGGGGCGGCGGCTCCTCCAGCGTCTTCAGCAGGGCGTTGAACGCCTGCGTCGACAGCATGTGGACCTCGTCCAGGACGTAGACCTTGTAGCGGGCCTCGACCGGGGCGTAGCGGACGCTTTCCAGGATGTCGCGGATGTCGTTGACGCCGGTGTGCGACGCCGCGTCCATCTCCATGACGTCCATGTGCTGGCCGGCCATGATGGCGGCGTCGTGCCGGCCGTGGGCGGTCAGCTCCAGCGAGGGCCGGTCGATGACGTCGGTTTCGTTGTTCAGGGCGCGGGCCAGCAGGCGGGCCGTGGTCGTCTTGCCGACCCCCCGCACGCCGGTCAGCATGAAGGCGTGGGCGATGCGGCCGGTGGCGAAGGCGTTGGTCAGGGTGCGGACCATGGCCTCCTGGCCGATCAGGTCCTCGAAGGTGCGCGGCCGGTATTTGCGAGCCAGCACCTGATAGGCGGCGCCGTCGTTCTCATGCGCCGGCTGTTCGGCGGCGAGCGCGGGCTTCGGCGGCGAAGGCGCAGCGGCGGCCTCGGCCAGGGCGACCTCCTTCTCGGGCTCGGGAGCCGCGGGCGGAGCGCCGAACATGTCCTCGGTATTGGGGTCGCGCTCTTCCGCCGCCCCTTCCGGGGCGTCCTCGTCCCACGGGGGGCCTTCGAGACTCGGGTCGATGTCGCTCATGGGATTGTCTTAGCGTGGGCGAAGAGATTCCGGGAGGGCGGATGTGCGTCCAGCGCCCCCACCACCGGCTTCGCCGGCCGTCCCCTCCTCCAAGGGAAAGGAATTGCGCTCAAGCAGCGAGCGACCGCGTCGCGAGCGTTAGCGCACTCAACAATGTGGAGAAGGTGGAGACCGCGACCCGAAGGGGAATTCGTTGTGGCTGCTGCCTTCCGGCCCTGACCAGATTGGCGAAGCCTTCGCCCGCGATCTCCGAGAGGGGATATGACGATTCCGGCTCGCCGATGCAAGTGTGGCCTTGCTAGACAGAGGCCATGCCCCTTCCCGTCCTGAACACCTTCGCCGGCAATCCGCTCGATCGGGCGGGGGATCGGCGCAACGATCCCGAATGGCTGATCGAGCAGGCGGCCAATCCCGAGGCGCTGGCGCTGGTCATGTGGCAGGGCAAGCCGCTGGTCGAGGACCATGCGGAGGGACCGCGCCTGCAATGGCTGGCGCTGAACCACGCCCGGGCCGTGGTCCCGGATCGCGAGGTCTTCCTCGGCCTGTGGAAGGCCGCCCCGGTGTTCGCCGTCGAGGTCGAGGGGCCGGTCGATCCGACGGCCGGGCCGCTGCAAGGGCTGGGCGCCTTCCCCGAGATGCGCGAGGCGGCGGGCGTGCTGTCGGACGCCGACGCGGCCATGGCCGGTCTGGCCAAGAGCCTGTTCGACTGGCGCGCGCGGCACGGCTTCTGCGCCGCCTGCGGCCAGGCCAGCGACACGGCCTCGGGCGGCTGGAAGCGCATCTGCCCGGCCTGCGGGACCGAGCATTTCCCGCGCGTCGATCCGGTCACCATCATGCTGGCGATCTACAAGGGCGGGCCGGAGCCGAAATGTCTGCTGGGCCGCCAGGCGGCCTGGCCGGTGGGCCGGATGTCGGCGCTGGCGGGGTTCCTGGAGCCCGGCGAGACCATCGAGGAAGGCTGCGCCCGCGAGATCGAGGAAGAGGCCGGCCTGACGGTGACGGCGGTCCGCTATCACTCCAGCCAGCCCTGGCCCTTCCCGTCCCAGCTGATGATCGGCCTGTTCGCCGATGTGGATTCGGACGACGCCCGGCCGGACCAGACGGAGCTGGAGGCGGTGACGTGGCTGACGCGCAGTGAGGCAGCGGCAGTGCTGGCGGGGACGCATCCCTCGATCAAGGCGCCCCCGCCGGTCGCCATCGCCCGGACCTTGCTGCAGGCGTGGGTCGACGGGTTCGCGGCCTAGCGGAACAGGCCCACCCCCCAATGGCATTCGCCCGTGCAGTCAGCCATCAACACCTCGACCGTGTAACGGCCCGCGGTTGCTCTCCCGAGACCGACGTACGCCGCATCTTCCGGTCCGTTGTCCCTGCCGACCTCCCGTCCTGAGGGATCACGTACGATGAGGTCGATGTCGCGGCAGTTACCGTCGCAGGCGGCAAGGAAGTGGACCTCCCCAGCCGGGACCTCGAGAGCTGCGACTTGCGAGCGCCCCTGGGCGAGCCGACCGGCGACCCGCGCGCCGGAAGTCACCCCCAACTGGTTGCTGATGGCGTCCAGCTGGGCCGTGACGACGGCGACCCCGGTCGCGTCCTGGGCGGCGGCCGGGCCCATGAATAGACCGAGCGCCATGGCTGCAACCTGTAGAGACTTGATCATGAGCGCTTCCCTGAATTCAGCCGGACGCTGTGAGCAAACCCCGGTTCCGGCGTAGCTGTTCGGCTTAGTGGCGCAGTCTGCGGCCGGCGCCCCGTCCGCGCAACTGATGGAAAACTACGATCAACGAGCCGCTCCCCGCGCCGCCTCCAGATCCCCCGGATTGTCGACCGACAGCGGAGCCTCGTCGATCACCGCGGCCCAGATCTGCAGGCCCATTTCGAGGGCGCGGAGCTGTTCCAGTTTTTCGCGCTTCTCCAGCGGCGAGGGCGGCGCGGCGCAGAATTTCAGCAGGGCCTCGCGGCGGTAGCCGTACAGGCCGATGTGCCGCCAGACCGGGGCGTCGCCGTACAGGGTCGAGCGGGTGAAATAGAGGGCCTGACCGTGGCGCTCGCCCTCGGGCAGGGCGATGACCGCCTTGACCACGTCCGGATTGGAGCGGTCCGAGACGTCGGCCTCGCGCGCCACCAGTGTGGCGATGTCGCAACGCGGCTCGCCGTGCAACAGGGCCGCGCAGGCGACAGCCAGGCCCGGATCGGCGAAGGGCATGTCGCCCTGGAGATTGATCACCGCATCGTGGACGCCGTCCGGATCGATGGCCTCCAGCGCGGCGCGGATGCGGTCCGAGCCCGAAGGCAGGTCCGGATCGGTCAGGACGGCCACGCCGCCGATGGCCTCGATGGCGTCGACGATGGCCTGATCGCCCGCCGCCACGGCCACCGGCAGGCCCGACAGGGCGGCCTGCTCATAGGCGCGCACGATCATGGGCTTGCCGCCGATGTCGGCCAGCGGCTTGTCCGGCAGGCGGGTCGCCGCCATGCGAGCGGGAATCATTATCAACGGATTCATCGGTCTGCCTCGCTGCCTGCGACGCCGGACCGCCTGAAAGGTCGCTCCGGCCCGGTTGCGAAGGCCGCGCTAGCGTGTAAGAGACGCCCACGCAAGAATTCGCCCGCCGTCCAGACGGTCGGGCCCTAATGTACGGGATGCGACGAGACGCATGAGCGGCAATCTGAACGGCAACAAGATCCTGGGCGCCGCTCTGGCGACCGCCTTCGTCATCATCGGCGTGCAGCAGGTGACGGGCGCGATCTATCATACCGAAGCCCCTGAAAAGATGGGCTACTTCGTCGACGCTCCGGAAGAAGCCGCGGGCGGTCCGGCCGAAGTGGTTCTGCCGCCGGATTGGGGCACGGTCCTGCCGGCCGCCGATCTGGCCGCCGGTGAAGCCGCCTTCGCCCGCTGCCAGGCCTGCCACGACGCGCACTCGGGCGGCGCCGACAAGATCGGCCCGAATCTGTGGGGCGTCGTCGGCGGCCCGGTCATGCACCGCGCCGGCTTCGCCTATTCGGACGCCATGGCGACCCACAAGGCCGAAGCGCCGACCTGGGGCTATGACCAGCTGGACCAGTTCATCACCGCGCCGGGCCGCTACGTTCCGGGCACCAAGATGTCGTTCGCGGGCATCCGCGACCAGCAGACCCGCATCAACCTGATCGCCTGGCTGCGCTCGCAAGGCTCGGGCGGCTTCGCCATCCCGGCGCCGGACCCCGCGCGTCAGCCCGGCGCGGCTCCCGCCGTCGCTCCGGCGGAAGGCGCGGCTCCGGCCGAAGGCGCCGCCGCCACCGAGGGCGCGGCTCCGGCCGCCCCGGGCGCCGCTCCGGCGACGACCCAGGCCACGCCGGCGGCTCCGCCCGCCGCGACCAGCCCGGCCCCGGCCAACCACTAGGCTCGGTCACAGATACGGAAAGGCCCCGCCGGCGACGGCGGGGCCTTTTTCGTTCTGGCCCGCTATCGTCATCCCGGCGAAGGCCGGGACCCAGCGGCGCGCCAAAGCGCGAACCTGTGGGGCGCTCGAATATCGGCGACAGCGAGCTTCGTTGACGGCTGATGGTGTTTCACCGCAGTCGCGGCGCCGCTGGGTCCCGGGGTTCGCTTCGCGCCCCCGGGATGACGATAGCAACGGAGTTGTGGCTCAGAGCCTGCGGAAGCGCGGCGCCTCGAAGCCCTCGGCGGCGTAGCGGGCTTCCGCCTCGGCCAGCGGCTCGATGACCACCGCGCCGTGGTGGCCGGTGGCGTGCAGGACGCGGTCGGCGTCGATCAGGATCGCCGAATGGCCGTTCCACGGCCCCATGTCGTCATGCAGCCAGATCACCAGATCGCCGCGACGGGCGTCAGCGCGGGCGACTTCGACGCCCAGCTCGACCTGCTGGTCCGGATAGCGCGGCGCGGCGCGGCCGCAGGCGTAGAGCGCCTGCTGGACCAGGCCCGCGCAATCGGTGCCGCGCGAGGAGCGACCGCCGGGAACGTGCGGCACGCCGAGCAGGCCTTCGGCCACGGCGACGGGATCGGTCTCGAACGCGCCGACAGGCTGGAAACTGGGGTCTTCGCCCTCGATGACGAGGGCGTTCAAGGGCAGGGCGGCGTCAACAGCGGCCACCCGGGCGCGGGCCAGGGGCGCGCCCTCGGTCAGGTTGGAGGCCTTGACCCAGCCGACCACGCCGTCGCGGCGGGCGCGGCCCCACAGGCGGTCGCCGTCGGCGTCGAGGATGTCGAAGACCTCGCCGAAGACCAGCTGGTCGATGCGGGATCCGGTTTCGCCATGGATGTCGGCCACCGGGGCGGTGCAGCGCATCGCCCAGGTCGCGCGGTAGGCCGCGGCGCGGACCACGCCTTCCAGCGCCTGCTCGGCCAGATCGGGCCGGGCCAGGGTGGTGCGGGGGTCCAGAATGTCGGCGGCAGCGGTCAAACGAAGCTCGTCTGGTTGAGCCGGTGTTGTAGCGCGCGGTGGTGGAAGGGCCGTTAACGGGAGGAATTTAGGCAGTAGGCAGTAGGCAGTAGGCAGTAGGCAGATGATCGCAGCCGGGCAGCTGGGAGAGCAATCCTCCCTGTTGCCTACTGCCTATCTGCCTACTGCCTCACCGCGAAGCGGCGCTTCAGCATCTCGAACGACGCCCGCAGGCCTTGCGCCTCGCCGCCCTCGGGCCAGCCGGGGCGGGCGCGGGGGTTCCAGGCGAAGATGTCCATGTGCGCCCAGGCGCCGGTCTCGGGGGCGAACTTCTGCAGGAACAGGGCCGCGCAGACCGAGCCGGCCTGCGCCCAGGCGGAGGAATCGTTCTTCAGGTCGGCGATCTCGGTCTCCAGCGCCGACCGGTAGCCGGCCCACAGCGGCATGCGCCACAGCGGGTCGCTCACGGCGGCGGCGGCGGCCAGCATGTCGGCGGCCAGAGCCTCGTCGTCGGTATACAGCGGCGGCAGCTCCGGTCCCAGCGCCATCCGCGCGGCGCCGGTCAGGGTGGCGAAGTCCAGCGTCAGGTCGGGGTTGTGCTCCGCCGCCCGGGTCAGGACGTCGGCGAGGATGAGCCGGCCCTCGGCGTCCGTATTGCCGATCTCGATGGTCAGGCCCTTGCGGCTGGACAGGACGTCGCCGGGGCGGAAGGCGTCGCCTGACACCGCGTTCTCGACGGCGGCGACCAGCACCACCAGCCGCACCGGCAGCCCGGCCTGCATGATCAGGCGGCCGAGCGCCAGCACATGGGCCGAGCCGCCCATGTCCTTCTTCATGTTGCGCATGCCCGCGGCGGGCTTGAGGTCCAGTCCGCCGGTGTCGAAGACGACGCCCTTGCCGACCAAGGCCACCAGGGGCAGGCCGGTCTGGTCCAGGTTCCAGCCGATCTCGATGACCCGGGGCGCGCGGTGCGGTGCGGCGGCGCGGCCGACGGCGTGGACGGCGGGGTAGTTCTCGTCCAGCAGGGCGTCGCCGGTGATGACGCTCAGGGCCGCGCCGTGGGCCTCGGCGATCTCGCGGGCGATGGTCTCGATCTGCAGGGGTCCCATGTCGCCCGCGGGGGTGTCGACCATCTCGCGGGCCAGGGCGCAGGCGGAGGCGATGTTCAGCAGGGGCTGCACGTCCACGCCGGGGGCGGCCAGACGCGGGCCCTGGGCGGGACGGCTCTTGTAGCGGTCGAAGCGATAGGCTCCCAGGGCGAAGGCCAGGGCCGCCTGCGAGGCCGCCTGCCCGTCCACGCCGTCCAGCCGCCACAGGCCGGCGGGCAGTCTGGCCGCCAGCCCCCGGGCGGCCATGGGATCGAAGCGGTCGCCGGCGCCGAACAGGGCGCCCGACACGGCGCCGTCCGCGCCGGGCAGGACCAGCAGCTGGCCGGCCTTGCCGGTGAAGTCATTGGCGGCGGCCCAGGCCGCCTCGGCGCCGCTCAGAACCGCGTCCTTGCCGACCACGCGGACCGGAAGCGCGCCCGTGGCGTCGGCGGTCAGCACATCGGGATGGAGAACGGACATGGAGTCGGCCTTTGTTAACCAGCAGTTGACGCGGAGGGCCGATTCTATGGCCGACCTTTCCGGAGCGCCTTCTCATGTCGCGCACGACCGCCTGTATCGCAACCGTCGTCCTGTTCACCGCCCTCGCCGCCCCGGCGCTGGCGCAGGTCACGCCTGTGCCGCAACAGGCCGCCGAGCCCGCGCCGCCGCGCACGCCCGCGACCGCCGAGGTGCGCGCCGCCTATGAACGGGCCGACGCCCTGTCGCGGTCGGTGTTCTGGACCCAGGAGGCCGAGATCACGCCGCTGGATCCGGTCGCCGGAGTAAAGGCCTCGCAGGCGCTGCGCGAACTGGGCCGCCACGACCAGGCCGCCGACATCGCCCAGCGCGTGCTGCTGGTCCAGCCGGGCAACTACGACGCCATGCTGGAGCTGGGCCGGGCCCATATCGCGCGCGGCCAGGCCTTCTACGGCATCCTGGCGCTGGAGCGGGCCCGCGACATGAAGCCCGACGACTGGCACCCCTGGTCGCTGCTGGGCACGGCCTATGAGCAGGTGCGCCGGACCGACGACGCGCGCGCCTCCTGGGCCCAGGCCCTGGCCCTGTCGCCCGAGAATCCCGACGTGCTGACCAATATGGCCGTCTCGGCCATGACGCGCGGCGACAACGCCTCCGCCGAGCCCCTGCTGCGCCGCGCCGCCGCCCAGCCGGGCGCCTCGCTGAAGGTGCGGCTGAACCTGGCGCTGGCCCTGGGTCTGAACGGGAAGATGGGCGAGGCGGAGCAGATCCTGCGCCGCGACCTGCCGCCGGACCAGGCCGACAGCAACCTGGCCTGGCTGAACGCCCGCAACGCCGCGGGCTCGCAACAGGCCGCCGCCCGCACCTGGACCTCGCTGCAAGGTAGCTGAGGGGCGGTTGATCCCCTACATTGGGTTCCATGATCGACGAGCTCTACAGCACGCGCATCCTGACGCTGGCGGCCAACCTGCCGCACAGCGGCCGCCTGCCCGCGCCGGAAGGCACGGGCGAGCGGGTCGCCAAGCTGTGCGGATCGAAGGCCGTCGTGGACGTGACGCTGGACGCCGAGGGCCGCATCGCGACCTTCGCCCAGGACGTGAAGGCCTGCGCCCTGGGCCAGGCCGCCGCGGGCGTGCTGGGCGAGGCGGTGATCGGCGCGACGGCGAATGAGCTGTCCGCCGCCCGCGACGCCATGCTGGCCATGCTGAAGTCCGGGGGCGAAGGCCCCGAGGGCCGGTTCGAGGGGCTGCGCGCCCTGAAACAGGTCGCCGACTACCCGGCCCGCCACGCCTCCACCATGGTCGCCATCGAGGCGACGCTGGACGCCGTCCGCGAGGCGCTGGAGCGCAAGGCTCCGGACACCCGAACTCGCCTCGCCGGCTAGGCGGTTGCTCCTTTATCTTTGGCCTATCGCGCGGTCGCGCTACTTGAGGCCAGGCCCTTCACGGGGGATAAGCGCGGCGACATGGCTTCCGGCGGAACTCTCTACGAACGCGGCGTCCGATTGGCCCATCGCGGGTACAAGGTGACGCTGTCGCCCCTGATCGGACAGCAATGCCGGTTCCGGCCGACCTGCTCCGACTACGGGCGGGACGCGCTGATCCAGCACGGACCGCTCAAGGGGGGATGGCTCACGGTCAGACGCCTCTGTAAATGCCACCCCTTCAGCGGCATGGACTGGACCTATGATCCGGTGCCTCCGCCGCCCGAAAAGACAGACCGATGATCGAACTCAAATTCCCCGACGGCGCCAGCCGACAGTTTCCCGCCGATGCGACGGGCCGTGACGTGGCGGCCTCCATCTCCCCGTCCCTGGCCAAGCGCGCGGCGCTGGTCGAGATCAACGGCCAGCAGTGGGACGTTGACCGTCCGCTGGAAGTCGGCGGCGACTTCAAGCTGATCATGCGCGACGATCCCGACGCGCTGGAGACCATCCGCCACGACGCCGCGCACATCCTGGCGCAGGCCGTGCAGGAGCTGTTCCCCGGCACCCAGGTCACCATCGGCCCGGCCATCGAGGACGGCTTCTATTATGACTTCTTCCGCGAGGAGCCGTTCTCGACGGACGACTTCGCCGCGATCGAGAAGCGGATGGCCGAGATCGTCGACCGCGACGAGAAGCTGGTCCGCGAGGTCTGGAACCGCGACGAGGCCATCGCGATGTTCGAGGCCAAGGGCGAGAGCTTCAAGGCCGAGCTGATCCGCGACCTGCCCGCCAGCGAGACGATCACCGTCTACCGGACGGGAACCTGGGCGGACCTGTGCCGCGGACCGCACTTCCCCTCGACGAAGTTCGTGGGCAAGGCCTTCAAGCTGACCAAGCTGGCCGGCGCCTACTGGCGCGGCGACCACCGCAATCCGCAGCTGCAGCGCATCTACGCCACGGCCTGGGCCAGCCAGGCCGACCTGGACGCCTATCTGCTGCGCGTCGAGGAGGCCGAGAAGCGCGACCACCGCAAGCTGGGCCGCGCCATGGAGCTCTTCCACATGCAGGAAGAGGGCCGGGGCATGGTCTTCTGGCACCCCAAGGGCTGGGTGCTGTGGCAGGTCATCGAGGCCTATATGCGCCGCCGGCTGGACGCCGCCGGCTATGTCGAGGTCAAGACGCCCCAGGTGCTGGACCGCACCTTCTGGGAGAAGTCGGGCCACTGGGAGAAATACCGCCCCAACATGTTCGTCTGCGAGACGGTCGAGGGCGAGACCCTCAGCCTGAAGCCGATGAACTGCCCGGGCCACGTGCAGATCTTCGGCATCGGCCAGCGCTCGTACCGCGAGCTGCCGCTGCGCATGGCCGAGTTCGGCGCCTGTCACCGCTATGAGCCGTCGGGCGCCCTGCACGGCCTGATGCGCGTGCGCGGCTTCACCCAGGACGACGCCCACATCTTCTGCCGCGAGGACCAGATCGTCGAGGAGACGGAGCGCTTCATCCGCCTGACGAAGATGATCCACGCCGACCTGGGCATGGAGACGGCCTACATCAACCTGGCCACCCGCCCCGAGATCCGCGCCGGGTCGGACGCGTTCTGGGACAAGGCCGAGGGCATGCTGGCCGAGGCCGCCAAGGCCGCGGGCGTCGATCCGGTCATCGCCGAGGGCGACGGCGCCTTCTACGCGCCCAAGCTGGACTTCGTGGTCAAGGACGCCATCGGGCGCGAGTGGACCTGCGGCACGCTGCAGCTGGACTACGTCCTGCCCGAGCGGCTGGACGCGACCTACATCGGCGAGGACGGCCAGAAGCACCGGCCGGTCATGCTGCACCGCGCGATCCTGGGCTCGTTCGAGCGCTTCATCGGCATCATGATCGAGAATTACGCCGGGGCCTTCCCGCTGTGGCTGGCGCCGACCCAGGCGGTGGTGGCGACCATCGTCTCGGACGCCGACAGCTATGCCGAGGAAGTCGTGGCGAAGTTCAAGGCCGCCGGGCTGAGGACCGAGATCGACCTGCGCAACGAGAAGGTCGGCTACAAGGTGCGCGAGCACTCGGTCGGCAAGGTCCCGGTCATCGCCGTGGTCGGCAAGAAGGAAGCCGAAGAGGGCATGGTCGCCCTGCGCCGCCTCGGCTCGCAGGCCCAGGAACTGGTCACCGTCGAGGAAGCCATCCGCATGCTGACGGAAGAGGCGACGCCGCCGGATCTGCGGCAGGGCTGACAGCGCATCGAGACTGAAACAGAAAGCCCGCCCCGTGGTTCACGGGGCGGGCTTTTTCGTATGCCGATGGTGAAGCGGGTCAGAGCAGCCGCTTGCGCATCGCCTGGGACAGCATGTCGATCAGGGTCACCGCCACGACGATGATGATCGCGATGGTCGAGACCTTGGAATATTCGAACGCCTGCAGGCTTTCGAACAGGGTCTGGCCGATGCCGCCGGCGCCGATCAGGCCCAGCACGGTGGCCGCGCGGCTGTTCGACTCGAAGCGGTAGAGGGCGAAGGACGTCCACAACGGAGCCACCTGTGGGATGACGCCCCAGGCGATCTCGTGCAGGCCGCCCGCGCCGGTCGCCTTGACGCCCTCGATGGGGCCCTTGTCGATCGACTCGACCGCTTCCGAGAACAGCTTGGCCAGCACGCCGGCGGTGTTCAGGGCGATGGCCAGCACCCCGGCCAGCGGGCCCAGGCCCACGGCGACGATGAACAGGGTGGCGACCACTAGGTCGGGCACCGAGCGCAGCAGGTCCATCACGCGGCGCACCGGCCAGACCAGCCAGGCCGGCGACAGGTTGCGCGACGCCATGAGGCTGAGCGGGATGGCGATGAAGACCGCCAGGAAGGTGCCCCACAGGGCGATCTGAACCGTCAGCCACATCTGGCCGACCAGCATGCGCCACTGGCTGAAGTCCGGGCTCAGGAAGGCCTGGCCGTATTTCTGCATCTTCTCCGGGCTGGAGAAGAGGTTGCCGATATTGGGCAGGCCGACGTGGCCGACCGCCGCCAGCAGGATGATGGCGAAGCCGCCCCACAGCAGGATGTCCAGCGACCAGGCGGCCATGGACTTCTTCGGCGGCGCCGGAACCACGGCCGGATCGCTCGGCGCGGGAGCCCGCTTGGGCAGGACGTTCAGACCGATGGCCAGCAGCACCAGGACGCCGATCAGGGCGAACGGCCCCCAGCGGGTGATCTGGTCCTTCCTGGACGGCGGCGCGACCTCGGGCGGACGGCCTTCGCGGCGGGCCTGGTCGGCCTTCATCTCGCGGATGGGGTCCAGGTAGCTATTGTCGGCGGCGCGGAACTGGGAATAGTTCAGCTTGGTCATCACCGCGCGCTGTTGCTCGACGTCGGGGCCGTAGCCTTGGCCGTAGGTGACGAAGAACTGACGAATCTTGGCCTTCACGTCGGCGGGAAGGTCGCCGCGGATCAGGATGCCCGATTCCGGGATCGGCGGGGACTGCCAGATGACCTCGATCTGGTCGGCGATGGCCGGGTTCTCGCGGCGCAGGAAGACGGTGTTGACCGAGTTGGAGGTCGCCACGTCGACCAGGCCGTTGGCCACGGCGAAGGAGTTGGCCTGGTGGCTGGCAGAGCGGACGGTGGCGAAGCAGGCCGACGGCGTGATGTTCCGCGGGCTGAAGAAATAGGTCATCGGCGCCAGGGTGCCCGACGTCGACTGGGCGTCGCCGATGCCGAAGTCGTAGCGCTTTCCGCAACGCTCGACGTCGGCGAGCGTGATGCCCGAGCCCTTCTTCACGATCAGGGACGAGGTGTAGGAATCCTTGCCCTCGATATCGACGGTGCGGGCGATGACCTCGGCGCCGGCGCGGTCGATCGCCTGGACGGCCGGCAGGGCCGAGAACCAGCCGATCTGGGCCTGGTCGGCGCTCATGGCCTCAACCAGCACGCTGTAGTTCGAGCCGAAGATGGGCTCGACCGGAATGCCGACCGCGCGTTCCAGATCGTCCAGCAGCGGCTGCCACATCGGGCCGGACGAGGCCTGGCCTTCCGCCGACAGGATGGTGAAGACCAGCTTGGTCGGGCGCTCGGCCCGGGTCTGGGCGGCGGCGGGGACCGAGGTCAGTCCGAGGACGACGACGGCGAGCGCCAGGACGGCGGCGAAGACGGTACGAAGGCGGCTCATGCCCATGGCTTTCCGGAACGCGCCCGAACGGGCGGCGGTTGTGGTCTTGAGGGGGTTCACGGCTGAACCTCGCGTTTCGCCCGCAGGCGTTGCAATTCCTGCTCGGCCTCGGCGACGCCGGCGGCGTTGCGCTCGGCGCGGGCGGCGATCAGCCGCTGGTCGGCCATCATTTCCCGCACGGGGTCCAGATAGTCGTCGTCAGCGGCGTTGAAGCGTGAATAGCGCAGTCCGGCCAGCACGCGGCGCTGGCGCTCGGCCTCGACCCCGGCGCCCTGGCCGTAGGTCAGGAAGAAGCTGCGGATCTTTTCCTTCAGCGCCGGGTCCAGGTCCTCGCGCACCACAATCCCGCCCTCGGGGATCGGCGGCGACTGCCAGATGACCTGGATCTGCTCGGCGAGGGTCGGGTTCTGGCCCTGCAGGGCCGCGCCGCTGACGGTGTTGGAGGTCGCCACGTCCAGCACGCCCGAGGCGACCTCGAAGGCGTTGCGCTCATGGTTGGCCGAGCGGACGCTGCTGAAGCAGCGCTCCGGATCGATGCCGCGCGGCGTGAACAGATAGGTCAGCGGAGCCAGGGTGCCCGAGGTCGACTGGGCGTCGCCGATGCCGAAGCTGTAGCGCCGCCCGCAGGCCATGACGCCGTCCAGGGTGATGCCCGAACCCGTCTTGACGATCAGGGTGGCGCGATAGTTGTCCTGGCCCTGCTGGTTGACGGTGCGCGCGATCAGTTCGGCGTTCGCGTCGTCGATGGCGTCGATGGCGGGCTGGGCCGAGAACCAGCCGGCCTGGACCTCGCCCCGCTTCATGTCCTCGACCAGGGCGGCGTAGGTCGAGGCGAACTGCGGCTTCACCGGCGCGCCGACGGCCTTGGACATGTCGTCCAGCAGAGGCTGCCACAGGGGGCCGGCGGACGCCTGGCCCTGGGCGGAGAGGATGGAGAAGGTCACGGTCTCGGCCGGCTTGCCGGACGCGCCGTTCCGCTCGCCGCAGCCGGCCAAAGCCACGCCGGTCAGGCCCAGCGCGGCGACGGCGAGAGCGCCGATCCCGGAACGGCGAGCCCAGCCGGAAAGGATCATGCCTTGGTTTCCCAGAAGGCGTCCTCGAACTCCGGGCCGTAGATTTCGATCAGGCGGGCCGTGTCCAGACCGGTCGATGGGCCGTCGTAGACGATCTTGCCGCCCTGCAGGGCGATGACGCGGTCGCAATAGCGGATGGCGTAGTCGACCTGGTGCAGGGTGACGATGACGCCCATGCCGTCGCGCTGGTTCAGCTCGACCAGCAGCTCCATGACCTTGCGGGCGGAGACGGGATCCAGCGAGGCGACAGGTTCGTCGGCCAGGATGGCCTTCGCGCCCTGCACGATGGCGCGGGCGATGGCGCCGCGCTGCTGCTGGCCGCCGGACAGGGTGTTGGCGCGCTGGGCCGCATAGTCGGACACGCCGACGCGGTGCAGGGCGGCCATGGCGAGTTCCTTGTCCGCGCCCGGCCAGGCTCCGAACAGGCCGCGCCAGCCCGGAACGCGGCCGAGCGCGCCCAGCATGACGTTGGAGAACAGCGACAGGCGGCCGACCAGGTTGAACTGCTGGAAGATCATGCCCAGCTTCTGGCGCGCGGCGCGGACCTGACCGGTCACGCGGCCGTTCTTCTGCACCACCTCGCCGAAGACGGTGATGGTGCCCTTGCCGCCGTCGATCGACTGCAGGCCGGTGATCGAGCGCAGCAGGGTCGACTTGCCGGAGCCGGACGGGCCGATCAGGGCGACCATCTCGCCAGCCCCGACCTCGACGGAGACGCCGTTCAACGCCTTCCGGGCGCCGAAGGTTTTGGACACGTCCTTGACGGACGCGACAGCGGCGGGAGCTGAGGTCATGAGCACGCGAATTTGCGGTTGCAAGGGCGCGCCGCATGGCCCGACAGGGCCCGCGAGGCAAGTCTTAATGGCACGTCCGCGACGATTTCGTCCAGCAGAACGGCGCCGCGGGCACGCCCGACCTACTGCGCCGTCCGCACCTCGACCGGCAGGCCGAGGGCCTCCAGTTGGGGCCGGACGGTCGCCGCATCGCCCACGACCACCCAGACGAAGGGCGCTTCACCCAGAAGGCGGCGGGCCTCGGCGTCCAGCGCGGCCTGGTCCAGCCCCTGATAGCGGGGCGCCAGGGTGGTCCAGTAGTCGTCAGGACGGCCGTAGAGGGCGTTCGAGCGCAGGGCGCCCAGCAGGGCCGCCGAGGTCTCGAACTGGCCCGGGATTTGGCGGACGTTGGCGTTGACGATCCGCTCGCGCTCGGCGGCAGTGACGCCCCGGTCGGACAGGAAGCCGCGGTACTGATCGATCAGGACCTGCACCGACTCGCCCGTGCGGTTCGACTGGACGGGGGCGGAGATGATGTAGGGCACCTGCTGTTCCAGCCCGGCGGCTGAGCCGCCCAGACCGTAGGACCACCCGCGCGTCTCGCGGATGTCCTGGTTGATGCGCGACAGGAAGCCGCTGCCGATCGCCTCATTGGCGGCGGTGAAGACCACACGGTCCTGATGGCCCGTCGTCGGCAGGACCATGGCGCCGAGGATGATCGACTGGGGCGACTGGGGCCGGTCGATCAGGATGATGCGCGGCTGGGCCGTCGGGACGGCGGCGGCGAAATTCTTCTCGCCGCGGGCCGAAGCCGGCGGCGCCCACTGACCGAGATGGGCTTCCAGAAGGGCGGCGACCTCCGACAGGGGCTTGTCGGAAACGACGAAGATCTGGGCCAGGTCGGGGCGGATCCAGCGGGCATGGAAGGCCTGCAGATCCTCGCGGCTGATCGCGCCGACGCTCTCGGGCGAGCCGAGGCCGGTCATCGGGCGGCCGTAGGGATGGCCGGCGCCGAAGACCAGGGCGGGCCAGGCGCGCCCGGCCATGCCGTTGGGCGAGCTGCGCTCCTGGGCGATCTGGGCCAGTTGCTGGGTCCGGCGGCGCTCGATATCGCCCGGGCGGAAGGCCGGACGGCGGATGATGTCGCCCATCAGGGCCAGGGCCGGGTCCAGATTGGCGGTCGGCGACATCAGGCTGATGACCGTGCGGTCCATCGACGCGCCGGCGCTGATGCTGGCGCCCAGCTGTTCCTCGCGCTCGGCGATCTGGGCGGCGTCACGGTCGCCGGCGGCTTCCTTCAGCAGGCCCAGCATCAGGGTCTGGGCGCCCAGTTCATCGGCCGGATCGGCGGCCAGGCCGGCGTTGAACTCGACCGCCACGCGGGTGATCGGCACCGTGGTCGAGCGGGCGTAGACGACCTCCATCCCGTTCGACAGGCGCAGGCGTTCGGTGGCCGGGAAGACCAGCGGGCGCATCTCGCCGACGGGCGGCATGGGCGCGCGCGGGGTGATCGTCAGAGGGGCGGCGGGCGCCGGGGCCGGACGGTTGTCGGCGGCCTCGGCATAGGCTTCGCGCTCGCCCGGCTCGACGCGGACGGCCAGCACCGGACGGGTCAGCCAGCGCTGCATGGCCGCCTTGACCGAGGCGGGCGTCACCGCGCCGTAGGCGGCCAGCTGACGACGGTAGAAGCCGGGATCATTGGCGTAGAGCTCGCCTTCGGCCAGCGTCACCGCCTTGCCGCCGAAGCCGCCGGTCGGCTCAAGCGCCTGCAGCACCCCGGCGATGCGACGGGTCACGGCGCGCTCGACCTCGGCCTGGGTCGGGCCGCTGGCGATATAGTCGGCCAGCAGCTGGTCCAGCCGCGCCGAGACGGCGTCCGCGTCGCCGCCCGCCTTCACGTTCACATCGATGTCGATCATGCCCAGCCGCTGGAACGGCTGATAGGAGGCGCTGACCGAGGTCGCCGTCTCGTCGCCGCGCACCAGAGCGTTGTCCAGGCGCGAGCTGGCCAGGCCGCCGAACACGCTGGCGGCGATGTCCAGGGCCGCCGCCTCGTCGGACACCAGGCCGGGGACCACCCAGTTGCGCGACAGCTGGGTGTTGGGCACGCGGTCGTGCAGCACCTTGTCGACGCGCGCCGCCAGGGTGGGGATGTCGGCCTGGGCCGGTTCGTTCACCGCGCCGCGGGGGATGTGGCCGAAGTATTTCTCGACCAGCGGCCGCGCGGTCGCCGTGTCGATGTCGCCCGCCAGCACCAGGACGGCGTTGTTGGGGCCGTAGTTGTCGCGGTGCCACTGGCGCAGATCTTCCAGGCTGGCGGCGTCCAGGTCGGCCATCGAGCCGATGGTCGAGTGGCGATAGGGGTGCCCCTCGGGGAAGAGGGTCTCCAGCACCGTGTAATAGACGAGGCCGTAGGGCTGGTTGTCGCCCTGGCGCTTCTCGTTCTGGACCACGCCGCGCTGGTTATCGAGCCGCTCCTGGCTGAGCGCGCCCAGCAGGTGCCCCATCCGGTCGCTCTCCATGTAGAGCGCCTGGTCCACCGCCGAGGTCGGCACGGTCTGGAAGAAGTTGGTGCGGTCGAACCAGGTGGTGCCGTTCCAGTCTGTGGCGCCCATGGCCCGCAGGGGCTCCATCAGGCCCCCGGGCACGTTCTCGGTCGGATTGAACAGGCCGATGTGCTCGAACAGGTGGGCGTAGCCGGTCTGGCCCGCCGGCTCGTCCTTGGAGCCGACGTTGTACCAGGCGTGGATGGCCACAACCGGCGCCTTGCGGTCGGTGTGGACGACGACCCTCAGGCCGTTGTCGAGGGTGAACTCTTCGAAGGGGATGTCGACGCTGCGGGCCAGTTCGGAGGCCGGAACCTGGGCGAAGGCCTGCCATGGCGTGACGGCGAGAAAGACGGCGGCGAGAAGAGCGGCGCGGCGCATGGAACAGTCCCCCGAATGATATGCGAAGGGGACGGTATCAGCGCTCCGCGGCGCGGCAAGTTACGGCTGAGTCATGCCGGGCGGCCAAGCTCGTTCCGCACGCGGACAAATCTCGAGCAAGATCAACGCCCGCCTAGAAAAAACCTCTTTACATGACAGTCGTATGACCTCATATCGCGCCTTCCGGCGGACCCCGTAGGTCTAACGTTGCGCTGCTAACGCCGGTCTGGGTTTAACAATTACAGGGGTTTACGTGAATTGCGCACGTATCCATTTCCCCTGGACCTGGTCCGCGAGCGGTCCCCTGAACGTCCCGTCGCCCTCGTGCGACCGCGTTCGGTTTCCGTAGCGGCGCGCTGGTTCCAGGACAATCTGAACGCTGACGTCTTCTATGCGGTGAAGGCGAACCCTTCGCGCTGGGTCATCGAGACCCTGATCGAGTCGGGCGTCACCGCCTTCGACGTGGCCTCCATCGGCGAGATCGAGCTGGTTCGCTCGGTGAGCGCCGACGCACGCCTGGCCTTCATGCACCCGGTCAAGAGCCGCGGCGCGATCACCAAGGCCTATTTCGACCACGGCGTCCGCACCTTCTCGCTCGACAGCCATGACGAGCTGCAGAAGATCATCGAATCCACCGGCGGCGCGACCGACCTGAACCTGCTGGTTCGCATGGCTGTCTCGGCGGACGGCGCGGCCTATTCCCTGTCGGGCAAGTTCGGCGTCTCGCCGGACCAGGCCCCGTCCCTGCTGCTGGCCACCCGCCAGGCGGTGAAGGACGGCCTGATGGGCGTCTGCTTCCACGTCGGATCGCAATGCATGCGCCCGTCCGCCTATGAGGCCGCCATGGCCCAGGTCGGCCGCGCCATCAGCCGCGCCGGCGTCTTCGTGGACATCGTCGATGTCGGCGGCGGCTTCCCCTCGGTCTATCCGGGCATGGTCCCGCCGGACATGAGCGAATACGCCGACGCCATCCATCGCGGCTTCCGCGAGATGCCCGTGTCGGAAACGACCGAGCTGTGGTGCGAGCCGGGCCGTTCGCTGGTCGCCGAATCCTCGTCGGTCCTGTGCCGCGTGGACCTGCGCAAGGGCGACGCCCTGTATCTGAACGACGGGTCGTACGGCTCGCTGTTCGACGCCACCCACTCGCGCTGGCCCTTCCCGACCAAGTTGGTCCGGGACGGAGACGCCTCGTCTGACCTGAAGCCCTTCCGCTTCTACGGCCCGACCTGCGATTCCATCGACCACATGCCGGGCCCGTTCTGGCTGCCGGCCGATGTGCAGGAAGGCGATTTCATCGAGATCGGCATGCTCGGCGCCTATGGCGTCGCCATGACGACCGGCTTCAACGGCTATGGCGAGCACGAGATCGCCGCGGTCGAGGACGCCCCGATGGCCTCGCTCTACGGCCTGGCGCCGCGCTCCATCCCGACCGTGCGCACCTCGGCGGAAGAGCAGGCCCGCAAGATCGTCCGCCTGTCGCGCCCGAAGGGCAAGGCGGGCCAGCGGAAGAAGCAACGGCGCTAAACCGTCGCTTTTGCGTTGTAACAAGCAGCGGCCCGTCGCTCCGTCCGGGCCGCTGTTCTCTTTTGACGACGGGCGCTCAAATCAAAGGGAAACCCTTGCAATGAACGCTCCCGTTCAATCGAACCAAAAAGCCCAACTGCTCCAGAACACGGTCGAGCACGTCGACATCACCTCGTTCGACGCCCGTCCGATCATCGACAGCATGCGCAAGATGTCGTTCTCGTCGCGCGACACCGCCCGCGCCGCCGACATCTTCAACATGGCCATCGAGGACAAGGACTGCTCGCCGTGGCTGATCCTGGCCGGCTCGACCTCGGCCGGCGGCTGCATGCACGTGTACCGCGACATGGTGAAGTTCGGCATGATCGACGCCGTGGTCGCCACCGGCGCCTCGATCGTCGACATGGATTTCTTCGAGGCCCTGGGCTTCAAACACTACCAGGCCGCCGGGGAAGTGGACGACAACGTCCTGCGCGACAACTACATCGACCGGATCTACGACACCTACATCGACGAGGAAGAGCTTCAGGCCTGCGACCACACCATCCTGGAGATCTGCAACCGTCTGGAGCCGCGCGGCTATTCCTCGCGCGAGTTCATCTGGGAAATGGGCAAGTGGCTGTCGGAAGGCAACGCCAAGAAGCCCGGCTCGCTGATCCAGACCGCCTATGAAGAAGGCGTGCCGATCTTCTGCCCGGCCTTCGTGGACTCCTCGGCCGGCTTCGGCCTGGTCAAGCACCAGAAGGAGCGGATCGCCGAGGGCAAGCCCTATCTGATGATCGACGCGGTCGCCGACTTCCGCGAACTGACCGACATCAAGATCGCCGCGGGCGTCACCGGCCTGTTCATGGTCGGCGGCGGGGTGCCCAAGAACTTCGCCCAGGACACGGTCGTCTGCGCCGAGATCCTCGGCATCGAGGCCGAGATGCACCGCTATGCGGTCCAGATCACGGTCGCCGACGTCCGCGACGGCGCCTGCTCGTCCTCGACGCTCAAGGAAGCCGCCTCGTGGGGCAAGGTGCAGACCACGCACGAGCAGATGGTCTTCGCCGAAGCCACCACCGTCGTGCCGCTGATCGGCTCGGACGCCTATCACCGCGGGACCTGGAAGAACCGCGACAAGCGCCGCTGGAATAAGCTGTTCGGCAAGGACGAACGCATCCTGATGCCCGCGGGCTAGACCCGGCGCGCGAGAGAGAGACACGAAAGGCCGGGAGCGATCCCGGCCTTTTTCTGTTTGGGAACAAGGGTCGGACCGGATCATTCAGTTCGCATGAGCCAGCGCCCGCCCAAGCCCGATGACCTGATTGTCGATCCCCTGACCCCGGCGCCCGTGGACGGCGTGGTCGTGATCAAGGATCCGCCCGAGGCGGCGATGACCCTGACCGCCGACGCGGCCGAGATTTCCGCAATTCGGATGCTGGACGCCGCCGACCGGGCCCGCAAACAGCGCTGATCGGGCATGAAGAAGGGGCCGCGAGCGATCGCGGCCCCCTTTTTCCTGTCGGCGTTCGCCTATTGGCCGCTGATCTCGCGGACCGCCTTCATCAGGCTTTCGACCACCCGCGCGGTTTCCGGATCGCTCCAGTCTCCGGGCTTGGTGACGATGGCCTGACGCAGGGTGTGCAGGGCCTCGCGCACCACTTCCGGAGCCTGTTCGCCCGAGACCATCCGGGCCGCCAGCACCATGCGCTGCATGACGCCGTCCACGGCCGTGCGGTTCTCGTCCAGCCAAGCCTGGCCCGCCTCCGTCACCGAGAAGACCTGCTTGCCGCCGGCTTCGACGCCGGCGATCAGGCCTTCGTCCGAGAGCAGAGACAGGTTGGGGTAGACCACGCCCGGCGACGGGGCGTAGCCGCCGCCGAAGGCGGTCTCGATGGCCTTGATCAGGTCGTAGCCGTGGCGGGGCTCCTGCTCGATGAGCGCCAGCAGCACCAGCCTCAGGTCGCCCGGGCCGAACATGCGCCGGCCTCGACCGCCGCCCCGTCCGCCCATGCCATGGCGCCCGCCGGGTCCGCCGCGGCCGAACATGCCCCGACCGAAGCCCCGGCCTTCGCCGTCGCCCCGGTCCGCGCCGCAGCGGGCTCCGCGAGCCCATTCCCGGTCGTGATTGTGGTGGCGACCGTGGTGGCCGCGTTCGTCTTCGTGAAATCCAAACATCATGTGTCCTTTCGTTTTCATGCGGCAAAGATATATCTTAAAAAGCGCTACGCAATAGTCGTAAGATATATTTTTATGAGCTGCTCCCGCTTCGGAACCTCGCCCGCCCCCGACCGCTATGTTCGGGAAGGAGTTTTCCATGACCGAGCAGCAACAGCAGACCGAAGACGCCCGCGAAGCCGACGACATGGGTGAAAAGCCGGACCTGGGGCGCACGCCGGACGCCCTAACCGAGGCCCTGTCGGGTTCGGACATGGGATCGGACACGCGCGCCGGCTCCCTGCAGGGCGGGGCCGCCACGGGTTCGGACGACGACCCCGATCAGGATCTGATCAACGAGACCCTGGCCAGCGAGGGCATGGCCTCCGCCGATCCCCAGTCTCCGTCGGGCGTGGAACCCAATGCGGTGAAGAACACGGGCAAGGATCTGAAAGGGCCGGCGGGCGATCCCGCCGAGGGCGGGCGGGGAGAAGCCGACGCGGCGACGGGCTGACACACTCCGGCGCTCGGTCGCCGAACCGGCCTCTTGCCGCCTTGCCGCCGCCGCATGGTTGGGCCACGGTGAAGCCAACAACGCAGTCTCAAGGACGGATACGGGATGAAGCGCATGCTTTGGGCCGCCACGATCACGGCGGCCATCGTCATGACCGGTTGCGACAGCAACGCGAAAAAGGATGACGCGGCCGTCGAAGCGACGCCGACGGACGGCGCCACCGAGGCCACGACGGCGGCCGGCCCCGCCGTTGCGCCCCCTGCGACAACCGCCGAGCCCGCCGCGGCTGACGCTCCCGCGTTCGCGGTCATCTACCCGGGCGGCCAGCCCAAGTCTGCGGCCATCTCGGCCCAAGGTCCCGCGGGCCCCGGCGGCATGCTTGATTTCACCACTGACGCCACGCCGGACGAGGTCGTCGCCTTCTATCGCCAGCGCGCCGAAGCCGCGGGCCTGAAGCCGATCAACAGCCTGAACCGGGGCGAGGCGCGGGCCTATTCGGCCGGCGACGGCGGAACCCGCCTGCTGACCGTGGTCGTGACCCCGGTCGACGGCGCCCCCAACGACGTCCAGCTGTCGTGGACCGGCGGCCACTGATCCGTACGGCCGCCGTCGCGGCCCTGATCCTGCTGCCGGGGGCCTGCGCCACGAGCGGCGGGAGCGGCCCGGCGGCCCTGACCGTGTCCGGCTATCTGGACGCCGGCGCCCTCGACGCCCTGTCCGGCGCCTTCGCCCCGTCGCTCACGACCCTGACCTGGACCGGTGACGAGACGCCGGGCGCCGCGCCCGGGTCCGACCGCTGGTGGATGGCCACAGCCCAGGCGGAGTTGCGTCCGCCCGAGGCCGCCCAGCATTTCGACTGCGTCCTGGGGACCCGGCTGGCCGGCGCGCCCCGCCCGGCCCTGACCCGGCTGATGAATCGTCTTCTGGTCGACGCCGACAGCCTGACCCGCCGCCTGGCCGCCAGGCACGCACGCGCCCGTCCCATCGCCGTCGACCCGACCCTTCAGCCCTGCCAGCGCGTCACCGACGCCATGCGCGACAGCCCGTCCTGGCCCGCCAACGGCGCGGTCGCGGGCGCCGCCTATGGCGAAATGTTCGCCGACCTGGCGCCCGACCGGGCCGAGGCTGCGCGCCGGGAGGGAGCCGAGATCGGCTTCAGCCGCATCGTCTGCCGCATGAACTGGCCGAGCGACGTGCGGGACGGCGCGAGCATCGGCCGGACGCTGTACGCCCGCGCCGCCGCCGCGCCGGACTTCGCCGCCGATCTGGAGGCCGCGCGCGCCGAGGTGGCGGCCGCCCGGGCGGAAGGCCTGACCAATCCGTCGTGCGCCGCAGAGCGCCGGGCGCTCAGGCAGGCGGGCTCCTAGGCCGGGCGCGGGCCGCTGATGACGCCGTAAAGGTCGGTGCGGCGGTCGCGGAAGAAGCCCCAGGCCGCGCGGTGGCGATCCAGGAAGTCGAGGTCGAAGGTGTGCACCAGCACGCCCTCCTCCCGCTCCAGGCTCTCGACCAGGTCGCCGCGATGGTCGGCGATGAAGGAGTGGCCGTAGAAGGTCTGGCCCGCCTCCGTCACCTGCTCATGACCGATGCGGTTGGCGCCGACGACCGGCACAACGTTTGACACGGCATGGCCCTGCATGGCGCGGCGCCACGGCGCGGCGGTGTCCAGGGTGTCGTCATGCGGCTCGGTGCCGATGGCGGTCGGATACATCAGGATCTCAGCGCCCTGCAGCATCATCGCGCGGGCGGTCTCCGGGTACCACTGGTCCCAGCAGATGCCGACACCGATGCGGCCGAACTTGGTGTCCCAGACCTTGAAGCCGGTGTCGCCGGGCCGGAAGTAGTACTTTTCCTGATAACCGGGGCCGTCGGGGATGTGGCTCTTGCGATAGACGCCCATCAGGGTCCCGTCGGCGTCGATCATCACCAGCGAGTTGAAATAGTGCGGCCCCTCGCGCTCGAAGATCGAGACGGGGATGACCACGCCCAGCTCCCTGGCCAGCGGCTGCAGTTGGACGACGGCGGGGTGTTCACGCCACTGCCAGGCCGTGCCGAACCACTTCTCCTCCTGCGAGACGCAGAAATACGGCCCCTGGAACAGCTCGGACGGCAGGATCACCTGCGCGCCCCGGGCCGCGGCCTCGCGGATGAAGCCGACCGTTTTGTCGATGTTCGCCTGCATGTCCTCGCCATAGGCGGTCTGGATGGCGGCGACGCTGATCGTGCGGCTCATTACGCAGGCTCCTGCTGGCTGATGCAGTGGAAGGATCCCCCGCCGCTCAGGATGGCGAGCGACGGCAGCGGGATGATCTCGCGGTCCGGATAGACGGTCTTCAGGCCCTGGCAGGCCAGGTCGGCCGCCCGGTCGTCGCCGTAGGTCGGGACGATCACCGCGCCGTTGGCGATCAGGAAATTCATGTGGCTGGCGGGAATCGGCTTCTCGTCCTCGTCCAGCACCAGGCCGGGCGACGGCAGGCGCAGGACCGTGATCGGCCCGCCGGCCGCATCCGTCATCTCCGACAGGGCCTTGGCCACCGCGTCATAGACGTCGTCGTTCGGGTCGTTCCGGCCCCAGGCGATCGGGCAGGCCACAACCCCCGGCGCGACGAAGCGGGCCAGGTTGTCGACGTGGCCGTCGGTGTGGTCGTTCAGCAGGCCGTCGCCCAGCCACAGCACCTTGCGGGCGGCCAGCGCCCCGGTCAGGGCGGCCTCGGCCTTCGCCTCGGTCCAGCCGGGGTTGCGGTTGGGGTTCAGCAGGCACTGGCGGGTGGTCAGGATGGTCCCCTGCCCGTCGTGGTCCAGCGCCCCGCCCTCGAGGATGAAGTCGTTGCGATCGAGCGGCACGCCGGAGGCCGCGCCGATCTGGGTCGCGACGGTGTCGTCGTGCTCGAGTTCGTACTTGCCGCCCCAGCCGTTGAAGCGGAAGGCGGCGGCGCGGGCCGAGCCGGCGCTGAAGATCGGGCCGGTGTCGCGCAGCCAGATGTCGCCGAAGCGACCGTCGATGACCTCGACTCCGGCCACATCGGCGAAGCGGGCGCGGGCGTCGTCCAGCGCCTCGGCCTTGCCGACCAGCAGCTTGACGTGTTCACGCCCCGGACCGGCCAGGGCGCGCACCAAGGCCTCGACCTCGGCCTGCGCCGGTTCGAGGTTGTCCTCCCACAGCTCGCCATGGCTGGGCCAGCCGACCCACATCGCGCGGTGCGGCGACCATTCGGCGGGGACGGGCGTGGTCATGGGCGGAAGCGATCCTTGTGCGCGGCGAAGCAGGCCAGCCGCGCCAGATAGACATGCGCGGCCCCGACTTCAACGTTCCGGCCGTCGCGGGTGACGCGCACGCCCAGGCGATCAGCGGCGGCGCGCAAGAAGAAAGGGCGGCCCGTTTCCGGACCGCCCTCCATTCAGTCTGAACCGCGTGAGCCTTAGAAGGCGACGCGCAGGGTGGCGACGACCGAGCGCGGAGCGCCCAGGTTGGCCGTCTGGCCCGAGCCCGACGGAGCCGTCGAGGTCGCGATATCCGACAGGTACAGTTCGTCGAACACGTTCAGGGCGTTGATCTGCAGGTAGGTGCCTGGACGGATGAAGTCGAGGTCGTAGCGCAGATCGACGTCCACCAGGGTGTAGTCCTTGGTGTAGTCGTTCGAGCCCGGGCCCTGGCTGACCAGGGTGGTCCAGCGTTCGCCGACGTACTTGCCCTGGACGCCCAGGGTCAGCGCGCCGACTTCGTACTGGGCGCGCAGGCCGTACTGCCATTCCGGCACTTCGAACAGCTCATTGCCCTTGGTGGCGAAGGTGCTGCCGGCGGTGGTGCCGGGGATGTCTTCCTTGATCTCGCTGCCCAGGTACGAGGCCGTGGCGTAGAGTGAGAGGTTGTCGTTGACGAAGTAGCCGATCTGGCCGTCGACGCCCCAGCGGTCCACATCACCGGCGTTGGTGGTGTAGGCGATGGTGTCCAGCAGGTTGCCGTCGTCGTCACGAACTTCTTCGTAGGCGCGAACGATGTAGTTCTGGAAGGCCGAGTAGTAGGCCGAGACCGAGGCGATCAGGCGGCTGGACTGGTAGCGGTAGCCGATGTCGTAGTTGTTGGTGGTTTCCGGTTCCGGGTTGGCCGGGATCCGGTCGTACAGGTCATCGGTACGCGGCGCCGACAGGTTCTTCGAGTACGAGGCGAAGAGCTGCTGGTTCTCGGCGAAGCGCCAGGTGACGTTCACGTTCGGCAGGACGTCGTCGTACTTGCGCTCGAAGGCGACCGGGGCGCCAGGGGTCGGGGTGATCAGCACGCCCGCCGAAGTGCGCGGGGCCTGGGCCGAGCAGTAGGCGTCGAAGGTGTCGAGCTGGTAGCAGAAGTTCTGCAGGTTGCGCTTGAAGAAGGGCATGCGCACGCCGAGATCGAGGGTCAGGGCGTTGTCGAAGTAGTCACCGACGTACTGCAGCGAAACCTGATTCAGTTCGGCGGTCGAACGACGGTTGCGCTTCTGGAAGACGTTGCCGTCGCGCGTCAGGATCTGCTGGCCGTTGTTCATGACGCCGCCGAACCAGTCGGCGGGCAGGCCGCCCAGGTCGACGCGGCTGTATTCGCCGGTCTGACGGTGCACACCGAAGTCGTGGGTGTACGACACGCGGAAGCGGTGATCTTCGTTCAGATCATAGATCAGCGAGCCGTTGACGCTGGTGCGGTTGGTGCGGGTGTTCGACGGCGAGTACAGGCGGATCCGGTCGAGGATGTCGCCGTCGCCGTTGAGGTCGACGCCGTTGGCGACGCGGGTCGCGGCCGTGGCGGGGTTGTAGATCAGGCCCTGCAGGCGCTGATCGGTTTCCTCGATCGCCTGAATGCCGCCGCCGTTCGCCAGGGTGTAGGAGAACTGCGGGTCAACCGTCAGGGTCAGCTTGTCGGTCAGGGTGAAGCGCGACTGGCCGCGGACGTTGAAGCTGTCGGTCGGGTTGAAGAAGGTGCCGTAGAAGCTGCCGCAGCCCGGGTTCAGGGCGGCGGTGCCGTGGTCCTGACGGCCGGCGCCCGGAGCCAGAAGCTGGCAGGACTGGGTGTTGCCCGCTTCAAGCACGCCGCCGTTGTTGAAGTTGCGGACGTTCTTGCGGCCGTAGGTGTTGTTGCGGTCTTCCTGATAGCGGAAGGCCACCGACACGAAGTCGCCGTTGTCGCCGAGCGGCTGATAGATGCGGCCGTTGACGGCCTGGCGCTCCAGGTCGCCCGGGTTGGTCACGCCGTCACGGTCGAACTGCTCGTAGCTGTTGGCCGACAGGGCCAGCCAGGCGGTCGTGCCCCAGGGGCCGATGGCGCCGGTGTCCAGCATCGCGAAGATGCGCTGGTAGTTGTCGGTGCCGATCGACGGCTGGACGATGATGCCGAAGTCGTTGCTCGGACGACGGGTCACCAGGTTGACGGTGCCGCCGGTGCCGGCCGCGGTCGGGCTGTCGACGTCGGTCGTGCCCTGGTTGACGCTGACGCGCTCCAGCAGTTCCGGTTCGATCTGCTGGGTCGGGTAGATCTGGTAGTTGCCGGTGTCGTTCAGCTGGATCCCGTCGAGGTTCATCGAGATGCGCTGGGCGTCGAAGCCGCGGATGGTCAGGTCGCCGCCGGAGTTGCCGTAGGCGTCATTGTTGTTGAAGTTCACACCCGGCTGCAGGTTCAGCGACTGCAGGGTGTTCTGGCCGGGCTGCTGGCGGGCCAGGTACTCTTGGGTCACGGTCGAGCGCGACTTGCCGATCTGCTGGGCGACGATCGCGCCGTCGATGCTGCGCGGACCGCGCGAACCCGTGACGACGACCTCGCCCAGGTCAGTTTCTTCAACCGCGGCGGAGCCGGTCGATTGGGCCGAAGCGGCGCCGGCCAGAAGCAGGCCGCTGAAGAGGGCCGTGGTGGCCCAGAACACGCGTTTGCGGTTCGTCATTGTCATCTATCCCCGATGAGCTGGGCGGAAGCGCCCTCGTCCGGCGGCGGCCGGTCGAAATCACGCCCCCCTTAGGCGCGCCGTTGGAAAGTGGGACGACATTGATGTGACAGTGACATGACAGTCGGCGGGGGTGGCCGTCGGGACACACCATGTTGCAACGCACAACTGTGGATGGTTTTTCAGCCCCAGACCTGACGAAGCCGCTCGGGCCGGCCGCAGAATCGGCTGTAGCCGCCGTATCGAACCGGATTGCGGCGGGCGAAATCCTGATGCTCGGCCCCGGCGGGCCAGAACCGGGCGGCGGCGCGAACGGGTGTCACAAACCGATCGGCGCCGATGATCCGGACGGCGGCCGCGCGCGAAGCCTCCGCCGTCGGACGCTGGGCGGTCGTGGCGAAGACGGCGGTCCCGTAGCTGGCGCCCCGGTCGCAGAACTGGCCCTCCGCATCGGTCGGATCGATGGTGCGCCAGAAGCGATCGACCAGGGCGCGATACGAGATCCGGGCGGGATCGAAGGTGACCTGGACCGCTTCCAGATGTCCCGTGCCGCCGCGCACGACCTGATCATAGGTCGGATTGGCGGTTCGCCCGCCGGCGAAGCCGGAGACCGCGGCCACCACGCCGGGCATGTGCTCGAAATTGGATTCCGTCGACCAGAAGCAGCCGCCGGCGAAGACCGCGACCTCGCGGCGGCCGCTGTCCTGTTGCGCGGCGGGCGGAGCGCCGCCCTCGGCCCTGTCGCCGCCCGAACAGGCGGCGGCGGCGAGGATGGCGAGGATCAGGAGGAGACGGCGCGGCATGGGACAGCCTCGTTCGACGATGATCGTCATACGTAGGCGCTGCATCGGCGGATGTCGCGCAAAGCAAAACCGCCGGCCCTCTTTGGAGGACCGGCGGCTCTGTAGTCTTGGCCTACCGCCTTCGGCCTGCTTGAGGCCGAAGGCTTCGGATCAGCTTCCGTTTTTAGCGGAAGTTGATGCCGATGGTGGCGCGACGGTTCAGCGGCTCGCGAACGCCGTCGGCGGTCGGGCGGGCCAGCTGGGTTTCACCCTTG
>Ga0209257_1000609_pt1 | contig 58413 bp, 58 predicted proteins | sample AraplaCvi_mCL_r2_FD_184277 | JGI IMG/M metagenome (GOLD analysis project Ga0209257, IMG submission 184277) | Arabidopsis root microbial communities from North Carolina, USA - plate scrape MF_Cvi_mCL_r2 (SPAdes) (version 2) | ecosystem: Host-associated > Plants > Roots > Endosphere | place: USA...
ATCGGTCATCATTAGACCCCTTCATAAATTGGAACGAGCAGTCCAACTTTCGTTTTCGCAGGTGCGTTATAGCGCCTCATGCGCGCGGCGCCAGGGCGTCGTCAAGGCGCCCCAAACTCTCTTCGCGGCCCAGGGCCGCCATGGTCTTGTTCAGATCCGGCGCCTGGGCGCCGCCGGTCAGGATGCCGCGCAGCGCCGGGCCGAACTTGCCAAAGCCGACGCCCTCGGATTCCGCGAACATTTTCAACACGGTTTCCAGCGTCGCGGCGTCGAAGGCGCTGGCGGCGGCCAACTGGTCGCGCAGCCGCTTCAGCCGCTCGACCGTCTCGTCGGTCAGCTGCTTTTGGGTTTTCTCTTCCAAGGCGAACGGACGGACCTTCAGGGCGAACGCGCAGTGATCGACCAGCTCCAGGATGGTCTTGGCGCCTTCCTTCACTTCCGGGACGGTGCGGGCGATACGCTCGCGAGCGTCGGCCGGCAGGCTCTCGCCGCGCTTCTCGGCGGCCGTCAGGGCCAGTTCGGTCAGGCGCGCGTCATCGGCCTTGCGCAGGTGCTGGGCGTTGATGTGGTTCAGCTTGGCCCAGTCCAGGCGCGCGGGCGCCTTGACCACGTCGGCCACGTCGAACCAGCGGATCGCCTGCTCGTCGTTGAACACCTCATCGTCGCCGTGGCCCCAGCCCAGGCGGGCCAGGTAGTTGCGCATGCCTTCGGGAATATAGCCCAGGTCGGCGAACTCGCCGACGGCTTGCGCGCCGTGGCGCTTGCTGAGCTTGGCGCCGTCGGGCCCGTGGATCAGCGGGATGTGGGCGAAGGCCGGAACGGCCCAGTCCAGCGCACGGTAGATCAGGCTCTGGCGAGCGGCGTTGTTCAGGTGATCGTCGCCACGGATCACGTGGGTGACGCCCATGTCGTGGTCATCGACCACCACGGCCAGGTTGTAGGTCGGCGCCCCGTCCGCCCGCAGCAGGACGAGGTCGTCCAGCTCGATGTTGCGGAAGGTGACCGGTCCCTTGACCAGGTCGTCCACCACCGTTTCGCCGTCCAGCGGTCCCTTGAAGCGGATGACGTGCGGGACCGACAGGTCACCCTCCGGGGCATCCCGCCACGGCGAGCGGATGGCGCGGCCTTCGGCGCGGGCCTTCTCGCGGGCGACCTCCAGTTCCTCGACCGTCATCCAGCAGCGATAGGCGCGGCCGTTGGCCAGCATTTCCTGAACGACCTCGACATGGCGCGGGGCGCGGGTGTGCTGGAACACCACCTCGTCGTCGGATTTCAGGCCCAGCCAGTCCAGGCCCTCGAAGATGGCGGCGACGGCCGCCTCGGTCGAACGCTCGCGATCGGTGTCCTCGACGCGAATAAGGAACTTCCCTCCCGTATGGCGCGCATATAACCAGTTGAACAGCGCCGTGCGGGCGCCGCCGATATGCAGGAAGCCCGTGGGCGAGGGGGCGAAGCGCGTGACGACGCCAATCGCGGGAGAACCGGGCGCGGTGGAGGTGGGGTTCGACATGGACTTCAAGGCTGCAAGGCTGGACGCCGCATCGGCGTCGAAAAGCGCCGGCCGCGATGCGGATGCAACGCGACGTGGGACGGCGCGTCTTAGCACGCCGCTTCGCGCCGGGACCAGAGCTTTTCCGCATCGCGGCGAACTTGGCGCAACCGTCAAAAATGCAGTGCTTTCCAGGTGTTAGGCGCGGAACTTGCCGATATCGCGCCGTCGGCGGTCACAAGCCGGGTCTCGTGGCCGGCCGTGGTGTCGCTGGCGCGGTCCGAACTGCGGGCCAATGCGGGGCGCGCCTTCCTGTGGACGCCGGTGGCGTTCGGCCTGGGCGCGGCCGCGTATCTGGAGGCTGGGCGCGAACCGGCCCTTTGGGCGCTGGGCGTTTCGACCCTGCTGCTGGCGGCGGTCTGGTATGGCCTGAGGCGGCGGGACGCGCCGGCGATGCTCTTGGTCCTCGCCAGTCTGGCGGCGTTCGGCGCGGCCGGCGGCCTGGCGGCCAAGGTCCGTAGCGACCGGGTGGCGGCGCCGGTGATGGCCGGGGAACGGGTCGTGCGCCGGGTGGACGGCTTCGTTGTCGATGTCGTCAGTCCCGGTGCGGGCGGACCGCGTGTGCTGATCGCGCCGGTCTCTGTGTCCGGGCTCGCGCCGGAGCAGACGCCTCGCCGCATCCGGGTGACGATCGGCGAGAACGAAACCCCGGCGCCGGGCCAGCCGGTCCGACTGAAGGCGATGCTGGGGCCGCCGCCGCCGCCCGCCGCGCCGGGGTCTTACGACTTCGCCCGCGACGCCTGGTTCGACTCGATCGGCGGCGTCGGCTTTGTGATCGGCGACATAGGCCCCGCCCGACTGGATCCGGCGCCGTTGCGACTGCGCCTGTCGATGGCGATCAATGCGTTCCGCTGGAGCCTGGCGCAACGAATCCTGGCGCGGATGGGACCCTCCAGCGGCGGGATCGGCGCGGCCATGGTCACCGGCCACGAGGCCTGGATCACCGAAGACCAGACCGAGGCCATGCGCGCGTCGGGGCTGGCGCACATCCTGTCGATTTCGGGTCTGCATATGGCCATCGTCGGCGGCTTCGTGTTCGCCGCCGCAAGGCTGGGCGTCGCCGCCTGGCCGTGGCTGGCCCTGCGGGCGCCGGGCAAGAAGATCGCCGCCGTGGGGGGACTCATCGCCGTGCTGGGCTATCTGGTGATCTCGGGCGCGCCGCCGCCGGCCGAGCGCTCGGCGATCACGGCCAGCGTCGCCTTTCTGGCCATACTGTTCGACCGGCGCGCCATCACCCTGCACGGCCTGGCGGTCGCCGCGCTGTTGATCCTGGCGCTGAAGCCCGAGACGGCTGGCGAGCCGGGCTTCCAGATGTCGTTCGCGGCCACCGCCGCGCTCGTGGCGCTGGCGGAGGCCTGGCCGCAGCCCGTGAAGGAGATCTCGACACCTTGGTGGATTCGCTGGCCGCAGGCGGGTTTCACCTGGCTGGCCGCCAGTATCGCAGCGAGCCTGGTCGCCGGCCTGGCCACCGCGCCGTTCGCCATGCAGCACTTCAACCGCGTCGCTGTCTGGGGACTGCCGGCCAACCTGGCGGTCGCGCCGCTGTCGTCGTTCGTGATCATGCCGTTCCTGGCGGTCGGGACGATGCTCGAGCCCTTCGGGCTGGGCGCGCCCTTCCTGGCGGTGGCGGGGTGGGGCATCGACGCCATGGTCGGGATCGCCAAGGGTTTCGCCGATGCCCAGGGCGCGCAGCGGATCGTGGCCAGCGCGCCGCCGCAGGTGCTGGTGGTCGCGTTCCTGGGCCTGATGATCCTGTGCCTGTGGAAGGGCCGCCTGCGGTGGATCGGCGCGCCGATGGCCCTGGCGGTCGCCCTTTGGCCAAAGCCTGCGCCGCCGGACGCCTGGATCGCCGCCGACGGCGCCACGGCGGCGGTGCGCTCCGGCGACTCGGCGGTTCTGCTGCGCACCGACGCCAAGCGCTTCGGGGCCGAGCTGTGGGCCCGGCGGCGGGGGCTGATGCCGGCCACCTGGAGCCTCTATGCCTGCGACAAGCGGATCTGTGCCCCGGCCGTGGGCGCGCCCGTGCGCCTGTCCTTGGCCTGGAGCCGCAAGACACCCGACGCCGAGACCCTGTCGGGTCTGTGCGTGACGAGCGAAGTGGTCGTGATCCGAGGCCGGGCGCCCGAGCGCGTCCCGCCGCTGTGCGCCGACACCGTGCTCCTGACGGCCGAGGATTTCGCGCGAGGCGGGGCCGCCGAGCTCTATCATCGGGGCGATGGCTGGCGCATCGTCTGGGCCCAATCCCTTCGCGGCGACCGGCCCTGGGTTGCGCCTGGAGAACCGCCTGCTGACACCTGATGTCACGAGCGGCGGCTAAGGCTTCGGCCGCTTCATTGGAGTCGCCGTCATGTCGAACCCGTTCGCCGCCCGCCGCGCGGCCTTTCGCGCCCTGCATGCCGAGGGCTGCTTCGCCTTGCCTAATCCGTGGGATGTCGGCAGCGCCCAGCGGCTGCGGAAACTGGGCTTCAAGGCCCTGGCCTCAACCAGCGCTGGCGCGGCCTGGGCCCTGGGCAAGGACGATGGCCAGATCACCCGTGACGAGGTCATCGCGCATCTGCGCATGCTGTGCGCCGCCACCGACCTGCCGGTGAACGCCGACTTCGAGGCCGGTTTCTCCAAGACGACCGAGGGCGTGGGCGAAAGCGTGACCCTGGCCATCGAGGCCGGGGTCGCGGGCCTGTCGATCGAGGACTGGTCGGGTTCGGCGCTGTACGACCTGCCGACCGCCGTGTCGCGGATCAAGGCCGCTCGCGCGGCGATCGACGCCTCGGGCCAGGACGTGATCCTGGTCGGCCGCACCGAAGGCTATCTGCGCGGCGTTCGCGAGCTGGCCCCGACCCTGGAGCGGCTGAACGCCTATGCTGAGGCCGGGGCCGATTGTCTGTACGCCCCCGCGGTGACCGATCCGCAGGAGATCCGCGCCATCGTCCAGGCCGTGGCGCCCAAGCCGGTCAATGTCCTGTTCTGGGGACCGGAAATGTCGGTCGAGAGCCTGGGGGCCCTGGGCGTGCGCCGGGTCAGCACCGGCGCCTCATTGGCCGCCGCGGCCTGGGCCGGCTTCGACGCCGCCGCCAAGCGCCTGGCGGAGGAGGGGCGTCTGGCGCCCCGGCCCTGATACGCAGAGGCCCCGATCCTCGCCTTAGGATCGGGGCCAATTCTCAGCGAAGTCGAGACGCTCAGTGGTACCGGCGGATCAAGCCGACCAGCTTGCCCTGCACCTCGACCTGGTCCGGACCGAAGATGCGCGTCTCGTATTTCGGGTTGGCCGCTTCCAAGGCGATCGAGCCGCCCTTCTTGCGCAGGCGCTTGAGGGTGGCTTCCTCGCCGACCAGGGCGACGACGATCTCGCCGGAGGTGGCGGTGTCGCCCTTCTTGATGATCACATAGTCGCCGTCGAGGATGCCGGCCTCGATCATCGAGTCGCCCTGCACCTCGAGAACATAGTGCTCGCCGTTGCCCAGCATGGCCTCTGGCACCGGCAGGCGTTCACGCTCGTGCTGGATGGCGTCGATCGGCGTGCCGGCGGCGATCTTGCCCAGGATCGGCAGTTCGCGGCTGTCATTAGCCGGAGCAGAGACCGCCGGCGCAGCCGGCGGTGCGCCGCCGCCCTCGAATACCTGCGGCCGGAACGCGCCGCGCCCCTTGGGCGGAGCGGCCGTGGTAGCCTGCTGCGGCAGCTTGACCACCTCCAGCGCCCGAGCCCGGTGAGCCAGGCGCCGAATGAAGCCGCGCTCCTCCAGGGCCGTGATCAGCCGATGGATGCCGGACTTGGACGCCAGGTCCAGAGCCTCCTTCATCTCGTCGAAGGACGGGGAGACGCCGGTCTCCTTGATCCGCTCGTGGATGAACATCAGCAGTTCGTGCTGCTTGCGGGTGAGCATGACGACCTCGATTGGAGCGCGGAACAAACCGCAAACCTTTCGAATGTTCTCCAGGTGTTCCGCATCAAAGTCAAGTCAGGCGTCCATGTCGTAAAAAGCTCTGCAAAATCAAAGGTTAGCTGCGTAGGTGGGTTAAATGCCGCCCAGAATCAAAAGCTTAACGAAACCTTTCAGGTCCTCGCGACCGGCGTGGACAGCTTGCGGAACGTCCGATCCAGGCGCAGGCCGTGGCCGCTCCACGAGAAGAGGATCCGCTCGGCCCGGCCGACCAGGTTCTCGGCGGGAATGAATCCCATCCCCAATTCCGGCGGCAGGTCGGCGTCACGGGCCACATCCCAGGCGCAGGACGCGTAGCCTTTCGGCGTCGCGCCGGGATTGAAGCGGCTGTCGGCCGAGTTGTCGCGATTGTCGCCCATCACGAAGTAGCAGCCGGCTGGCACGACATAGACGCCGGTATTGGCCGCCGGCGTGTCCGCGCCGAAGCTGTTGACGGCGTAGGTGCGGCCGTTGGGCAGGGTCTCGCGCAGGTGGCGCACCGGGATCGGATAGGCCCCAGGCGAACCCTCGGCGTCGATGCCGTTCAGGGTCTGGCGGACGGCAACGCCGTTGATGCGCACGACGCCGCTCCGCAGCTGGATGCGGTCGCCCGGCAGGCCGATGACCCGCTTGATGACGTCGGTGCGGCCGTCGGCGGGCTTCTTGAAGACGACGATGTCGCCGCGCACGGGAGCCTTGTCCATCAGGCGGCCGTGGCCGACCGGCGGGCTCAGCACGAGCGAGTGGCGGCTCCAGCCGTAGGGATATTTCGAGACCAGGATGTAGTCGCCGACCATCAGGGTCGGCTCCATCGACTCCGAGGGGATCGTGAACGGCTGGCTGAACACCGTGCGGGGAACCAGCGCCACCACCAGCACGATGGCCACGGTCTTGGCGGTCTCGATCAGGCTTTCGGTCCACTTGCGCATCGGCGTCCCTCCCTAGCTCAAGCCAAGGTTAGGGCGGCGAGCTTGGCTAAATCGTGGCGCTAGCCGATCAGCGTTCTCGTGGCCGCCGTGACGTCGGCGTGGCGCATCAGGCTTTCCCCGACCAGCATGGCCTTGGCGCCGGTCGCTTCCATCCGCACGACGTCGTCGTGGGTGAAGACGCCGCTCTCGGTGACCAGCAGCGCAGTCTTCGGGGCCTGGGAGGCCAGGCGTTCGGTCACGGCCAGGTCAACGACGAAGCTCTTCAGGTCGCGGTTGTTGACGCCCACCAGGTCCGAGCCCAGGGCGCCGGCGCGGGCCATCTCGGCCTCGTCATGGACCTCGACCAGGGCGTCCATGCCCAGGCGCCGGGCTTCGCTCATCAACTCGGCGGCCAGGGTGTCGTCGATCATGGCCAGGATGACCAGGATGGCGTCGGCGCCGAGGGCGCGGCTCTCTGCGACTTGCCAGGGATCGACCAGGAAGTCCTTGCGGATGCAGGGAAGGGCGGTCGCGGCGCGGGCGGCCACCAGGTATTCGTCCGCGCCTTGGAAGCTGGGGCCATCGGTCAGAACCGACAGGCAGGCCGCGCCGCCCAACTCATATGCGCGAGCCAGTACCGGCGGATCGAAGTCCTCGCGGATCAGGCCCTTGGACGGGGAGGCCTTCTTGATCTCGGCGATCAGCGACAGCTTGCCGGGGCCGTGCTTGGCTTCCAATGCGGCCTTGAAGCCGCGCGGGGGCGTGGCGACCTGGGCGGCGGCGTCGACATCGGCCTGCGAGCGGACGGCCTTGCGAGCGGCGACCTCCTCACGCTTGTAGGCGGCGATCTTGGCGAGGATGTCGGTCACGCGGGGACTTCCGTATTCGTGGCGGCCACGAGCCCGGCCAGGGCGGCCTTGGCGCGGCCTTCGTCGATGACGTCGGCGGCCAGCTCGATGCCCTCGATCAGGGTCTCGACCTTGTCGGCGACCAGGAAGGCCGCCGCGGCGTTCAGCAGCACGATGTCGCGATAGGGGCCCTTCTCGCCCTCGAACAGGCGGGTCAGGGCGGCGGCGTTGTAGTCGGGATCGCCGCCGGTGATGTCCGACAGCGAAGCGCGCGGCAGGCCGACGGCCTCGGGCGTTATCGTGAACAGATGCATGCGGCCGTCGCGCCATTCGGCGACCTCGGTTTCGCCGGTGGTGGTCAGCTCGTCGAGGCCCGAGCCATGCACCGACCAGGCGCGCTCGGCGCCCAGCGCGCCCAGGGCCTTGGCGATCGGCTCGACGAAACGTGGGGCCGACACGCCCACGACCTGACGCTTGGCGCCCGCCGGATTGGTCAGGGGCCCCAAGAGGTTGAAGATCGTCCGGAAGCCCAGTTGCTGGCGGATCGGCGAGACGTGCTTCATCGCCCCGTGGTGGGCCTGGGCGAACAGGAAGCAGATGCCGGCCTCGTCCAGGGCGCGGCGCTGCTGCTCGCGCGTGGCGTCGATATTGACGCCTAGGGCGGTCAGGACATCGGCGGTGCCGGACTTGGAAGTGATGGCGCGGTTGCCATGCTTGGCGACCTTCAGCCCGCCGCCGGCGGCCACGAAGCCGACCGCCGTGGAGATGTTCAGGGTGTGCAGGCCGTCGCCGCCGGTGCCGCAGACGTCGATGACCTCGTACGGATGCTCCAGCTGGACGGCGGCGCGGCGCATGGCGCGGGCGCAGGCCGCGATCTCACCCACCGTCTCGCCGCGCAAGCGCATGGCCGTGACGGCGGCCGCCACCTGGGCCGGGGTCGGCTCGCCGCGCAGGCAGGCGGCGAAGAACACCTCGGCGTCCTCGTCGCCCAGGGTCTGGCCGTCGGCCAGCTTGGCCAGCAGCGGCTTGAAAGCGTCGGACATGATGTGGCCCGCCCCTAGACCCAGACCGCCGCGTCGCGCTTCACGCCGGCCAGGTCGATGAAGTTGGCCAGCATCTGGTGGCCGCCCTCGGTGGCGATCGATTCCGGATGGAACTGCACGCCGAAGACCGGACGGGTCTTGTGCTGCACGCCCATGATCTCGCCGTCGTCGGTCCAGGCGGTGACCTCCAGTTCGGGCGGCAAATCTTCACGGCGGACCGCGAGCGAGTGGTAGCGCGTGGCGGTGAACGGGTTCGGCAGGCCGTTGAAGATGCCCTTGTCGTTGTGGCGAACCTTGCTGACCTTGCCGTGCATGACCTGCTTGGCGCGGATCACCTCGCCGCCATACGCTTGGCCGATGGCCTGGTGCCCCAGACAGACGCCCAGGATCGGCAGGTCTTCCGGCGCGGCGCGCAGCAGCGGCAGGCAGATGCCGGCCTGGTCGGGGGCCTTGGGGCCGGGCGACAGCAGAACGGCGGCCGGCGCCAGGCCCAGGGCCTCCTGCACCGTCAGGGCGTCGTTGCGGTAGACGACCGTCTCCGCCCCCAGCTCGTTCAGATAGTGGACGAGGTTGTAGGTGAAACTGTCGTAGTTATCGATGACGAGGATCATGACGCCGCCTTTCGGGCGTTGCTTCTAGGACCAACCAAGCCCCGCGCCAACCCATGGAATAGTTGTTCCCACCCCAGAATCTCGCTTAAGGTGTGATTGTCGCGAGGTGCGCCCGGGGGTTGGTTTTGGCTTACGAGATCGTGGTCACCGAAGTGACGCTCTACGGTAGGCTGCGGTGCGTGGCGGGATTTGACCGAAGGCTTGGCGAGATGGTCCGCCCCGAGCCTGGACCGGGGGAGTTCTGGCCCGCCTATGTTTGCGGGGAGAACACGACCTTTCATCCGGGGCATGTCGTGAGATTTCGAGGCCATAAGCCCGAGACAGCCTTTCCGCATCGAGCCGAGGACGTGGTTGTCGATGGCAAGCCCTTGCGGGCCGGCGTGTTGTCGAAAGCTGACTTTCAGGCGGTCTTGCGGCAAACCGCTCAGGTCACGCCGCGCCGGGCTTACGGAAGTCATCTCACCTTCGATGGCCAGAAGGCTTTCGTTCCGGCGGGCGCGTTGTGCGGTTCGCTAGCCTGTCAGGAGGCTGATGCGGCCGCCTTGCGATTGACCGACGATGCGTTCCAGGACCAGCATAAGCTGCGGGTTCGCGTTACCGTCGATGGTCACGTCCTTGAGTTGCCGGTGGCCGCCAAGGATCTGAAGCAGGCGTTCCAGAAAGACGGGCTTGAGGCGGCGCGCGCGTTGCTGCCGCGTCTTGGCGCGGTGCAGGTGCGGCTGGGGCTCGCGCGGCCCTTCGACGAAAAGCCTGATCGGTGCTACCTTCAGGTCAATGGAATCCATGCCCTCTGACGCGCGAATCCTGACGATCGGCCACTCCAATCACGACTGGGAGCGGTTTGCGGCTTTGCTGAGCGGCGCGGGCGTGACAGCCGTCGCCGACGTTCGCACCAGCCCATGGTCACGGCGCACGCCTCAGTTCAACCGTGAGGCCTTGGCGACGAACTTGAAGGCCGCGGGCGTCGCCTATGTGTTCCTCGGCGCGGAACTGGGCGGGCGGCCCGGCGGGACGCATCTGTTCGATGACGGCGTGGCCGACTACGAGGCCATGGCGCGCGAGGAGACGTTCCAGAAGGGTCTGGAGCGTGTCGCCAACGGAGCCCGTACGCACGTCGTGGCCTTGATGTGCGCCGAGCGCGAACCCTTGGACTGTCATCGCTGCCTGCTGGTGTCGCGACGGCTCCAGGATCTGGGATTGGCTGTCGCCCACATCCATGCGGATGGTCGCATCGAACCCCACGAGGCGACCGAGCGGCGGCTCCTAGTCTGCGAAGGTCTGGACCACGAGGATATTTTCGAGAGCCGTGAGAGCCGGCTGGCCAGGGCGTACGGGCAGCGGGCTCGAAAGGTGGCCTATGCCGAAGCGGCCGGTGAAGCGTCGTCGACGGTCGCCGCCGAATGACGGCAAGCGCGAACTTGGCGACGATCGGCTTCACCCAAACGACGGCCGAGAGCTTCTTCAATCGCCTTCAAGCGGCTGGCGTGCGGTTGGTCATCGATGTGCGTCTGCACAACACGTCGCAGCTGGCCGGCTTCGCGAAATCGGACGATCTGGCCTATTTCCTTCAGTCGATCGGCGGCATCACCTATCGTCATGAACCGCTGTTGGCGCCGACCGATCAAATCCTGAAAGCCTTCAAGAAGGACAAGGGCGATTGGAGGGTCTTCGAGACCAGCTTCAACGCGCTGATGGCGGAACGTCGCATCGAAAACAGGCTCAAGCCGGATCTGTTCGACGGCGGCTGCCTGCTCTGTTCCGAGGCGACGCCGCATCACTGTCATCGGCGGTTGGTGTGCGAATATCTGAACGGCCGGTGGGGCGGGGCCCTGAAGGTGCGACATCTGTGATCTCGCATCGTGACGCCGGCTGAACCAAACTGCGGTCATGGATTCGCGTGATTCCGCCCTCGACCCCGTCGCCGTCGCCTATGTCCGCGCGCTGCTGCGGCAGAAGCAGCGCGTCCAGAAGATGACGCCGGTGCTGGCCGCCGCGGCCTTCGCCGCGATCTGCGCGCTCAGCTTCGCCACGGTGATGGTGCTGGCGCCGCCCGCGGTTACCCAGCACCTCCCGGGCGATCGCCTGGGCGACTAGTCCAAGCCAGAAGCCGCTCTAAGGCTCAGCTGAATCGCCAGGCTTCCTCGGCCGCGCGCTTGAGGGCGCGGGACTTGTGCAGGGTCTCGTCGTATTCGGCGTCCGGATCGCTGTCGGCGACGATGCCGCCGCCGGCCTGGACGTACATCATGCCGTCCTTGACGAGCGCCGTGCGCAGTACGATGCAGGTGTCGACCGAACCATCGGCGCCGAAATAGCCGACCGCGCCGGCATAGCCGATGCCGCGCTTTTCGACTTCCAGTTCGTCGATGATCTCCATGGCCCGCACCTTGGGCGCGCCCGACAGCGTGCCGGCGGGCAGGGCGGCCATCAGCACGTCGACCGGATCGACGCCATCAGGCGCCGTGCCCTCGACGTTCGAGACGATGTGCATCACGTGACTGTAGCGCTCGATCTTGAAGCTCTCGGTCACGCGGACGTTCGGGCCCTTCGGACGCTCTGCTGGACTGTTGCGGCCCTGATGGTTGAGCATGGCCACGCGGCCGACATCGTTGCGGCCCAGGTCCAGCAGCATCAGGTGCTCGGCGCGCTCCTTGGGATCGGCCAGCAGCTCGGCTTCCAGCGCCGCATCCTGCTCGGGCGTGGCGCCGCGCGGACGGGTGCCGGCGATCGGTCGAATGGTGATCTTGCCGTCGCGCAGGCGGACCAGGATTTCGGGGCTTGAACCCACCAGGTTGAAGCCGTCCAGGTTCAGGAAGAACAGGAACGGCGACGGGTTGGTCCGGCGCAGCGAGCGGTACAGGGCGAAGGGCGGCAGGTCGAACGGCGCGCGGAAGCGGTGGCTGGCCACGACCTGAAAGATGTCGCCGGCGGCGATGTAGTCCTTGGCCTTGGCCACCACCTCGGCATAGTCGGCGCGGCTGACCGGCGTCGTGAAGTCCATCGGGCCACGGGGGGCGCGGGGCGCGTCGTGGGCTAGCGGACGGTGCAGGTCGGCCATGACCGTCTCTATCCGGGCGCGGGCGGCGGCGTAGGCGTCCGACGCCGAGACGCCAGTCCTCGGGCGCACCGCCGTCGTCAGGATGATTTCCTGAGCGATGGCGTCGAAGATCGCGACGATCTGCGGGCGGGTCATGATCCCGTCCGGGAGGCCCAGCGTATCCTCGTTGATGTCGGGCAGGCGCTCGACCAGGCGAACCAGGTCGTAGCCCAGGGCGCCGAACACGCCGGCGGCCATCGGCGGCAGGCCCTTGGGCAGCTCCATGCGCGAGCGCGCCACGAGGTCACGAAGACTGTCCAGCGCGCCGCCGGGCTGGGGCGTGTAGCGGCCGGCGGCGATGTCGTCGCCCTCGGCGGTCTCGGCTTGGTCGCCGCGGCAGCGCCAGACGAGGTCCGGGTTCATGGTCACGATCGAATAGCGACCGCGCCAGGCGCCGCCTTCCACGCTCTCGAATAGGAAGCTGAACGGACGCGTCTGGGCGATCTTCAGATAGGCCGAGACCGGGGTCTCGAGATCGTCGATCAGACGGGTCCAGACGACCTGTTGACGTCCGGAATCATAGGCCTCCGAAAAGGCGTCGAAGGCGGGTTCCAGACTCATTACTCGGCTTTCTTTCCGGCGCCTTGGGCCTTGGCCAGGGCGTCGGTGTCGACGCCGATGGCCTGGCGGGCCAGGGTCAGGTTGTTCTTGGTCTTCAGCTGGGTCTTGGCGGCGTTGCGCGAGGCCTCGCCCAGGTCACGCATCAGGCCGCTGGCCGTCTGGCTCTGGGTGAAGGCGGCGATCTGGGCGACTTGGGCGGCCGGAGCGGCGCGAACGGTCTCGATCTTGGCGACGACATAGGCCTCACCCTGCTGGCCGGCGCGCGCGACGAAGGCCTCGCCGTTCTTGGCCTGGAAGGCGGCGCTCAGGAACTCGCGGCCCAGGCCCATGTGCGCCTGAGCGTTCTGGCGCGACAGGGCCGGGACCTTCTGGACCTTCGACTGAGCCGAGGCGGCCACGGCGTCCAGGCTCTCGCCCTTCTTGACGCGGGCGGCCAGTTCGTCGGCCTTGGCCTTCAGGCGCTTGCCCATCTCCTGGGCCAGCCAGACGGCGGTCAGCTGCGGCTTGATCTCGGCCAGGGGCGGCATGGCGGCCGGAACGATCTTCTCGACCTTCACGGCGTAGTATTCGCCCTTGCCCAACTCGACCAGTTCGCTCTCGCCGCCTTGCGACAGGCCGAAGGCGGTCTTGAGGATGTCCGGGGTCAGGCCCGGGCTGGGCTGGCCGACCGGATCAGCGCCCTGGGCGGTGACCGGGGCGGTCGTGGCGACCATGGCGCCGGCCTTTGTGGCGGCGGCGACCAGGTCGGCGCCGGCGTCATGGGCGTCCTGATAGACTTGAGTCTGGTCATACGCCTTGGCCTGGGCGGCCTGGGCGCGGACCTCGGCCTCGATCTGCGGGCGGACGCTGTCCAGCGTCGCGACGACACCGGGGGTGATCTTGGTGATCTTGATCACCGAGACGCCCAGCTCGCCCGTGATCGGGCCGCTGACCTGGCCGGCGGCCAGGCTGAAGGCGGCGTCGGCGACCTTGCGGTCGGGCACGGCGGTCTTGGGCTTGTCGGCCAGGACCAGCGGCGTCTTGCCATAGGCCTTGGCGACAGCGGCGGGATCCTCGCCCTTCTTCAGGCGGTCGGAAATCGCGGCGGCGGTCTTGGCGTCAGGCGCGGAGATCTGAACGAGCGAGCGGGTTTCAGGCTTGGCCAGGCTGTCCTTGCGGAAGTCGAAGGCCTTCTGGACGGCCGCCTGGTCGATGGCGACGGTCGGCTCCAGGGCCTTGGCGCTGATGCGCATCACCGACAGCACGCGCGTCTCCGGCCGCGTCAGGCGCTCGGCGTTCTCCTTCATGAAGGCGGTCAGCTGGGCGTCGGTCGGCTGGCCAGGCTTCTCGACCGAGGCCGGATTGACGGCGAAGGCGGCGACGTCGCGGGCTTCCAGCAGGTAGGCGCCCTGCAGGGCGGCGTAGATGCGCGGGGCCTTCATGCCGTCGGCCACGGCCGAGAAGAAGTGGGCGTTGGCGATCTCATCGCGCAGCGAGGCCTCATAGGTCTGAGGCGTCAGGTTGTTCTGGGCCAGCAGGGCGGCATAGGCCTGCTGGTCGAACTTGCCGGTGATCGGGCTGAACGGACGCTGGCCGGGCGGCAGCTGGCTCATCTGCTGGTGGACGATGTCGCCGACCAGCTTGTCCGACGGCTTCACGCCCATCTTCTGGATCGCGGCGGCGATCGATTCTTGCAGGGTCAGTTCCTGGAGGATCTGGCGGTCGATGCCGCGCTCCACCGCCTGGTCGGGCGTGATGGCCTCGCCGCCGCGCTGTTCCATCGCCTTGCGATAGTTGTCGAAGCGCAGCTTGAAATCCTGCGCCGACAGGGTGCGCGGGCCGGCGCTGATCACGCCCGAGCCGCGCGGGCCCTTGAACACGTCGCTGATGCCAAAGATGGCGAAGCTGACGATCAGCAGGCCGAACAGCAGCACCGCGAACGGCGATTTGGCGAAGGAGCGGAAACCGGCAAGCATGAGGGCGAAAACCTTCCAGGCGGACCGCCGAACGAATGGGCAAGGCGGTCGAGAGCAGCGGGTATAGTAGAGCCGTGGGTGACCGGGCAAGCGGCGTGGGCTTGACTTCCCAAGCGAGCGTGACCCCAAGAAGGCGGTCATGACCCTTTCGAGCACGACTCCCCGACCGCTGATCGCCGGCAACTGGAAGATGAACGGCCTGGCGGCCGCTCTCGACGAGGCACGCGCCGTGGCGGCCCAGCTGGACCGCCAGCCAGCCGCGGCCCGCGTCGCCATCTTCCCGCCCGCCACCCTCCTGCACCGCCTTGCGCAGGTCGTCGAGGGCTCGTTCGTCCTTGTGGGGGGGCAGGACTGCCACGGCAAGGCCAGCGGCGCCCACACCGGCGACATCTCGGCCGAAATGCTCGCCGACGCGGGCGGGACCCTGGTCATCGTCGGCCATTCCGAGCGCCGCACCGACCACGGCGAGACCTGCCAGCAGGTGGCCGGCAAGGTCGAGGCCGCTCTGGCCGCGGGCCTGGAGCCGATCATCTGCGTCGGCGAGAGCCTGGAGCAGCGCCAGGCCGGCGAGGCGGTGAGCTTCGTGATCGGCCAGCTGCACAACTCACTGCCGACCGCGCTGAAGGGCAAGGCCTTCAACGTCGCCTACGAGCCGCTGTGGGCCATCGGCACCGGCCATGTGGCTTCGGTCGACAACATCGTTGAAATGCACGCAGCCATCCGCGCAGAGCTGATCTCGCTGTTCGGCGAGCAGGGCGAGGCCACGCCGATCCTCTACGGCGGCTCGGTGAAGCCCGAGAACGCCCGCGAGATCCTGGCCGCACCCGACGTGGGCGGGGCCCTGGTCGGCGGCGCTTCGCTGAAGGCCAAGGACTTCCTGGCCATCGTCGAGGCCGCCTGAGGCCGGAGAGCTTCCCGGGACGGGTCGTGGACACGCACGAGCCGTCCCAGAATCCTTGACATCCAGGCGCCCACGTGCGCCTTACCGCGCCTTGCAAATCACCGCGTATTCAAGACTTTCATGACCTCCATGCACGCCTATCGCACCCATAACTGCGGCGCTCTGCGCGCTTCCGACACCGGTTCCACGGTGCGCCTGTCGGGCTGGATCCATCGCAAGCGCGACCACGGCGGCCTGGTCTTCATCGACCTGCGCGACCACCACGGCCTGACGCAGCTGGTGCTGCACCCGGAAACGCCGGGCTTCTCGATCGTCGAGCGCCTGCGCGCCGAAAGCGTCATCCGCGTCGACGGCGAGGTCATCGCCCGCGACGCCAGCGTGGTGAACCCCAACCTGCCGACCGGCGAGATCGAGATCCGCGTCTCGGCCGTCGAGGTCCTGAGCGAAGCCGCCGAGCTGCCGCTGCCCGTGTTCGGCGAGCCGGACTATCCCGAAGAGATCCGCCTGAAGCACCGCTATCTCGACCTGCGTCGCGAGACGCTGCACAAGAACATCGTCCTGCGCTCGCGCGTGATCCAGTCGATCCGCAACCGCATGTTCGCGCAAGGCTTCAACGAGTTCCAGACGCCGATCCTGACGGCCAGCTCGCCGGAAGGCGCGCGCGACTTCCTGGTGCCGTCGCGTCTGCACCCCGAGAAGTTCTACGCCCTGCCGCAGGCGCCCCAGCAGTTCAAGCAGCTGCTCATGGTCTCGGGCTTCGACCGCTACTTCCAGATCGCCCCGTGCTTCCGCGACGAGGACCTGCGCGCCGACCGTTCGCTGGAGTTCTACCAGCTCGACGTCGAGATGAGCTTCGTGACCCAGGAAGACGTGTTCGCGGCCATCGAGCCGGTGATGCACGGCGTCTTCGAGGAGTTCTCGAACGGCAAGCCCGTCTCGCCGATCGACCAGACCCACACCTTCACCAACGACTTTGGCCAATCGTTCGAGCACAAGGGCTTCGAGCGCCTGACCTACGCCCAGTCGATGGCCTGGTACGGCAGCGACAAGCCGGACCTGCGCAACCCGATCAAGATGCAGAACGTCTCGGAGCACTTCCGTGACGGGGGCTTTGGCCTCTTCGCCAGGATCCTGGGCGCGGACGCCAAGAACCAGGTGTGGGCCATCCCCGCGCCGACCGGCGGCAGCCGCGCCTTCTGCGACCGCATGAACAGCTGGGCCCAAGGCGAAGGCCAGCCGGGCCTGGGCTATGTGTTCTGGTCGGAAGACCAGGGCGGCTGGGGCGGCCCGATCGCCAAGAACCTGGGCGAGCCGACGCAAGCTCTGATGGAATCGCTGGGCCTGGGCGCCGGCGACGCCGCCTTCTTCGTGGCTGGCGACCCTGCCGTGTTCGCCAAGTTCGCCGGCCTGGCCCGCACGCGCGTGGGCACGGAGCTGAAGCTGGTGGACGAGAACCAGTTCAAGTTCTGCTGGATCGTCGACTTCCCGATGTTCGAGTGGAACGAGGACGAGAAGAAGGTCGACTTCTCGCACAATCCGTTCTCGATGCCGCAGGGCGGTCTGGAGGCGCTGGAGACCCAGGATCCGCTGACCATCCGCGCCTATCAGTACGACATCGTCTGCAACGGCTACGAGCTGTGCTCGGGCGCGATCCGGAACCACAAGCCCGAGATCATGCTCAAGGCCTTCGCCACCGCCGGCTACGGCCCTGAAGTGGTCGAGGAGCAGTTCGGCGGCATGCTGAACGCCTTCCGCTACGGCGCGCCCCCGCACGGCGGCCTGGCGCCCGGCATCGACCGCATCGTCATGCTGCTGGCCGACCAGGTCGCCATCCGCGAGGTCATCGCCTTCCCGCTGAACCAGCAGGGCCAGGACCTGCTGATGAACGCGCCGGCCAATGTGCTGGACAAGCAGCTGAAGGAACTGCACATCCGCACTGCGCCGCCGATCAAGGTGTAAGCCTGAGAGGCGAGGCGAGGGCGGGAGCTCGAAACAAGAAGCCCTCCGGTCCTGGGATCGGAGGGTTTTTCTTGGTCAGTATTTTGGAGGCTTGGGCGGCGCGGGCGGCGCCGGGGGCTTGGGCATCTCGCGCAGGAGCATGAAGCGCGCGCCCTTCAGGCCATTGCAGGGGCGGACCGACAGGCCCGGCGGCAGTCGCACGCCGCCGTCGCCGCAGGCCTCGTCCAGCTGGTCCTGCTCCAGGCCCCTGGCGCCGGTGAAGTCCGCGCCGGTCAGCACGGCCGCGCTGAGGTCGGCGTTGCGGAAGTCGGCGCCGGTCAGGATGGCGCCGCGCAGGCTGGCGGCCGTCAGATCGGCGTTGCGGAAGCTGGCGCCCTCGAACTTGCCGCCGGTCATGTTGGCGTGGTTCAGTTCGGCGTTCGAGAAGTCGGCGTCGCGGGCGTTCACGCCCTGCAGGTTCGAGCCGTTCAGCTCGGCGTTGGAAAATCGCGCCCTTTGCATGTTGGCGCCGACCAGCTGAGAGCCGTGAAGTTCGGACGACGACAGATCGGCGCGGACCAGGACCGCTGATTGCAGGTTCGCGCCGCTACTCTCGACGCCTGACATCCGGGCATCGGTGAAGTTGGCGGCCACGAAATTAGCGCCGCGCATCTCGGCTCCGCGCAGGTCGGCGCGGCTGAGATCGGCGCTTGCGAAATTGCTGCCGTAGAACATCGCGCCGCGCAGGTCGGCGCCAATCAGAACCGAGCGCACGAAATTGGCCCCGGCGAACTTGGCGTTCATCAGCTTGCGGCCAGCCAGGTCGCAATTGACGCACATCCCGCCGAAGGAAGTCAGCTTGGCGACATCCTTGTCTTCGATCGAGGCCTGCGCCTGGCCCGTGAAGGCCATCAGGCTCAGCGCCAAGGCGGCGATGGAAACGCCCAAACGGGACATCGACTTCTCCGTGCAGTCCATACGCGACTGTGTGAGTTACGGTTTGGACCCGAGCACGGTCGGAAGCCACTTAAATCGCGGTAATGACGGGGATTTAACGGCAGCGAGGGATGGAGAGACCCCTCGGCAGCAACGTGGAGTCGTCCCCGCAGGCGCCGTTCAACTGGCCTTGGCTGAGGCCGATAGCGCGGTTCATCTCCGCGCCCGAGAAGTTGGCGCCCGAAAGTCTGGCCCCGGAGAAATTCGCGCCCTGCAGATAGGCGCCGACGAAGCTGGCGTTGGTCAGGTCGGCGCGGGCGAAGCTGGCGCCGGTCAGCACCGCGCCATAGGCGTTCAGGTCCCGCAGGTCGCCGCCGGCGAAGCTGGTGCGGTTCATCACCGCCGTCGACAGGTCGGCCTGGCGCAGGCGCGCGCCGGCCAAGTTCTTGTTCTTCAGCTCCAGGTTCGACAGGTCGGCCTGAAACAGGTTGCAGCGCGGGCAGTTGGCGCCGTTGCGCACGGCCGAGATCTGGCCGGCGTTCTGGGCGTTGGCCGCGCTGGCGAGGACCAGCACGGCGAGAGCCGAAAGGAAAGCGATCGGTTTCATTCTGACGCAGATCCTACGCGGAAAGGGCGGTCACACCCTGACGTAGCAACCTTAATGCCAGCCGAACGGCCTCAAGACGAGGCGACGGGGCCAGGACGGTCCGACTGGGCCCCGCAGGTGTCGCAGACCGTCAAGCCGCCGCGACGGACCAGCGAGAGGTCACCGCAAGCCGGGCACATCTCGCCGTCGGCTCCCGGGCGATCCGAGCCTTCGACCCGCCGACGGCCGAACGAGGCGAAGACGAGGTTGTCGGGCGTGGCGCCGCGCGAGAAGCCCTTGGAGATGAACTTGCTGGCCAGCACCGGGTCGGGGCCGACATCGTCGATCTCGTCGTCGGCCAGCGGCTTGCCCCAGCCCAGGCCGTCGGCGTTGAACTGGCCGGCGTCGCCGTTGGCCAGGTCGTCGCGGCCCAGATACGACACGCCCAGCTCGCGGAAGATGTAGTCCAGGATCGAGGTCGCCGACTTGATCGAGTCATTGCCCGACACGGGGCCCGCCGGCTCGAACTTGGTGTAGACGAACGCGTCGACGAATTCCTCCAGCGGCACGCCGTGCTGCAGGCCCAGCGACACAGCGATGGCGAAGTTGTTCATCAGGCTGCGGAACGCCGCGCCTTCCTTGTGCATGTCGATGAACAGCTCGCCCAGCTCGCCGTCCTCGTACTCGCCGGTGTGCAGATAAACCTTGTGGCCGCCCACGGCCGCCTTCTGGATGTAGCCCTTGCGGCGGTCGGGCAGCCGGCGGCGCGAGCGGTCGCGCTCGACGATCTTCTCGACGACGCGCTCGGTGACCACGGCTTCGCGCGGCGGCGGCGCGGCGCGGGCGGGCTCGGCGACGGGCTCTTCGGGCAGGTCCAGCTTGAACTCCGCCGGCTGGGCGGCGCGTTGCAGGCGCAGGGCGCGGACGCCGGCCCGGGCGGCGGCGGCCTGGGCGCGCACGGCGTCGGCCGGGCGGCTGTCGAAGGCGACGGGAATGGCGGCCGGCGAGGGCAGGCAGGCGAAGCTCTCGACGGCGGCGAGCATGGCCAGGCGATCGGCGAAGGCCGGGGCCTCGACCGAGCAGAAGGCCTCGCGGAGTTCGGGGTTCAGCGCCTCGCAATCGCCCAGCGTTCCGGCGCCCAGGGCGTAGCGCTCGGCGGTGGCGATCTCCGTCGGCGAGAAGTCGGCGAAGGCGAGGGTGTCGAAGTCCCGGCGCGCGACGTCCTCGGCCGAGGCGCCCAGCACGTCGCGAAGGAAGCCGGCGCCGACGATGGCTGGAGCGAAGGCGGCGCGAATGCCTTGGTGCTCGCGCAAGGCGTTCTCGGCCTTCTCGATCTCATGGGCGGTAAAACCGCGCGCCTGCAGCATCACGTGGTCGATCGCCGGGCTGTCCAGCAGCGAGCCATGGCCCAGGGCATGGCGGCGGGCGGCGTCCAGGTCGACGCCCTCGGTCGACAAGGCCTCGAAGGCGGCGGGGCTGAAGGCCGGCAGCAGCCATCCGTCGGCGGTCTGGGTGACCGACACCGGCGAGATCGCGCCGGCCGCGCCGACGGGCGCGCCGCCCAGGCGGAGCGACGCTTCGGGATCCTCGAAGGGGCCGACCAGGGCTGTCGAGCGCAGGCCGTGCTTGCGGGCCAGGGCGTGAGCGGTGGCCAAGGCGGCGGCGGCCTCGGTGGCCAGGTCCGAGCGCAGGGCGGCGGCGCGCACGCGGCGCTCGGCCAAGCCCTTGAGGACGGTCTGCTTGTCCTGGGCGAAGGTTTCGTCCTCCCCCAGCGCCGCGGCGGCCTCGGCGCTGGCCGAGAGCGCCGCGCCGACCGCCAGGGCCCACAGCGCGGCGGCGCCGTCGCGGCCCTCGACGCTGGTCTGGGCCCAACCCTGGGTCAGCAGGCAGTCGCCGACGCCGGCCAGGCCCAGGCGGGCCGGTCGATCGCCGCGATCCAGCTCCAGGGCCGTGCCCCACAGGTGGCAGACATAGGTGAAGCGCTCGACGTCGAAGCCATCCTCGTCGAGGAAGGCGCTGGCGTCGATCGCGGCGCTGACGCCCACGCCGCGCGAGACCAGCTCGGCGTCGGCGGGCGACAGGGCCAGGGTGAGGGCGCTGGTCTCCCAGCCGACCTGGGCGGCCAGGGTCGCGGCCTCGTCGCCGGCCGAAACGCCCTGGCGGGTAGCCGCAGCGACCATGCTGAGCTCGCGGACGGGGTCCTGGTCGGCCAGCGGCGGGCGTGCGACGTCGGCGGTGGCGATGGCGTCCAGAATGGTGCGGTCGTCGGCGCCCAGTTCGCGAGCGCGGCGGGCGGCGCGGGCCAGGGCCGGGTTCTTGCGCACGTCGCTGCAAGCGCGGGCGTCACCCGAGCAGCGGCGGACCGCGTCGGCGACCTGGGCCAGCGCGGCGTCCAGCCGCGCTGCGGCCTGGGCGGCCAGGATCCGGCCGCGGCGCTGGGCCAGGGTCGCCCTCACCGCGCTCTCGAATTCGAACTCGCCGACGTCGGGCAGCAGGTCCAGGCCCGCCTGGCCGCGCGCGGGAGTGGCGACGCCGGACAGCATGGTGGCCAGCAGGGCCTCACGGAAGGCGTCGGCGTCGGCCTTGTCGCCGAACAGGCCGCGCGTCAAGCCGGCCTGGGCGATCCGCTCGGCATAGCGGGCAGGGCCGCCGCCCAGCGGCGCCTTGGGCTGAATCTCGCCCGCCCAGTCCAGCCAAGCCTCGACGCGGGCGTCGGTCCACGAAGGCGGCGCGGAGACCACGACGATCTCATCGGCGCGCTCCAGGTCGCGCCATTCCATGGCGGGGACAAGTCCGGCGGCTTTGGCGGGCGTGCGCATGGGCGAGTTCCGGTCCGGGCGGCGGTCGTGATACCTTACCAAATCCCTAACGACTGATTCCGTGCCGAGGGGATGCGCTTAAGGTCGCACCCCAAGCTAGAACCTCGCTCGCTCGGCCTCAATAGATGTTGCGGGTCCGAGGGGGCTAATCCACAAGATGTTGAAGGTGGTCGCGACTGACCGGCGCTGGACGCTGGGAACGCGGAACGCTATGTTCCGCCGACTTCGCCGCGCCCGCCGCGGCGCCCTTGAGCCCTTATGATTTCGGGTGCGAACGTAGTGCTGAAAGCGATCTTCACGTGGTGGAACGGCGCGACCCTGGGTCAGCGCTTCCATATCGGCCGCCGCGGCGTGTTTGTGGGCCAGGACGAGCAGGGCAACCGCTACTTCGAAGCGCGCGACAACAGCGACAGCTACGACGATCGCAAGCGCCGCTGGGTGATCTACAACGGCTATGCCGAAGCCTCGAAGGTCCCGCCCGAATGGCACGGCTGGCTGCACTACACGATTGATGAACCGCCGACCGTCGCGCCGCTGAACCGTCGCGCGTGGGAAAAGGATCACCTGCCGAACCTGAGCGGCACCGTGCATGCTTGGCGTCCGAAAGGTTCGCTGACCCGGGGCGGCGAACGCCAGGCCGCCACCAGCGACTATCAAGCCTGGACGCCGGAATAAGCCGCATGGCCCGCCGGGCGTCCCTGGCCGCCGCTGTTGCGGTCCTGTCCGGCCTGACCGTGACGGGGGCCGCGCTCGCGCGCCAGAACGCCCCGCAGGCCCAGACGCCGCCGCCAGCGCCGCAAGCGCCGGTCGCACAGCCCGCGACGCGTCCTGTCACGCCCGCGCCGACCCCACCGGGCGAGCTGCGCCAGGCCCAGCCGACCCAGGCGCCGCCGGCCGTGGCCAATACCAACCCGCCGGCCTCGCCTAAGCCGATTCCGGCGACGACGCCCAAGCCCGCGACGCCGGCCAAGCCGGTAGAGCCCGCCAAGCGCGCCCGCTACAGCGTGGCCATTCTGCAGGCGCTGGACAAGGTCACGACCGAGACCATGCGGTTCGAGGTCCCGGTCGGCCAACCCATCCGCTACAAGACCCTTATCTTCACCGTCCGCGCCTGCGAGACGGCGGCTTCGGACGAGATCGCGCCGGAGACGACCGCCTACGTCATCGTCGACACCCAGCCCAAGGCCCAGGCGGGCCGCGCCGCCCCACCGGGGCGCCAGATCTACAAGGGCTGGATGTACGCCAGTTCGCCGGGCCTGAACCCGCTGCAGCACCCGGTCTATGACGCCTGGCTGATCGCCTGCAAGCAATCGATCCCCGTCGCGCCACCTGCCAAGCCGTAAAAATCGCCCTGGACCGTAAGGGCCTTGGCCAGCCGCCGGCGGTACTCGGCGCGGCTGATCTCCTGCGTGCCGAACTGCGTCAGGTGGTCGGTCAGGAACTGGGTGTCCAGCAGCTGATATCCGCCAGCCAGCAGCCGCGCGACCAGGTGGACCAGCGCCACCTTGCTGGCGTCGCGCGCCGTCGAGAACATGCTCTCGCCGAAGAACGCCCCGCCCAGCGACACGCCATAGAGGCCGCCGACCAGCTCGTCCCCTAGCCAGGTCTCAACGCTGTGGGCCAGGCCGCGGGCGTAGAGCTGACCGTAGAGGCGTTGGATGGGATGGTTGATCCAGGTCTCGGCCCGACCGGGGCGGGAGGCCGCGCAGCCTTCGATCACCGCGTCGAAGGCGGTGTCGATCTTGACTTCGTAGGGGCCGTTGCGGACCGTCCGAGCCAGGCGCTTGGGGATGTGAAAGTCCCCGAGCGGCAGGACGCCCCGCCGCTCGGGATCGATCAGGAACAGGCTTTCGTCCTCGCGGGCGTCCGCCATCGGGAAGACGCCGCGCGCATAACAGGCGATCAGGTCGTCGACCGAGAAGGCGTCTTCCATCGCCACCTCTGGATCAGGCTTCCTGGGATTTGATCCAGCGTTCCAGCCAGTGGATGTTGTAGTCGCCGGCCAGGATGTCGGGCTGGACCAGGAGGTCCTGGAACAGCGGGATCGTCGTCTCGACGCCGCCGACGACCATTTCGGCCAGGCAGCGCTTCAGCCGGGCGACGCACTCGGCGCGGTCACGGCCGTGCACGATCAGCTTGCCGATCAGGCTGTCGTAGTACGGCGGGATCGCATAGCCGGTGTAGATCGCCGAATCCAGGCGAACACCCAGGCCGCCGGGGGCATGGAAGTCCGTGATGGTGCCCGGCGACGGCGTGAAGGTCCGCGCGTTCTCGGCATTGATCCGACACTCGATGGCGTGGCCCTCGAAGACGACGTCCTCCTGGGTGAACGACAGTGGCAGGCCGGCGGCGATGCGGATCTGCTCGCGCACCAGGTCGATGCCGGTGATGGCTTCGGTGACGGGATGCTCGACCTGCAGGCGAGTGTTCATCTCGATGAAGAAGAACTCGTCGTTCTCCCACAGGAACTCGATGGTCCCGACGCCCAGGTAACCGATGGCCTTGACCGCATCGACGACGATCTTGCCGATCTTGGCGCGCCCCTCGGCCGAGAGGGCCGGCGAGGGGGCCTCTTCCAGCACCTTCTGGTGGCGGCGCTGCAGCGAGCAGTCGCGTTCGCCCAGGTGCACCACGTTGCCGTGGCTGTCGGCGATGACCTGCAGCTCGATGTGGCGCGGCTTCTGGAGGTAGCGCTCCATATAGACCGTGTCGTCGCCGAACGCGGCGCGGGCCTCGGCGCGGGCGGTCGAGACCGCTTCGGCCAGGTCCTCCCGCGTCTGGGCGACCTTCATCCCCCGCCCACCGCCGCCGGCGGCGGCCTTGATCAGCACGGGGAAGCCGATCTTCTCGGCGGCCTCGAAGGCCTCTTCCTCGGTCGAGACGCCGCCGTCCGAGCCGGGAACGACCGGGATGCCGGCGTCCTTCACGGCCTGCTTGGCGGTGATCTTGTCGCCCATCATCCGGATGTGCTCGGGTTTGGGGCCGATGAAGGTGAAGCCGTGCGCGCCGACGATCTCGGCAAAGCGGGCGTTCTCCGACAGGAAGCCATAGCCCGGATGGATCGCCTGGGCGCCGGTGATCTCGGCGGCCGCGATGATCGACGGGATGTTCAGGTAGCTCTTGGCGGCGGGAGCCGGGCCGATGCAGACGCTCTCGTCGGCCAGGCGCACCCACATGGAGTTGCGGTCGGCCTCGGAGTGGACCGCCACCGTGGCGATACCCATTTCCTTGCAGGCGCGGTGAACCCGGAGCGCGATCTCGCCCCGGTTCGCGATGAGGATCTTGTCGAACATCAGCTTTACTCGATGACGACGAGCGGCTCGCCGAACTCGACGGGCTGGGCGTCGGCGACCAGGATCTCGACGACCTTGCCGGCCTTGGGGGCCTGGATCGGGTTCATGGTCTTCATGGCTTCGACGATCAGCAGGGTCTGGCCGGCCGAGACCGTGTCGCCGACCTTGATAAAGGCGTCGGCGCCCGGCTGCGGCGACAGGTAGGCGGTGCCGACCATCGGCGACTTCACAGCGTCGCCACGGGCGGCGGCCGGGGCCGGAGCGGCTTCGGCGGCGGGCGCGGCGGCCACCGGAGCCGGAGCCGCGGCGGGCGCCGGCGCGTAGGCCGGGGCGGCCTGGACGTAATTGACGGGCGCGGCGGTCAGCTCACGGGCCACGCGGATCTTCAGGCCGGCGTGCTCGACCTCGATCTCCGAGAGGCCCGTGTCCCTCAGGATGTCCGCCAGCTTGCGGACCAGACGGGCGTCGATGGCCGGAGCTTCGACCGGATCGGCGGGGGCCTTGGGGTTCGACATGGAAGCTTACCTTGTTCTTCTAAGGCCACGGCGGCGGAAAACGCCGGGCGATATCGTTGTTAAACGCGGATCAGGCCGAAAGCGGCCTCGATCGCCAGTTCGTAACTCGCCGCGCCGAACCCGGAGACGATCCCCGTGGCCGCCAGCGACACATAGGTGTGGCGGCGGAATTCCTCCCTCGCCGCCGGGTTGGACAGGTGGCACTCGATCACCGGGATGCTCAAGGTCTTGAGCGCATCCAGAAGCGCGATCGAAGTGTGGCCGTAGCCGGCCGGATTGATGATCAGCGCCGAGGCCGACTCACGCGCCTCGTGCACCCAATCGATCAGCACGCCCTCATGGTTGGACTGGCGGAAGACCACCTCAACGCCGCACGAAGCCGCCCGCGCCTCACAGCGCGTCCGGACATCCTCGAGCGTGTCCTTGCCGTAAATCTCGGGCTCGCGGGTCCCCAACAGGTTGAGATTGGGCCCACTCAGCACGTGGATCGGTTTTACCATGCGGCTCCGCCGTCGATTCCGGGAGGTCTTGTATAGCCGGTTCCGCCGGGTCACAAGCACGGCTCGCTTCGGAGGTGAGATGAAGCTTTTGCTGAACGGGGAAGAGCGGGACGTGGCCGGCGTTGTCACGATCGCCGATCTGGTGACGTCGCTGGGCCTGGACGCCCGCAAGGTGGCGGTCGAGCGCAACCTCGAGATCGCCCCGCGCTCGACCTACGCCGACACGGCGCTGGCTGACGGCGACCGCATCGAGATCGTCACTTTTATCGGGGGCGGGTGATCTTGCGCATTTGAAACGCCGGCTGCCGGGGCGTAAACCACGCCCATGAACGCGCACGTTTCCCCCGACTCCGTCGCCGCTGACGCCGATGAAACCTGGACCGTCGCCGGCCGCACCTTCCGCTCGCGCCTGATCGTCGGTACGGGCAAGTACAAGGACTATGCGACCAACGCCGCCGCCGCTCGCGCGGCCGGGGCAGAGATCGTCACGGTGGCCGTGCGCCGCGTGAACCTGACCGATCCCAGCCAGCCGCTGCTGGTCGACTACGTCAAGCCGACGGAATTTACGTATCTTCCCAATACGGCGGGCTGCTTCACCGGCGAGGACGCCGTGCGCACCCTGCGCCTGGCCCGCGAGGCCGGCGGCTGGGACTTGGTCAAGCTGGAGGTCCTCAGCGACCCCAAGACCCTGTTCCCGGACATGGAAGAGACCCTGCGCTCGCTGAAGCTGCTGGTCGCGGACGGTTTCCAGGTGATGGTCTACTGCTCGGACGACCCGGTCTACGCCAAGAAGCTGGAAGAAGCCGGCGCCGTGGCGATCATGCCGCTGGGCGCGCCGATCGGCTCGGGTCTGGGCATCCAGAACCGCGTGAACCTGCGGATCATCGTCGAGAACGCCAAGGTGCCGGTTCTGGTCGACGCGGGCGTCGGCACGGCCTCGGACGCGGCGATCGGCATGGAGCTGGGCTGCGACGCCATCCTGATGAACACGGCCATCGCCGAGGCCAAGGATCCGATCCGCATGGCCAAGGCGATGAAGCATGCCGTGATCGCCGGCCGCGAGGCGTACCTGGCGGGGCGGATGCAGAAGCGGCTGTATGCCGATCCCAGCTCGCCGCTGGCGGGGCTGATCTAGAGGGCTGACGTCACATCGGTTTTGGCGAAGTCATCGCCTACGAACAGAAGCGGGCAACCGCGTTCGTGGGCGAGGGCGTACGCGAAGCAGTCGCCGAAGTTAAGGGCGGCAGGGTGAAAGCCCTTGCCCCAACGCCGGTAGGCGGCGGCAACCTTGCTGACGTCATCTGACGCCACAGGCATGATCCGGAAGCCCAGCCGGGTGAAAAGGCCACGCATCTCGTCGGCAACGTTCCTTCGGTGGACGACGATCATCGCTTCGCTCGCAGTTGCCGCCGAGATCAGAAGCTCAAGATCGTTCATCAAGATCTGATGGCAAGCTGAGGCGCTCGGCTCTCCCAGCGCGATCGCGACCAGAGCCGAGGTGTCGACGACGATCACCCCGGCAAGCCATCGTCGTCGTAGAGGAAGTCCTGACTGCGCGCGGCGGATACGCCCGGAGTTGCCTTCGCTCGACCACGTTCGCTGATTTCTTGAAGTATTCGAAGGCGTTCAGCGGGGTCAGTCGGCGGCTGGCTTTCGATAGGCGTCAGTCGTACGGCGGCCTGGCCCTCGCGGGTGAGGATGATCTCCTCGCCCGCCTCGGCGCGACGGACCAGTTCGATCAGTTGACCTTCGGCTTCAGCGACGGCGACGCGCACGGTGTTGCTCCTTAAGGCGCTCACGTGAGGATAGTGGTCCCTCGATGCTTGCGCTTCAAGGCGTTGGTCACCCCGCCTTCGCCTTGCTGGCGCGGGTCTGCTCGATCGCCAGCTTCAGCGCGTTGATGTCGGCGCCCGGGATCAGGGTGTCGCCGACGATGAAGGCCGGGGTGCCGGACAACTGCAGGGTCTTGGCCAGGGCTTCGGTGTCGGCCAGGTGCTGGGTGACGGCCTGGCTCTCGCCAGCGGCCTTGGCCCTGCCCATGTCAACGCCCAGGCCCTTGGCGATGCGCAGGGCGCCGGCGGCGTCCAGGGCGTTCTCGGCCATCAGGGCCTTGTAGAGCTCCAGGCTCTTGCCCTGGTCCTTGGCGCCCAGCGCGATGCGGGCGGCGGCTTCGCTGTCGCGGCCGAAGATCACGAAGTCCTTCAGCACCAGGCGGATGTCGGGGTTCTTCTGCACGAGGTCGACGATCTCGGGCGCGGCGTGGCGGCAATAGCCGCAGCGGTAGTCGAAGAACTCGGTGACGGTGATCGAGCCGGCCGGATTGATGACGATGTCGCGCGGGTCGCGCTCGATAGCCTGGCGGTATTGGCCGATCGCTTTCTGGGCCGAGACGGCCTGCTGCTGGGCCTGCTTCTCCTGCAGCTTCTGGCTGGCCTCCATCAGCACCTCGGGATGCTCGAGCAGATAGGCGCGGACCTTCTCGCCGAAGGCCTTGTCAGGCTTGGCGGGGCCGCAGCCGGCGAGGGTCAGGCCGGCAATGGCCAGCGGAACGGCGAGGGTCGCGGCGCGACGAAGCAGGATCATCGAAGTCTCTGTAGGGAAGGGCTCTAGCGGCCCAGGTTAGACTGCATCGCCCCGTCCTTGGCCAGGTCCTTCAGGTCCTGGTTGGAGGGACGGGAGGCCAGGACGATGTCGGTGGCCCGACGCCAGTCCGGCGTGTTCTTGGGCAGCAGCTCGCGGGCCCGCATGGCGAAGACCTTGGCTTCTCGAACGGCTCCGAGCGAGAAGTACTGCTCGGCGGTGGCCAGGCGGGCCTCGCCGTCCTTCTTCTGGGTGTCATAGGCCTGGGCCAGCAGGCGCCAGGTGACGGCGTTGTCCGGATCGTTTAGCAGGCTGCGCTTCAGCTCCTGGACGCCTTCCTCGATCTTCTTGGGATCGTTCAGGCTGATCAGGGTCTGGCCCAGATTGATGCGCAGCAGGGCCGCGTCGGGCTTCAGCTGCACGGACTTGCGCTGAGGCTCTTCGGCTTGGGCGATGCGGTTGAACTCGAACAGGATCTGGCCCTTCAGCTCCCACAGATAGGGATTGTCGGGATGCTGGTCGATCAGCGGCTGCAGCAGGTTCAGGGCCCGGTCGGGATCCTTCATCTGGTAGTAGGCGATGGCGCGGGCGTAGCGGGCCGGGAAGCCGGTGTCGGTCTCCTTGTATTTCATCAAGGCGACCTGCGGGTTCAGGAAACCTTCCAGCTTGGCCTTCATGATTTCGTGCTGGGCCAGGTCCTCGGGCGTGTCGACGGCGCTGTAGTGCGGCTGACGCTCGACGCGGCTGCGCAGCACCTCGATCCGTTCGGACGACAGGGGGTGGCTGCGGAAATAGGCGTAGCGGCGGGCCTGGTCGAAGACTTCCTGGTAGCGGAAGTTGTCGAAGAACTCGACCAGGCCGCGGCCGGACTGGCCGGTGGCCTCCAGAAAGCCGGCCCCGGCCTGGTCGGCTCGGGACTCCTGCTCGCGGCTGTAGCCCAGGGCGCCCAGCGCCCCGGCGTACTGAGCGTTGCCCAGCAGAACCGCCGCGCCGTCTGCGGACCCCGCCAGGGCGGCCAGCACGCCCAGGCCCATGGTCAGGATCATCGGCTTGAGGCCCGCGCGCATCATCTCGCCGGAACGGATCGGGTGACCGCCGGCCAGGTGTCCTGTCTCGTGGGCGATGACGCCGCGCAGCTGGTTGGGGTTCTCGGTCTGCAGGATCAGGCCGGTGTTAAGGCCCATCTGCAGGCCCTGGGTCGCGAAGGCGTTCAGCGACTTGTCGCCGACGATCAGGATCCGAACGTTCTTGGGATCCAGGCCCGCCGCCGCGAAGATCGGGTCGGCGTCGTGGTGCAGGATCTCCTCGATCTCGGTGTCGCGGATCAGCGATGGCCCATCGTCCTGGGCCAGGGCGACCTGGGGAGCTCCGGACATGACAATCGACAGGACGGACAAGGCCACGCCCGCTCTTCTCCCGAGCCGGCGCCTCCCGGCCTGGCTCTTCCCGGCACGCCCGCTACGCGAGGTCATCGAATGATCTCCAGATCGCGCCCCCGCGAACCCGACCAGTCTAACGTGGAAGCTCGGCGCGAGGGAACAAGGGTTCCACCCGCTAGAGCGAAGATTTGGACGGCGATTTTAGGGCGCGAAGATTACGGCCCGCGCATCCGGTCGGGACACGCGGGCCGCGATCAACTCACCTTACCGGCGCCACCAGCCCCTGCGGGGCTTTTCGGGCGGAGCGGTGATCTCGTTCGGATCGGGCTCGACCGGAGCGGCCGCGGCCGCTTCCGCCACCGGCTCCGGCGTCGCAACGGGCTGGGGCGCGGCCTCCACGACGGGCTCGGCGATCGGTTCGGGCGGAACTACCGCGACGCTGTCGGTCACCGTCTCGGCGACGGCCTCGACAGCTTCCGGCGCGGCTTCGACAGCCTCGGCTAGGGCCTTCTTGCTGCGCGAGCGGGTGCGCTTGGGCTTCTTCGGCGCATCCTCGATCTCCGGAAGCTCGACCCATACATCGGCCGGCGGACCAGCGATCACGGGCGGCGCCAGGACAGGAGCTTCGAACGGTTCGGCAGGCTGAGCCGGCTCGGCGGCGACGGCCTCGACCGGCGCGGCCTCGGCGACCGCTTCGGTCTGGATCGTCTCGTCGCGGGCGCGGCGACCACGGTCACGGCCGCGACGGCCACGTTCACGGCCCGGACGCTCCTCACGTTCCGGACGTTCGGTCGCCTCCGAGGTCTCGACGCGGGCTTCCGGCGCCGGACGGCGCGGTTCGCTGGCGCCGCCGACCAGGGCGGCCGGGTCGTGCCAGGTGAAGACATTCTCGCCGAACGGGACGCGCGGCCGGATCCACACGAAGGCGTCGGTCGGACGATCGCCGTCCTCACGACCGCCACGGCGACCGCCTCGGCGGCCGCGACGACGGCGGCGGCGGCCGCCATCATCGTCGTCACCGAATTCGGCGCGGTCCTCGGCGTCGCCTTCAGCCTCGTCCTCGTCGCTCTCGGCCTCGACCTCGGCCTCGGTCTCGCGTTCGTCACGCCGGCCCCGACCGCGGCCGCGGTCGCGCCGGCCCCGACGGCCCTTGCGGTCGCCGCGATCGTCGTCGCGCGCCTGCTTGCGGCTCGAGGCGTCGTCGTCGTCGGTGTCCTCGCGCTCGAGATCTTCCTCGTCCTCGTCGTCGATGATCTCGTCGTCTTCTTCCTCGTCCTCGAAGGCCGTCGGATCGAAGTCGTCGTCTTCCTCGACATAAGGAGCCGGAGCGACGGCGATGCGCTCGCCCAGCTCGGTGCGCTCGATCTCCTGGTCGCCGGCGTGCAGGCTGTCGTCGACGATGACCGTGACGTGCAGGCCATGCGTCTCCAGCAGGCGCTGCAGATAGGCGCGCTTTTCGTTGAGGATATAGAGGCCGACCGAGCGGGCGACCTTGAGGATCACGGCGCCCGAGCCCTTGAGGGCTTCGACCTCGACCGCGCGCAGGGCGGCCAGGGCGCTGGACTCGACCGAGCGGACGCGGCCGGTGCCTTCGCAGTGCTCGCAGACGTGGGTCGTGCCTTCCAGGACGCCGGTCCGGCGACGCTGGCGACTGATCTCCATCAGGCCAAAGCCCGAGATCTTGCCCATCTGGATGCGGGCGCGGTCGTCCTTCAGAGCATCCTTCAGGACCTTTTCGACCGTGCGGTTGTTCTTGCCTTCATCCATGTCGATGAAGTCGATGACGATCAGGCCGGCCAGATCGCGCAGGCGCAGCTGGCGAGCGGCTTCCTCGGCCGCCTCGATGTTGGTCTTGAGGGCGGTGGCCTCGATGTTGCGCTCGCGCGTGGCCTTGCCCGAGTTGACGTCGATGGCGACCAGGGCCTCGGTCTGGTTGATCACCAGATAGCCACCCGAACGCAGCGGAACGACCGGCGAATAGATCTGGGCCAGATGGTCCTCGATCTTGTGCTTGACGAACAGCGGCGTCGGATCGCGGTAGTTGAAGACCTTCTTGGCCTGGCTCGGCATCAGCATGCGCATGAAGTCGCGCGCTTCCTTGTAGCCGGCGTCACCCTCGACCCAGATGCCGTCCAGGTCCTTGTCGTACATGTCGCGGATGGCGCGCTTGACGAGGTCTTCCTCCTCGTAGATCAGCGCCGGCGCGATCGAGTGCAGCGTGTTCTCGCGGATGTTTTCCCACAGACGCAGCAGGTACTCGTAGTCGCGCTTGACCTCGGCCTTGGTGCGCTTGGCGCCGGCCGTGCGGACGATCAGGCCCATGCCCTGCGGCACGTCCAGGCTCTGGACGACGCTCTTCAGGCGCTTGCGGTCGGTGACCGCGGTGATCTTGCGGCTGATGCCGCCGCCGCGGGCGGTGTTGGGCATCAGGACGCCGTAGCGACCGGCCAGGGACAGGTAGGTGGTCAGGGCCGCGCCCTTGTTGCCGCGCTCTTCCTTGACGACCTGGACCAGCATGATCTGCCGGCGGCGGATCACTTCCTGGATCTTGTACTTGCGCATCAGCCGGCGTTTGCGGCGGGCCAGCTCTTCCTCGACGTCGTCGTCCTCGTCGTCGACCGCTTGGCCGCCATTGACGTCGTCCTCATCGTCGCCGCCCGAGGCGCGACGCGAGATCGGGGTGTCGTCCTCGTCATCGCCCGAGTCGTCGCGCATCAGCGCCTCACGGTCGGCGACCGGGATCTGGTAGTAGTCCGGGTGGATTTCGTTGAACGCCAGGAAACCGTGACGGTTACCGCCGTACTCGACGAACGCAGCCTGCAGGCTAGGTTCGACGCGGGTCACCTTGGCGAGATAGATGTTACCACGAAGCTGTTTGCGGGTTTGGCTCTCGAAATCGAACTCTTCAACCCGGGTTCCGTCCACGACGACCACACGCGTCTCTTCGGCGTGTGCTGCGTCGATCAGCATCTTCTTCGACATTAAGGAAGTCTCCACGGCGCGCGGCGGGCGCGAGGCCCGGGCGCCGATATGAAAGAAGGGCGCGCGCGTCGCCGACCGTCATCGCCCCGCCGAAGCGGTTGCGAAGGGTCAGGTGCCAAAGGCGGTCGGGTGCGGCGCAGCCCATTGAGGTTTCGTTTGTCCCTGCCGCGCCAGGCGCGGATTGGATGGCGCGTCGTCGCCAGAACGGCGTTTGAGCCCGACGCGAGCCCCGCGACACGACGTTTCGGTAGGCGTCTTGCCCGCCGGGATGGCCGCGTCTCGAACACTATCTAGTCTGCCGCCTTCGCTTCGGAAGAGGTTCAGGACCACTTTCGAGGCACAGGCGGCCCGCGTGGAGTCGTGACGATCACGGACTTCGCGCGCGGCGGGACTGTAGCCACATTGCCGCGCAAAAGAAAAGCTTTCGACGGATGATGAGGACTTAACCCTTTCGCTACCGACCCCGAGCGATATTGACGTTCGGTTCACCAGTTCCGGCGACGCGGGCGGGGATGCGTAAAGTTCTTATCAGTTTGGCTCGCATGGGCTGGGTTCGGGCGGCGCTGATCATCGGCGGCCTGACGACGGCTGGCGTCGCGGTCGCGACGGCGCAGGGCCCGGCCGCGCCGGCGGGGGTGCAGAAGGTCCGCTTCGGCGGCGACCGCACCGAGACCCGCGTGGTGATCGACCTGGACCGCGCCGCGGCCGGCAAGCTGATTTCCGACGGCATGAGCGACCAGCGCCTGGTCATGGCGCTGCCCAATGTCATCGTTTCGGGCGACCTGCAGGGCACGGGCCAGGGCCTGGTCAAGCGCTGGATCATCGATGAGGCCGCCGGGGGCGCTCGTCTGCGCCTGGACCTGACCGGCAGGGCCGAGGTTCGCCGCCGCTTCCTGCTGCCGCCGGGCGACGGCGCGACAGCCTACCGCTATGTCATCGACCTCAAGGCCGTGGATGGCGCCGCACCCGGGCCGCAAGCTCCGCGCCTGAGCCTGGCCAGCCTGCCGGTCAAGGCCGCGCCGCTGCGGATGAAGAAGGTCATCGTCATCGACGCTGGTCATGGCGGCAAAGATCCGGGCTCGCTGGGCGCCAATGTCTACGAGAAGGACGTCACCCTGGCCGCCGCCAAGGCGCTGAAGGAGCGGCTGGAGCGCACCGGCCGCTTCCAGGTGGTGCTGACGCGCGAGACCGACACCTTCATCCCGCTAGAAGGCCGCGTGCAGATCGCCCGCCGCGCTGACGCCGATCTCTTTATTTCCCTGCACGCCGACTCGGGCCCCGACGTCAGTACGCGCGGCGCCTCGGTCTATACCGTGTCCGACAAGGGCGCCGAGCGCGTCGGTCTGGTCCTGGACAAGGACGACTGGCTGATGAAGGCCAATATGCCGGGCCGTGACCGCGCCGTCAGCCAGATCCTGCTGGACCTGTCGCAGCGCGCCACCAAGAACCGCTCGGCCGCCTTCGCCCAGTTGCTGCTGACCAATGTCGGCGAAGAGACGCCGCTGCTGCGTCGCAGCCATCGCGACGCCGGCTTCATCGTGTTGCTGGCCCCCGACGTTCCGGCCGTGCTGCTGGAGATGGGCTTCATCACCAATCCGGACGATGAGGCGTTCCTGACGACCAGGTCGAGCCGCAGCCGCCTGGTCAACGCGGTGGCCGACTCGATCGAGGCCTATTTCTCGGCGGGCGCCCGGAAGTCCTGATCTCGCGAGCGCGACGGCCGAATGTGGAAGCCGGATTCGGCGACCATGGGGCGACCAAGCATAGAGTAGAGGGGAGCGACTTCCCCTTTTCCGCATCCCGCTCTAATCACAGGGTGATCGCGCGCTTCGCTTGGCGAGGTGCGACCGCAAAACCGCTTACGGTTCGGCGGCAAGCGATCTAGTGAAGGGTGTGCGGCAGGCGAGGGGGTCTGCCCGACGGAGGTCGCGTGGATCTGAAACCCACCGAACGATGGATGGCCATCGCGGGCGTGACGGTGCTCTCGGCCATCGCGGTCGCGGGATTCGCGATCGCGATCTACGCGGCCTGGCTGTTCCACGACATGCCCGATGCCGGTGAGCTGCAGGACTATCGTCCGCCGACGGCGACGCGCGTCTATGCCTGGGATGGCACCCTGATCGGCGAGTACAGCAAAGAGCGCCGGATCTTCATCCCCTATGACCAGATCCCGCCGCAGCTGGCCCAGGCGTTCCTGGCCGCCGAGGACCGCAACTTCTTTCAGCACGGCGGTGTCGATGTCGGCGGCCTCTCGCGCGCCATGCTCAAGAATGTCGGCAACGTCATGCGCGGCCGGCGCCTGGAGGGCGGTTCGACGATCACCCAGCAGGTCGCCAAGAACGTCCTGCTGACCAGCGACGCCACCGTCGGCCGCAAGTTCAAGGAAGCGATCCTGGCCCACCGCCTAGAGCAATCGCTGACCAAGCAGCAGATCCTCGAGCTGTACCTCAACGAAATCTGGCTGGGCTATCGCTCGTTCGGCGTCGGCGCGGCGGCCTACAACTATTTCGGCAAGTCGCTGCCGGACCTGACCCTGGCCCAGTGCGCCTATCTAGCCTCGCTGCCCAAGGGGCCGGACAACTATCACCCGATCCGCAACAAGGCCAAGGCGATGGCCCGCCGCAACTGGGTGCTGGGCCAGATGGCCGAGCAGGGCTGGGTGTCCAAGGAAGACGCCAGGAAGGCGATGGCTGAGGACCTGGTCGTCCAGGCCGCGCCCAAACGGGCCGCCTATCGCGATGCCGACTACTTCGTCGAGGAAGTGCGGCAGCGCGGCATGGCCACGCTGGGGCCCCGCCTGAACGAGGGCGGCTACTACATGCGCACGACGTTGGATCCGCAGCTGCAGACCGCCGCCCGCGTCGCGCTGATGGACGGGCTGGAGAAGTATGATCGCCGCCACGGCTGGCGCGGCGCTTGGGGGCACGTCGAGGCGACGGACCTTAATTGGGAAAAGACGGCTCTGGCCAAGCAGATTCCGTCGGAGCGCACGGCCTGGCGTCCGGCCCTGGTCACCTCGAACGATGGTCGCGTGCGGCTTGTCAAGGACGAGGGCGAGGGCCAGATCGTCGGCGAGGACCTCACCTGGGCCAAGAACGGCAAGGGGCTGAAGGCCGGCGACCTGGTGTTCGTCGAGAAGGCCGCCGCCGGCGGCTACCGTCTGCGCCAGGTGCCGGCCGTCAACGGCGCCCTGGTGGCCATGGAGCCCTACACCGGCCGCATCGTGGCCCTGGTTGGCGGCTATTCCTACTCGCTGTCGAACTTCAACCGCGCCACCCAGGCGATGCGCCAGCCCGGCTCGTCGTTCAAGCCGTTCGTCTATGCCGCGGCCCTGGAGAACGGCTACACGCCCGCCAGCGTCGTGGTCGACAGCGCCATCACCTTCAAGGGCGCCAACGGCCAGGACTGGAGCCCCGAGAACTACCATAAGGAGTTCTATGGCGCGCAGCCGCTGCGCAAGGGCCTGGAGCAGTCGATCAACGCCATGACGGTGCGCCTGGCCCAGGGCGTCGGCATGAAGAAGATCGTCGACTTCGCCAAGCGCACCGGAGTTGTTCGAGACATGGACCCCGTGCTGGCCATGGCCCTGGGCGCCGGCGAGACCACCCCCTTCAAGCTGACCGCCGCCTACGCGCCGTTCGTCAATGGCGGCCGCCGCGTCGATCCGCACCTGATTGAGCTGGTGCAGGATCGCGAAGGCAAGGTGATCTTCCGCGCCGACAAGCGCGATTGCGAGCGCTGCGACGCCGGCTTCAATGGCGACGAAAGTCCGCGCTTCCCCGCGCCGGGTGAGCAGGTCATGGACCCCGTCACCGCCTACCAGATCACCTCGATGCTGCAGGGTGTGGTCCAGCGCGGCACCGCCGCCGCGGTCAGCGCTCTGGGCCGTCCGCTGGCCGGCAAGACCGGCACCACCAACGAGTACCGCAGCGCCTGGTTCGTCGGCTATTCGCCGAACCTGGTGGTCGGCGTGTTCGTCGGCTTCGACGACAACCGCTCGCTGGGCGAGGGCGAGACCGGCGCCACCGACGCCGTGCCGGTGTTCATGGACTTCATGAAGGTGGCGCTGGACGGCCAGCCGGTCGTTGACTTCAAGCCGCCGAAGCAGGCCAAGTTCGCCATGGTGCGCGGCGTCCGTGAGGCCTTCCGACCAGGCACCGAACCCCGGGTCGAGGTCGCGCCCAGCAGCGGGCCGATCCCCTACAACCAGCTGTCGCCCGGTCTTCCGCCGGTTCCACAGCCGCAGGCCCAGCCGGGCAAGCCGCCGCCGCAGAAGGTCGATCCCCTGAGCGGGCTCTACTAATCGCCCATCGACATTATTGCGCGGGAGGGCGACGCGCGTTATCTCCCCCGCCCTTCAACACTGTCACGGAGTTACGTGATGCGACCGGATGTCGAGGCCGCCGCGGCCGACATCGAGCAGTCCGTGGGACTGCTCAGGAGGCGTCTTTGACTGGGATGTCGCCCTCCGCAAGCTCGATGAGCTGAACGCCCGGGTCGAGGACCCGACCCTCTGGGACCGCCCATCCGAGGCCCAGGCCGTCTCGCGCGAGCGCGCCGCCCTGGCCGCCAAGGTCGAGGCGGTGAAGTCGATCGAGCGCGACGTCAAGGACGCGCTCGACTACGCCGAGCTGGCCGAGATGGAGTCCGATGAGGACTCGCTGAACGACGCCCGCGCCCAACTTAAGGCCATCAAGGAACGCGCGGCCCGCGCCGAGCTTGAGGCCCTGCTGTCCGGCGAGGCCGACGGCAACGATTGCTACATCGAAATCAACTCCGGGGCCGGTGGCACCGAGTCATGTGACTGGGCCGGCATCCTGCTGCGCATGTACACCCGCTGGGCCAACGCCCACGGCATGACCACCGAACTGATCGAAGAGACCGACGGCGACCAGGCCGGCATCAAGTCCGCGACCCTCCTGGTGAAGGGGACGAACGCCTATGGCTGGCTGAAGACCGAGGCCGGGGTGCACCGCCTGGTGCGCATCAGCCCGTATGACAGCAGCGCCCGCCGCCATACCTCGTTCGCCTCGGCCTGGGTCTATCCCGTGGTCGACGACAATATCGAGATCGAGATCAATCCGTCCGACGTGCGGACCGACACCTATCGCGCTTCGGGCGCTGGCGGTCAGCACATCAACAAGACGGACTCGGCCGTGCGTCTGACCCACATCCCGACCGGCATCGCGGTGGCCTGCCAGGCCGGCCGCTCCCAGCACCAGAACCGCGAGGAAGCCTGGAAGATGCTGCGCGCGCGCCTCTACGAGGCCGAGCTGCAGAAGCGGGAAGCCGCCCAGCAGGCGCTGGAGGACACCAAGACCGACATCGGCTGGGGTCACCAGATCCGCAGCTACGTCCTGCAGCCCTATCAGATGGTCAAGGACCTGCGGACCAATGTCGAGACCTCCGACACGCAAGGCGTGCTGGATGGCGACCTGGACGCCTTCATGGGCGCTTCGCTGGCCCAGCGCGTGGGTCATACCCGCGACGGCGGCGAGGCCTAACAGGCTTCAAGCATCAACAAAAACGCCCCGGAGCGATCCGGGGCGTTCTCGTTTCCAGATGGCTTTCCTGGCCTCAGCTCGCCGCCGGCTTGGCCTGGGCGATGGCCAGCGGTTCCGGGGGCGGGGCCGGCTGGGCGACCGGGGCCGGACGCTGGAACTTCAGGCTGCGGCCCTGGAAGAAGGCGCCGGTTTCCATGGCCAGCTGTTCGTGGGTGATGTCGCCGTCGATATAAGAGGTGCCGTAGAGACGCACCTGCTTGGAGGTGATCGCCCCAACCACGCGGCCGCGCACTTCCACCGCCTCGGCATAGATGCTGCCCTCGATATGGCCGGTCTCGCCGACGGTCAGGCGGCCGACGCGGACGTCGCCCTTGACCACGCCGTCGATCTGCAGCTCGCCTTCGCCGGTGACGCTGCCCTCGATGGTCAGGTCGGCCGACAGCAGCGAGGCCACCTTGGGCGGCGCGCGGCGGGCCTGGTCGACCGACGCGATCGCGGTCGCGGTGGGCAGGGGCTCGATGCGCGCCGGGGTCTTGCCGCCCGACTTAGCTTGCTTGCTGAACATACTCACCAGCCTTCAAGAAACGATTGGGGTTCTGGGCCTTGCCGTTGACCCAGACTTCATAGTGCAGGTGCGGGCCGGTCGAACGGCCAGTCGAGCCCATGGCGCCGACGCGCGCGCCGATCGCGACCCGCTGGCCGACGCGGACGCCGATGGTGGCCAGGTGGGCGTAGCGGGTCTTGAAGCCGCCGCCATGGTCGATCTCGACCGTGTTGCCATAGCCCGAGCGCACGCCGGTGAATGAGATGACGCCGGGGGCCGTGGCCATGATCGGGGTGTAGAAGGCGCCCGGGAAGTCCAGACCCGAGTGGAAGGCCGGCCGGCGCGTGAACGGGTCGAAGCGGACACCGTAGCTGGACGACAGAGCCGGATTGCTGGTCGGGCGGTAGAAGGGCAGCTTCTTGGCCGCCGCGCCCAGGCTGCGCATGTCCGACATGTCGTTGGCGGCGTGCTGGATGCGGCTGGCGAACTCTTCGTCCACGTCCAGCACGGCGGCGAGGGCGCGAGGGTCCTTGGCCTCGATCAGCGGACCGCCCAGCGATACGCCGCGGCCAGTGAAGTTGCCGGCGTCCAGGCCCGCCATCCGCATGGCCAGGCGCAGACGCTCGGCGCGGCTCTTGGCGAAGCTTTCGGCGGCGTCGATCAGCCGCTCCTGGTCCATGCGGGTGGCCTGGATGCGCTGGACCGGGCTGGCGGCCAGCAGGCGCGGCTTGGCCACGGTCAGGGCCTCGGCGGCGCCCGGCACGCCCTTGAAGTCGGAGACGAGCAGGGCAAGGGCGGCGTGGCGTTTTTCGACCGAGGTCGCCAGGTCGTCCAGCGAGCCATTGGTGGCCGACAGTTGGGCCACGGCGCTGTTCAGGCGGGCCTGACGGTCGGCGTTCAGACGCTCATAATAGGCCTTCTGCTTGATGACCTGCTGGTCGGTCGAGCTGACGGCCAGGGCGTTGACGGCCATGGCCGCGGTGCAGACGCCCATCCAAAGCGCCGCGCCCGCGACGGCGGTCGCGCCCAACAGCTGCTTGTTGGTGGAGAAGACATAGCCCCGCATCTCGCCGCCGGAGCGGATGTAGATGTGCCGTTCAGGGAACAACGCTTCGAGAGATTGTCGCAGTCGCTTGAAGCGCTTGATCGCCATCGCCCGAGAACCCCCGTTTCAGGTCCCGGCGATATGCAACGATAAAGCGGAAACGTGCAAGACTCTTCGCGCCCGAAGGGAGCGTGAGTCGCAAAAAGTAACATTGCGCCTCGACCCTTAACGTTTTCTGACTGGCGAAGTCACGCGTTAAGGCTGCGCTTGCGCCGAAAGGTCACAGGTTGAGGCGCGGGTACAACACCCGTGCGCTGAACCGGTTCCCGCGCGCGGCGAGAAAACGAGAGGAGGGTCTTTTACTTGATCGCCTTTGCGGCGTTCATCACGGCCTTGATGTGGCCGGGGACCTTGACCTTGCGCCAGACCTCGCGGACGACGCCCTCGCGATCGATCAGGAAGGTCGAGCGGTCGATGCCCATGTACTTGCGGCCGTACATGCTCTTCTCGACCCAGGCGCCATAGGCCTCGACCACGTCGCCCAGCGGGTCGGCGGCCAATTCGATGGTCAGGTCGTGCTTCTTGCGGAACTTGGCGTGCGAGGCGGCGCTGTCCTTGGACACGCCGACGATCACCGCGCCCAGCTTCTGGAACTCCTCGACTTCCGACGAGAACTGCAGGGCCTCGGACGTGCAGCCGGCGGTGTCGTCCTTGGGATAGAAGTAGAGAACGACGTTCTTGCCCTTCAGGCCAGCGAGGCTGACGCGGCCGGTGTCGGTCGGCAGGTCGAAATCGGGAGCCTTGTCGCCGGGCTGCAGCATCGAACGCTTCTCCACCTTGGGAATCCGTCATCCCGGCCCTTCGCTACGCCAGGGCCGGGATGACAATCAACTCACAACTAAACGGGCTTCACCAAAACGATCTTCTTCTTGCCGGCGGCCAGCTTGACGACGCCTTCGACAAGGTCGGCCGAGGTGATGACCCGGTTGGCGTCGGCCTCGGCCTTGTCGTTGACCTTCAGGCCGCCGCCCTGGGCCAGGCGACGAGCCTCGCCGCGCGAGCCGGCCAGTCCAGCGTCGGCGAACAGAGCCGCCAGCACCACGCCGGCCTCCAGCTCGGCCGCCGCAACCTCGAAGGTCGGCAGGTCGGCCGAGAGGGCGCCTTGCTCGAAGGCCTTCTCAGCCGCGTCGCGAGCCTTCCTGGCCTCGTCCTCGCCGTGGGCCATGCGGGTGGCCTCGTCGGCCAGCACCTTTTTGGCCTCGTTGATCTGGGCGCCCGGCAGGGCTTCCAGCTCGGCGATGCGTTCCAGCGGCAGGTCGGTGAACAGCTTCAGGAAACGGCCGACGTCGGCGTCCTCGGTGTTGCGCCAGAACTGCCAGTAGTCGTAGGGCGAGAGCTGCTCGGCGTTCAGCCACACCGCGCCTGACATGGTCTTGCCCATCTTGGCGCCCGAGGCCGTGGCCAAGAGCGGCGTCGTCAGGCCGAAGGCGGCCTTGTGGTCGACGCGACGGGTCAGCTCCACGCCGTTCAGGATGTTGCCCCACTGGTCCGAGCCGCCCATCTGCAGCACGCAGCCGTATTTGCGGTTCAGCTCCAGGAAGTCGGTGGCCTGCATCAGCATGTAGTTGAATTCGAGGAAGGTCATCGGCTGCTCGCGCTCGAGCCGCAGCTTGACCGAGTCGAAGGCCAGCATCCGGTTGACCGTGAAGTGCACGCCGTATTCGCGCAGGAACTGGACGTAGCCGAACTTGCTGAGCCACTCGTCGTTGTCGACCATGATCGCGTCGGTCGGTCCGTCGCCGAAGGTGAGGAACTTGGCGAAGACCTGCTTGATGCCGGCGATGTTGGCCTGGATGTCGGCGTCGCTCAGCAGCTTGCGGCTCTCGTCCTTGCCGGTCGGGTCGCCGACCTTGGTCGTGCCGCCGCCCATCAGGACGATCGGCTTGTGGCCGGCCTGCTGCAGGCGACGCAGCATCATGATCTGGATCAGGGATCCGACGTGCAGCGAGGGCGCGGTGGCGTCGAAGCCGATGTAGGCGGTGACAATGCCGCCGGCGCAGGCCGCGTCCAACTCCTCCGGATGGGTGATCTGGTGGATGTAGCCGCGCGCCTCCAGGGTTCGCAGGAACTCCGACTTGAAGGGCGAGGCGGCGGACATGGATCGACTCTCTGATTGACGTGGCGGGCCGTCTAGCACGGCGAGGTCAGGATGTGAGGGTTTCATTTCGAACTCCGGTATGCGAGCCGGAGCGCATGATCGACTTGGAAGGCGGCGACCCCGGCGAGGCGGGGCTGCGACGTGTCCGGTCGGCCTCCCGCTATGGCAGCGGGCGGTAATAGGGACGGGCCAGGACTTTTCCCAAGAACATGGGCGTGTCGATCATGGGGCCTAGCTACCGTTTGCCGGGCGTGGCAGTCAACGGCGCATGCGTATCCTTGGATTCATGACCGGCACCTCGCTCGACGCGGTCGACATGGCGGTGCTGGAGACCGACGGCCACGAGATCCAGGCCTTCGGCCCGGCGGGTGAGCGCAAGCTGCGCGACGAGACCCGTGACCTGCTGCTGGTGACCACCGAGATCGCGAGGGGCTGGCCCCGCGACAGGCCCGAGCCCGAGATCTTCGCCGAGGCCGCTCAGGCCGTGGCGGACGAGCATTTCCACGCGGCCCAGAGTTTCCTGATCGAGCACGACCTGGCCTGGACCGACTTCGACCTGCTGGGCGTCCATGGTCAGACGGTCCTGCACGAACGTCCGACGCCGGAGCGCATCGGCCGGACGGTGCAACTGCTGGACGCCGAGCGCCTGGCCAAGGCCAGCGGCCGGCCGGTGGCGTTCGACTTCCGCACTGCCGACGTAGCGGCCGGCGGGCAGGGGGCGCCGCTGGCTCCGATCTACCATGCGGCCCGCGCCCGGGCCTCGGGTCTGGCCGCGCCGGTCGCGGCGCTGAACATTGGCGGGGTGGCCAACATCACCCTCATCAATGATGACGATGACCTGCTGGCCTTCGACACCGGTCCCGGCAACGGCATGATCGACCTGATGCTGCAGGAGCGCGGCCTGGGCCGATTCGACGAGAACGGCCGCCTCGCCGCCGCCGGCCGCGTCGACCAGAAGATCCTGGACGCCTTCCTGGCCAGCGACTACTTCGTCGGTCCCGCGCCCAAGTCGCTGGACCGCTACGACTTCCCGCTGGATCTGGTCGAGCCGCTGTCGGCCGAGGACGCCGCCGCCACCCTGGTGGCCTTCACCGCCGAGGCGGTGATCAAGGCCTTCGACCACGGCGCCCGGCCCAGCGCCCTGATCGTCTGCGGCGGCGGACGCCACAATCCGCAGATCATGCGCTCGCTAGTCGAGCGCGCGCCGGTGCCGGTGAGGACCGCCGAGGACTACGGCTGGCGCGGCGACAGCATCGAGGCCGAGGCGTTTGCGTACCTGGCGGCGCGGACCGCCAAGGGGTTGCCGATCAGCTTTCCCGGCACGACGGGGGTGAAGACGCCGATGACGGGGGGGCGGATCGTCCAGCCGTAATCAGTCGCTGGACTTTGCCACGATGTTGGATTGAGTTCGCTTCGGGCTGAAGCTTTGAGGCGATCATGATTTGGGTTCTGATTGCAGCTCTGTTGGGCGTGGGCGAGGCTCCCACCCTGAGCGCTCGCGCCGCGGAACTGATTGCGCCCGTTCGTGAGGCCCTGGAGGCCGAGCGCAGAGCTCAGGCCGCGCTGCCGCCGCCAGCGAGCGATTCCGAAAGATTGGAGCGCATGGGGCGGCTGGATCAGGTCGGGCGGCGCGTGTTGACCGGCGTCGACCTGTCGGTCCTGCCGCCCGGCGAGATCAAGGTCGCGCGGAAGGCAATGTGGGCGCCGATCGAAGAAGCGGACGCGGAGAACGAGAAGGCCCTGCTGGCCATGATCCCGCCCGAAGGCTGGTTTCTAAAGAGCCGCTACGGAGACAAGGGGGCGAAGGCGGCGTTCATGATCGTTCAGCACTCCAACCTGGCGCTCTGGCGGCGCTTCGTGCCGGTGCTGGAGCCGCTGGTGGCCAAAGGAGAGGTCGACGGCCAGAGCTACGGCCTGATGTATGACCGCCTGGCGATTAATGAGGGCCGGCCGCAACGCTATGGCAGCCAGATGACCTGCAAGGGCGGCAAGTACGTCGTGGACACGCTGGAAGCGCCGGAGACCGTGGACGAGCGGCGTAAGGCCATGGGCTTCACGCAGAGCCTGGCGGAATATGAGGCAGTCTTCGCGCAGTATCCGCCCTGCAACTAGATCAATGCAGCTTCAGCCGCCCTGACACGCGCTGCTGAAGCAGCCGCGCCAAGGCTAGGGTCGCCGTGCGCCCGATACCGAGGATCGCCCGGTGGTGGTCCAGGTGCAGCGACATGTACGCCCACTTCGCCAGCAGGCCCTCGATGAAGAAGTTGGGGCCGCCCAGCCCGCCCATCAGCGAGCCTACGCCCTTGGTGTCGCCCAGGGACACCAGCGAGCCGAAGTCGCGATAGATGAAGGGTCTGTCGATCCGTCCTTGATGCAGCCGCGCGATCAGGGCGCGTTCGAGGTAGCCGGCCTGCTGGTGCGCGGCCTGGGCGCGGGCGGGGACGGTCTTGCCGTCCTTCCAGGGCGCGGCGGCGCAGTCACCCAGGGCCCAGACGTCGGGGGCGGAGGTCTCCAGCCGGTCGTTGACCACGAATTGGTTGCCGCGATTGACTTCGAGGCCGAAGCCCTGGTTCGTCTCGGCCGCCTTGACGCCCGCGGCCCAGACGATCAGGTCGGCGGGAACCTCGCCCTGGCTGGTCTCCAGCCGGTCGGCGTGGACGGCCAGCACCTTGGCGCCGGTCTTCACGGCCACGCCCTTTCGCTCCAGGGCAAGCTGGGCCTTGTCGGCGATCTTCTGAGGTAGGCCATTGAGAATGCGCGGGGCGGCCTCGACCACGGTGATGTCCATGCGGAAGCGCTGCTCGTCGCCCAGGCTGTCCAGCAGCTCGCGATGGGCCTCGATCAGCTCGGCCGATAGCTCCACGCCGGTCGCGCCGCCGCCGACGATGGCCACGCGCATGATCCGTTCGGTCGAGAACGAAGCCTTGGTGAAAGCCGCCAGCAGCCGCGCGTGGAAGGCCTCGGCGTCCTCGGTGCGCTCCAGCAGGTGGGCCTGCTCGGCGCCGGGCGTGCCGAACAGGTTTGAGCCCGAGCCGATCGCCAGCACGCCGTAGGTGAAGGTGATGGCCCGCTCGGGGGCCAGGACCTGGCCGTCGTCGCCGATGATCGCCTTCAAGGTCAGGCGCTTGGCGGCTGGATCGAAGGTCGAAAGCTCGCCCAGCAGGAAGTTGAAGCCGTTCGAGCGCCCCAGGATCGAATAGGAGATGCCTTCCTGGTGGGCGTCCAAGGTGCCGGCCGCCACCTCGTGCAGGGTCGGCTTCCAGATGTGGAAGCTGGAGCGGTCGATCAGCAGGACCCGGCGTTTTCCGTGTCGGCCGCCCAATCGGCGGCCCAGTCGCGACGCCAGTTCCAGCCCGCCGGCGCCCCCGCCGACGATGACGATGTCGTAGTGCATCACGGCCTCGCTTGATATTCATCAATCGGTGAAAACATAGGCGGCGGACCTGTGTTGCGCCAGGTTTGCCTTGTCGTAACGCACAACGAAAAAGGCCTCCCATGCGGGAGGCCTTTTGAGGGTCTAGATCGGGTTTTCCGCCAGGCGCTTGTCGAGATAGTCACTGACGCTCTTCTCGACGCTGGGTAGGTGCTCGGCCCAGAAGTGGGTGGCCTTGTCGATGACCTCGTAGTCGATCGTGATGCCTTTTTGCGTGCGCAGTTTGGTGACCACGCGCTCCACCTCGACCGGCGGGGTGATGGTGTCCGCCGAGCCCGTCAGGAACAGGCCCGAGGCCGGGCAGGGGGCCAGGAAGCTGAAGTCATACATGTTGGTCGGCGGCGACACCGAGATGAAGCCGTCCGTCTCGGGACGACGCATCAGGAGCTGCATGCCGATATAGGCCCCGAAATCGAAGCCGGCGACCCAGGTCTGGCTGGCGGCGGGGTTGCTGGTCTGCAGCCAGTCCAGCGCCGTGGCGGCGTCGGCCAGCTCGCCGATGCCGGCGTCGAATTCGCCCTGGCTGCGGCCCACGCCGCGGAAATTGAATCGCAGGGTCGCGAAGCCGCGCTTCATGAACAGGTGATACAGCTGCACCGCCACCGGGTGGTTCATGTGACCGCCGGCCTTCGGGTGCGGATGCAGGATCAGCGCGATTGGCGCCGTTTCGGTCTTGCCCGGAGAGTAGCGACCTTCGATCCGCCCGGACGCGCCGGTCAAAATCACATCAGGCATGTCGTTCCCTTGAGCTCGCCAGCGGTCCGCCATCCGACGATTTAGCTCGCCGAATACTTGACTACTGCGCTTGGTCTTCCTAGATCGCAACCAGTTCGCGGGCTGGACGGCCCGCGCGCGAAGTCGCGGCTTGTAGCACACGCAAAAGCCGATGCGCGCGGAATCTGCAAGGGGTAAGGCGATGCGCCTGAGCACCAAAGGGCGATACGCGGTCATGGCGATGACCGACCTGGCCAAACGCCAGGACGAAAGTGAAGGCCGCGCCGTGGCCCTGGCCGAGATCGCCTCGCGCCAGCAGATCTCGCTCTCCTATCTCGAGCAGCTGTTCGCGCGCCTGCGCCGCAAGGGCTTGGTGATCAGCGCCCGCGGCCCCGGCGGCGGCTACCGCCTGGCCAAGGCGTCCACCGAGACCTTCATCTCCGATATCGTGCTGGCGGTCGACGAGCCGCTGCGCGCCACCCGCTGCGGCCTGTCCAAGAGCCAGGCCAAGGGCTGCATGGCCGGCGGCGAGCGCTGCATGACCCACGGCCTGTGGGAGGAGATGGGACGCCAGATCCACGGCTATCTCGCCTCCGTCTCGGTCGCCGACGTGCTGAAGGGCGAGCTGCGCCCCAACCGTCCTCTGGAGATGGCGGCCGAGTGAGCATCCCCCGCGCATCGGTCTATCTCGACTACAACGCCACGGCCCCCCTGCGGCCGGAGGCGAAGGAAGCGCTGCTGCGCGCCCTGGAGAGCCCGGCCAATCCCTCGTCGGTCCATGCCGTCGGCCGCGCCGCGCGCGACGTGGTCGAGCGGGCCCGCGCCGAGGTCGGGGGCCTGGTCGGCGTGCCGGCCGGCTCGGTCACCTTCGTCAGCGGCGGCACCGAGGCCAATGCGCTGGCCATTCAGAGCGCCAAGGTCGACCGCATCATCGTCAGCGCCGTCGAGCACGACGCCGTCACAGAGACGGCCAAGGCCTCGGGCCTGCCGGTCGAGACCCTGCCGGTCGACGGGAACGGCGTCGCCGACCTGGCCTGGCTGGCGCAAGCACTGGAAACGCCGGGCAAGGCCCTGGTCTGCCTGATGCTGGCCAACAACGAGACGGGCGTCATCCAGCCGGTGGCCGAGGCCTCGGCGCTGGTCCGCGCCAGGGACGGCCTGTTGCATGTCGACGCCGTTCAGGCGGCCGGCAAGATCGCCGTGGACTTCTCGGGTCTCGGCGCCGACACCCTGGCGCTGTCCGCCCACAAGCTGGGCGGGCCGCAGGGCGTCGGCGCGCTCGTGGCTGGGACCCGCGCTGTCGTCACCCGTCGCCAGCACGGCGGCGGCCAGGAGCGCGGCCGCCGGGCCGGCACAGAGAACGTGGCGGGCATCGCCGCGTTTGGAGCCGCCGCCAAGGTCGCCCAGGAAGGCCTTGCCTCGCTGGCCGAACAGGCCCATTGGCGCGACGCCCTGGCCCAGCGGCTGAAGGCCGAGGGCGTGGTGGTGCTCGGGGAGGGCGCTGATCGCCTGCCTCAGACATTGTGTTTCGCCGGCGAGGGCTTCGGCTCCGAGGTCCAGGTCATGAATATGGACCTGGCCGGTGTCATGGTCAGCGCCGGCAGCGCCTGCTCGTCGGGCAAGGTCAAGGCTAGCCGCGTCGTGGAAGCCATGGGCCGGACCGATCTGGCGCCGTTCGCCCTGCGGGTCAGCGGCGGCTGGGCCAGCACGGAAGCCGATTGGATCAAGTGCGGCGACGCCTGGCTCGCCGCCTGGAAGCGTATCGGCGCTCGGCGCCGGGAGGTGGCGTAATGGCCGCGGTCAAAGAAACCGTCGAAACCGTCGCCGCGCTCGAGAAGTACGAGCACGGCTTTACCACGCAGATCGATCAGGAGTTCGCCCCCAAGGGCCTCTCCGAGGACATCGTGCGCTTCATCTCGGCCAAGAAGGACGAGCCCGAATGGATGCTGGACTGGCGCCTGGAGGCCTATCGTCGCTGGCTTGAGCTGGACGAGCCTGACTGGGCCAAGGTCAGCTATCCCAAGATCGACTACCAGGACACCTACTACTACGCTGCGCCGAAGGCCAAGGACGGGCCCAAGAGCCTGGATGAGGTCGATCCCGAGCTCTTGGCCACCTACGCCAAGCTGGGCATCCCGCTGAAGGAGCAGGAGGTCCTGGCTGGCGTCGAGGGCGCGCCGCGCTACGCCGTGGACGCGGTGTTCGACAGCGTCTCGGTCGTCACGACCTTCAAGAAGGAACTGGCCGCAGTCGGCGTTGTCTTCTGCTCGATGAGCGAGGCGATCCGCGAGCACGGTGATCTGGTCCGCCAGTACCTGGGCAGCGTGGTGCCCACCTCGGACAACTATTTCGCCTGCCTCAACAGCGCCGTCTTCTCGGACGGCTCGTTCGTCTACATCCCGCCGGGCGTGCGCTGCCCCATGGAGCTGTCGACCTATTTCCGGATCAACGCCAAGGATTCCGGTCAGTTCGAGCGCACCCTGATCATCGCCGACAAGGGCGCCTACTGCTCGTATCTCGAGGGCTGCACGGCCCCGATGCGCGATGAGAACCAGCTGCACGCGGCGGTGGTCGAGCTCGTTCTGCTGGAAGACGCCGAGATCAAGTACTCGACCGTCCAGAACTGGTACCCGGGCGATCCCGAGACCGGCAAGGGCGGCATCTACAACTTCGTGACCAAACGCGCCGACTGCCGCGGCGACCGCAGCAAGGTCTCGTGGACCCAGGTCGAGACCGGCTCGGCCATCACCTGGAAGTATCCGTCCTGCGTGCTGCGCGGCGAAGGCAGCTCGGGCGAGTTCTACTCGATCGCCGTGACCAACGGCCATCAGCAGGCCGACACCGGCACCAAGATGATCCACCTGGGCGCCAATACCCGCTCGCGGATCGTCGCCAAGGGCATCAGCGCCGGCAAGTCGACCAGCACCTATCGCGGCCTGGTGTCGGCGCACCCCAGGGCCAAGGGCGCGCGCAACTTCACCCAGTGTGACTCGTTGCTCATCGGCAAGGACTGCGCGGCCCACACCGTGCCGTACATCGAGGCCCGCAACGGCCACTCGGTGTTCGAGCACGAGGCCACCACCACGCGCCTGTCGGACGACCAGCTGTTCTACTGCCAGCAGCGCGGCCTTTCCCAGGAAGAGGCCGTGGCCCTGCTGGTCAACGGCTTCGTCAAGGACGTGCTGCAGCAGCTGCCGATGGAGTTCGCCGTCGAGGCCCAGAAGCTGGTCGCCATCAGCCTGGAGGGCAGTGTGGGATGACCACCGTCACCCTCTACCAGCCGGTCGGCCTGGAGGAGCTGCAGGATATCAAGGCCTCGGGCTGGAAGGCCTTTCCGCCGCACGATATCGAGCAGCCGATTTTCCGCCCGGTCACCAGCGAGGCCTTCGCGGCCCAGCTGGCACAGACCTGGAACGCCGCCCACACGACCTATCGGCGCGGCTACATCGTCCGCTTCGAGGTGCTGAAGAGCTTCCTCGACGCCTACGAGAACAAGGTCTCGGGCACGCCGGGGCACGAGGAATACTGGATCCCGCCCGAGGATCTTTCGCTGTTAAACGCCGCCATCCAAGGCCAGATCGCCGTCGCCGGGACCTTCGCGGGTCACGACGCGGAATACAGAAGACTCGACGAGACCCATGCTTAAGATCCAGAACCTTCACGCCCGCGTCGAAGACAAGCCGATCCTGAAGGGCGTCACCCTGGACGTGCCGGCCGGCGAGGTCCATGCGATCATGGGCCCGAACGGCGCCGGCAAGTCGACCCTGTCGTACGTGCTGAGCGGCCGCGGCGGCTACGAGGTCACCGAGGGCTCCGCCAGCCTGAACGGGGATGACCTGCTGACGCTGGAACCCAACGAGCGGGCGGCCAAGGGGCTGTTCCTGTCGTTCCAGTATCCGCTGGAGATTCCCGGCGTGCCGGCCCTGACCTTCATCCGCACGGCGCTGAACGCCCAGCGCCGCGCGCGTGGCGAGGACGAGATCGCCGCCCCGGCTTTCCTGAAGCTGGCCAAGGAGAAGGCCGCCTCGCTGAAGATCGACTTCGACATGCTCAAGCGCGGCCTGAACGTCGGCTTCTCGGGCGGCGAGAAGAAGCGGATGGAAATCCTTCAAATGGCGATGCTTTCGCCCAAGTTCCTGATCCTGGACGAGACGGACTCGGGCCTGGACATCGACGCCCTGAAGATCGTCTCGGAAGGCGTCAACGCCCTGCGTTCGCCCGAGCGCGGCATGCTGGTGATCACCCACTACCAGCGCCTCCTAGACTACATCAAACCCGACAGGGTGCACGTGCTGGCCGCCGGCCGCATCGTCGCCTCGGGCGGTCCGGAACTGGCCCTGCAGCTGGAGGCCGAGGGCTACGACAAGTACGTGGCGGCCGCCTGATGAGCCTCGCCTCCGCCCTCAAGACCGGCGACGTCACGGAGCTGCCCTCACGGCGCGACGAGGACTGGCGCTGGACCGACCTGCGCGGCCTGATCCGCGCGCTGCCGCCCGCCGCGCCGGCCCATGACGGCGACGTCCCGGCCGGCCCGTTCGCCGCCCTGACCCGCGCTGAGACTGTCTTCGTCAACGGCCGCCACGTCGCCGACGCGGACACGACCTCAGGCGTCGTGTCCCTGCGTTTCGTCGCCCTGGCCGACGGGGCCTCGCAAGGCGCCAGCCATGCTGTGGTCGTCAGACCTGGCGAGCGCCTGGTGCTGCTGGAAAGCCACGAAGGTCGCGCCGCCGGCTACCTGTCCGACGTCGCCCTGGACATCGCCGTGGGCGAGGGGGCCTCGCTGGAGCGCATCGTACTGGTCGAGGACGTGGCCGAAGCCGTCAATGTCATCACCGCCGAAGTGGCCCTGGCCCCCGGCGCCAAGTTCGCCCAGACCGTCCTCACCTCCGGCGCGCGCCGCCAGCGGATCGAGACGCGCGTCAGCCATCCCGGCGCCCACGCCGAGGTTCGGCTGGACGGCGCGTACCTGCTGGATGGCCAGCGCCATGCCGACCTGACCACCGTCGTCACCCACGCCGGCGTCGACGGGACCACCAGCCAGCTGACCAAGGGCATGGTCACCGATCAGGCGCGCGGCGTCTTCCAGGGCCGCATCGTCGTCTCGCCCGGCGCCGACCAGACTGACGCGCGCATGGGCCACCACGCCCTGATCCTGTCGGACAAGGCCGAGATCGACGCCAAGCCCGAACTGCTGATCTTCGCCGACGATGTCAGCTGCGCGCACGGCAACACGATCGGCGCCCTGGATGAGGACGCCTTGTTCTACGCCGAGCAGCGCGGCATTCCGGAAGTCGAGGCCAAGGCCATGCTGACGGAGGCCTTTGTGGGCGAGGTGGTCGAGCGCATCGAACATGAGGCCGCCCGCGATGTCGCCGCCGCCTGGGTCGCCCGCAAGTTGGGAGGCGTCCGGTAATGGCTTTCGACGCCCCCTTCGACGTCGCCGCGATCCGCGAGCAGTTTCCGATCCTGCGGCGCACCGTACACGGCAAGCCGCTGGTCTACCTGGACAGCGCCGCCAGCGCCCAGAAGCCCGACGTGGTGCTGGACGCCATGACGGACCTGGCCCGCACCTCGTACGCCAATGTTCATCGCGGCCTGCATACGCTGGCGAACGAAACGACGGAAGCCTATGAAAAGGCGCGTGAAACTGTCGCGCACTTCATCAATGCCGACCGCGACGAGGTCGTCTGGACCAGCAGCGCCACGGAAGCGGTGAATCTGGTCGCTTCGTCGTTCGGCCTGTCGCTGAACGCCGGCGACGAGATCGTCATCTCCGAGATGGAGCACCACGCCAACATCGTCCCGTGGCACTTCCTGCGCGAGCGCAAGGGCGTGGTCCTGAAGTTCATCCCGGTGCTGGATGATGGGCGTCTCGACATGGAGGCGTATCAGGGCCTGTTGTCGGAAAAGACCAGGATGGTCGCGGTCACTCACATGTCGAACGTGCTGGGCACGGTCAACGACGTGGCCGAAATCGTCCGCCTGGCCCACGCGGCCGGCGCGCCGGCGCTGCTGGACGGCTGCCAGGGCGTGGTCCACACCAAGGTCGACGTCAAAGCCCTCGACGTCGATTTCTACGTCTTCAGCGGCCACAAGCTGTACGGGCCCACGGGCATCGGCGTGCTCTACGGCAAGGCCGAGCGCCTGGCGGCCCTGCCCCCGTACCAGGGCGGTGGCGAGATGATCGCTTCGGTCTCGATCGAAGGGGTGAGATATGCAGACCCGCCGCATCGCTTCGAGGCCGGCACGCCGGCGATCCTGGAGGCCGTCGGCCTGGGCGCGGCGATCGAGTGGCTGAATGGCCTGGATCGCGACGCCATCTTCGCCCACGAGCACGCCCTCTACGAGCGCGTCGCCGAGCAGCTGCGCGGCGTCAATGGCGTGCGGATCCTGGGCGAGGCGCCGGGCAAGGGCGCGGTGCTGTCGTTCACGGTCGAGGGCGCCCATGCCCATGATATCGCCCAGGTGCTGGACCGCTACGGCGTCGCCGTTCGCGCCGGCACGCACTGCGCCGAGCCCTTGATGCGCCGTTTCGGCGTCACGTCGAGCGCGCGCGCTTCCTTCGCCCTATATAACACCGAGGCCGAGGCCGACGCGTTCGTGGACGCGCTGGCCAAGGCCCGCAGTTTCTTCAGTTGAGCCGACCGATGACCGACGCCGCCGCCGCTTCCGAGCCCGTCTCGGCCCTCTCGCAGGACGAGCTGAACAAGATCACGGACCAGCTGATCGAGAAGCTGAAGACCGTCTACGACCCGGAAATCCCGGTCGACATCTACGAACTGGGCCTGATCTACAAGGTCGACGTCAGCGACGACAAGGACGTGGCCATCGACATGACCCTGACCGCGCCGGGCTGTCCGGTGGCGGGCGAGATGCCGGGCTGGGTCCGTGACGCGGTCATGGAGATCCCGGGCCTGAAGTCCTGCCATGTCGAGCTGGTGTTCGAGCCGCCGTGGGACGCCTCGCGGATGAGCGATGAGGCCAAGCTGCAACTGAACATGTTCTGATCGGTTCGAAAGACATGGAACCCGCCGTCACCGCACGTCCCCGCCGTCCGCGCCCCAAGGTCGTCACCCTGACCGACGCCGCGGCCGCGCGCGTGAAGGAGATCATGGAGAGGGCGGATCAGCCCTATGCCGGCCTGCGCGTCGGCGTGAAGAACGGCGGCTGCGCGGGCCAGGAATACGTCTTCGAATACGCCAAGGAGAAGGGCCCGATCGACGAGGTCGTCGAGGACAAGGGCGTCACCATCCTGATTGAGCCGAAGGCGGTGCTGTTCCTGATCGGCACGGAGATCGACTACGAGATCACCAAGCTGTCGTCGAAGTTCGTGTTCCACAATCCGAACGAGACCGACGCCTGCGGCTGCGGCGAGAGCGTGACGATCCAGCCCGCGCCCGAGGCGCTCGAGGAAAGCGAGCACTGATGCTGGCCAAGACCCCGTCCTGCGTCGAATGCGGCCTGCCGTGGGGCGCGCCGCGCTTCAAGCATGAAGACGAGGCGCCGCTGTACTGGTCGGACACCGGTCTGCTGTGCTCCAGCGGCTGCGCCCAGACCCACTTCGCGAAGCGCCGGACGGAGGGGACGTTCGTTCCCGTTCCGGCCGAATGCCCCGTCGAGGTTTAGGTCGTAGCCTCGGCCGCCTTCGGCGGGATGGCGACGTTCTTCCGCCCGTTCCACTCCACCAGCACCGACGGCTTCACCGGCTCGCCCCGGGCCTGGGCGATAAGTTCGTTCGTGCGGCCTTCGATGACGGCTTCCATGCGCCGCATGAAGTCGTCCTTCTCCAGGCCCTGCGGCAGGGGCGGCAGGAATTCGACGGTCGCGACGCCCGGCGTCTTGGCTTTCTCCTGCTGCTTCCAGAAGCAGCCCAGATTGGTGGCGACCGGCACGACCGGCAGGCCGAAATCCTTGCTCATGTAGTAGACGCCCGTGCGGTAGCGGAACCGCTCGCCCGGCGCGGCCAGGTGGCCTTCCGGGTAGATCAGGATGCGCCGGCCTTCGGCCGCGACCTGGGCGGCGCTTTCCGAGAGGGCCTTGCGGGCCTCGGGACCGCCGCAGCTGTCGACGATGATGGCGCCGAACTTCTTGAGGATTGCGCCGACCAGCGGAAACCGCTCCAGATGGTCGCCGGTCACGAAGCTCAAGTTGTCGACATTGGCGAACATCACGAAGCCGTCGCCCCAGCTGTGGTGCTTGGCGGCGATGATGAAGGGACCGGCGGGCAGGTTCTCCTGGCCCTTCAGCTGCACCTTCACGTCGGCGAAGAACGCCAGCGCCCACAGCATCCGCTGACTGTAGAGCCGCAGGGCGAAGGCCACCGGCTTACGACCCGGCGCCAGGGCGGCGAAGGCGGCCGACAGGCCGTAGAAGATCGACAGGACCCAGTAGTAGGCGTTGAACAGCGCGCTGCGCATGTCTTTCTCCTTGTCGCGCGACGGTCGCCAAGACCGGCTTCCACTTTTGGCTGTCACGCTTGCGCCTCTCTAACGAGCGAAGAGCACGGCCTGGACGGCCGCCGTCATCAGGGGAGCGTGAGCCGAGAGGGCGTCGTCGCCCAGGCGGCCATAGGCCTTGTTCTGAGCGGTCTGGCTGATCACGCCGATGGCCATGGCCGCCAGCACGCGCGGGTCGCCCGGCGGCAGTTCAGCCTTGATCATCGCCTGCTTGATCACCGTCTCCACGAGGGTCACCGGGTCGCGGCCATCCTCCTGGTAGTAGGGCAGGAAGTGGTGCAGCTGCAGCAGGTGGAACGAGAACAGCAGCCAGTCCTCATCGGCCACGGCGCAATAGGCTTTCACCAGGGCGGCCGCCTTGGCCTTGATGTCCTGAGCGGCGTCGGCCTCGTCCTCGATCAGCCTGGAAAGCCGGCGGTGGCAGCCCATGAACAGGCCAAGCGCCAGTTCGTCCTTGCTCTTCCAATGGCGATAGATCGCGCCCTCGGAAACACCGGCGCGGGTGGCGATCGCCTTGGTCGTCGCCGCGTCCACGCCTTCAAGGACGAAGGCCTCGAGGGCGGCGCGTTCGATGCGAGGTTTGGCGCTCATGAGGGGAGCATCGCACGCCGTCCGGGAAATGCAAGTGAGTGCTCACTTACATTTCCGTGATCGACATTGACCCGACGCGTCCGGGCGGCGACACACGGCCATGGTCCAGACGGTTCTGATCTATTCGATGGGCGAGGTTATCGGCGACGGCCTGATCAAGCTGCCCTTCATCGCCGGCCTGCGCGCGGCCTTTCCCGACGCGCGGATCAGTTGGTGCGCGGCCAAGGGCGAGACCGTCTATGCGGGCCCGCTGAAGGGCGTAGTGGCCGGCTATGTCGACGAGGTGATCCTGGAGGGCGCCAACGGGGCCGCGCCGCTGGACAGCCTGCCGTGGTCCAGGCCGTTCGGCGGGCGCAGGTTCGACCTCGTCATCGACACCCAGGAGAACCTGCGCCGCAGCGGCGTGGCTCGGCGGGGAGCAGCGGACCGCTTCATCTCGGCCGCCCACCAGGCGCGGGGCAAGGACTGGCCGGTCGCGGTGACCGACCGCCTGGCGCGGTTGCTGGCCCTGGCCACGGACGGGCAGGGCGCGCCGAAGCCCCTGGCGCTGAGCGACCCTGACGCCTTGAAGGCCGCCGAGGCCCTGTTGCCGGCCGGCCCGACCTATGTCGGCCTCGCGCCCGGCGCGGGCGGCCAGGACAAGCGCTGGCCGCTGGAGAACTATCTCGAACTGGCTCGCCGGATCGCGGCGAACGGCTGGACGCCGGTGTTCTTCTTCGGTCCCGACGAGGCCGAGGACGCCGCCGTGGCCGCGCGCGAGATCCCGCTAGCCTTGCAGCCCGAGCGCAACCGCACCGACGGCTTCGACGGCGTGAAAGGCCCGCTGCTGGTCATCGCCCTGGCTGGACGGCTGGCGGCGGGCGTGGCCAACGACGCCGGCCCCGGCCACATGCTGGCCGCCGGCGGCGCGCGCTTGCTCTCCCTCCAGCACGATCGCCGCAAGTCGGTGAAGTTCCGCCCGGCCGCCCAGCGGCTTGAGATGGTGGTCGCGGAGGACTACGGAAGCGGCATGGGCGCCCTGCCGGTCGATGTGGTCTGGGGCGCCCTTCAGAAGCTGGTGTCCGGAGCGTCCTGAATGTCCATCCTCGCGCCGATCTCGGCGGGCGAACTGGTCGATAAGATCACCATCCTGAGGGTCAAGGCCCAGCGCATCGGCGATCCGGCCAAGGAGGCCAATGTCCGCAAGGAGCTGGCCCTGCTGGAGGAGACGGCGCGCCAGCACCTGCCCGACACGGCCGATATCGCCCGCCTGACCGACGAGCTGACCACGGTCAACGCCGCCCTCTGGGACATCGAGGACGGCAAGCGCGACTGCGAGCGCCGCCAGGACTTCGGCCCCGACTTCGTCGCCCTGGCCCGCCGCGTCTATATCGACAATGACCGCCGCGCCGCCCTCAAGCGCGCCATCAACGAAGCGGCCGGCTCCGACATTATCGAGGAGAAGAGCTACAAGCCCTATCTCAGCGCCCCTTGAACGCCGCCGCGCGCTTCTGGAGGAAGGCGCTGACGCCTTCGAGGAAGTCCTCGGTCTTGCCGGCGGCCTTCTGGGCCTTGCGCTCGGCGTGCAGCTGGCCGGTCCAGTCGGCGTCCAGGCTGTCCCAGACCAGCTTGCGGATCGCGCTCAGCGCCGCCGGACCGCGGGCCAGCTCCAGGGCGATGGCCGTGGCGGCTCCGACCAGTTCCTCGTCCGGGACGCAGCGGTTGATCAGGCCCCATTGCAGAGCCGTGGCGGCGGGAATCTTGTCGCCCAGCAGCATCATCTCCATCGCCCTGGCCTTGCCGATCAGGCGCGGCAGCAGGTAGGTCGAGCCGCCGTCGGGGACCAGGCCGATGCGGCGGAAAGCTTGGAGGAAATAGGCGCTCTCCGAGGCGACGATGATGTCGCCCATCAAGGCGATCGAGCAGCCGACCCCGGCCGCCGGGCCGTTCACCGCCGTGACGATCGGCAGTGGGAAGTCCTTCATCAGGGTCATCAGCGGATTGTAGATCGTCTCCAGCGCCGAGCCGGCGTCGGGCTTGCCGTCGACGTCCAGCGCGCGCCCGGCCGCGCCGCCTCCCGACAGGTTAGCGCCTGAGCAGAAGCCGCGACCTTCGCCAGTCAGGATCACCGCGCGAGCCTCGACCTTGCCGCCGGCGATGGAGGAGAAGGCGTGGGTCAGCTCGTGGGCGACCTCCAGGCTGGCCGCGTTCAGCGTCGACGGATCGGCCAGGGTGACGGTGACGACGCCGCCTTCAGTCGAGACACGGATCTTCTGATAGTCCACGGCCTGGGCCTCCCTGAGTTCGTTGCAGGGAGTCTAGGCGCCTTTGCCCCTTGGGAAGGCTAGCGGAATCTTCAAAGGGAAAACGCCGCCGATCTGGGACCGGCGGCGCGACAGTAGGTCTTCTGCTGAATGGGGATCAGGCGGCGTTGGCCGAAGCCGGCATGGACTCCGCCGCGGTGACACGGTTGCGGCCGCCGCGCTTGGAGGCGTAGAGCGCCGCGTCCGCGCGTTCCATGATCGAGTGGCCGCTCTCGCCCGGCTGGCGCTCGGCGAAGCCCGACGAAATCGTGATGGCGCCCAGGTCCTCGTTGGTCGAGCGACGCTTGAGCATGCGCGAGGAGACTTCGACGCGGATCTCTTCCAGGGTGGTGGCGACGGCCGAGGCGGCCTCGCGCGGGAAGATCATCGCGAACTCCTCGCCGCCGTAGCGAGCGGCGAAGCGCGGCGGGGCGGCGACGCGGCCGATCACCGAGGCGACGTAGCGGATAACCTGGTCGCCGGTCTGGTGACCCCAGGTATCGTTGAAACCCTTGAAGTGGTCGATGTCGAGCACGGCCAGGCAGAGGGTCGTGCCGCTCTCGTCGGCGTCGGCGCAGGCGCGATCCAGCTCTTCGTCGAAAGCCTTGCGGTTGGCCAGGTTCGTCAGGCCGTCGGTGGTGGCGTCGCGGCGGACCTGTTCCAGGTGCTCGCGCAGGCGCTCGACCTCGGCGGTGGAGTCGGCCAGGCGCGTTTCCAGCGACTGGTTTTCCTTGTGCACGCGGCGGGTGGCCTCGGCCAGGTTGCCGACCA
>Ga0209257_1000610_pt1 | contig 58193 bp, 56 predicted proteins | sample AraplaCvi_mCL_r2_FD_184277 | JGI IMG/M metagenome (GOLD analysis project Ga0209257, IMG submission 184277) | Arabidopsis root microbial communities from North Carolina, USA - plate scrape MF_Cvi_mCL_r2 (SPAdes) (version 2) | ecosystem: Host-associated > Plants > Roots > Endosphere | place: USA...
GGCGTGGTTTGGGCGCGCGGCGCCGGGGCGCAGACCATCCTGGCGGCATTCTCGCAGGGCGTCACGATCCGCAGTGCACGCGGGGCATTCCTCGCGATCCCGCTGCCGGCTGCCGGCAAGGCGCCCGCCGGTGCGCGACTGACACCCGGCATGTGGGAACGCCAGCACGGCGTAGCCCTGCGCTATGTCTACCGCCGCGGTGCGCCGGCCTTGCTGGTGGCCAATCTGCGAGCTGGCCAGGGGCGGCGCGGTGGTTTCCGCAAGGCCTCGGATAAGGCTGCCGCATCGGGGCGCAATCTCGCCACGGTGCCGATTTTCGTTCTCTTGCCGCAAGTCACTCTCGCGCGGCGTCTCGATCCCGACCGCATCGCGCAGCGCTGGGCCGATCAGGTGCCGGCGCTGATCGAGCGTGCTCTACCGAAAGCCTGAAGGCGGGCATGGCAAACAAATCGTTCCTCTTTCGGGTCACGTCCGATGGCGTTGACCAGCTGCGCAAGGATCTGGAAAGCCTCGGTCCTTCGGGAGCGAAGGCTTTCCAGACCATCGCGAGCGCGTCGCCGCAGCTGGCCAATGCGCTGAAGACGGCCGAGGAACGGGCGGACACGGCGCGCGCCGAGTTTGAGCGCCTCAACCGTGCCGCCCGCGATGCGCGCCCGTCCTTCGTGCAGGCTGCGGCCGCGATCGGCGGCGATCTCAGGCAGTCCCTTGAGGCAACCACGTATCGGCTCGGGCCGCTCGGGGCGGGGCTGCGCGCGCTCGGCCCGATCGGCATCGCAGCCAGTGCTGGCGCGGTGGCTTTCGGCGGCGCGTTGCACAAGGTCTTCGAGGCGACGGCCGAGGCGGAGCAAGCCTCGCTGCGGCTGAATGCGGTTTTGAAGGCCACCGGGGGTGTGGTCGGTCTAACCCGCAAGCAGCTGGACGATATGGCCGACGCCATGCAGGCATCGTTCCATATCGATGATGATGATATCCGCGGCGTGATGGCGACGCTGGCGACGTTCAAGTCGGTGGCGGGCGATGCCTTCGGCGAGACGATCAAGCAAGCCATCAATATGCGCGCCGTGTTCGGCGGCGATCTGCAATCGAACATCGTCCAGTTGGGCAAGGCGCTGGAAGATCCGGTGCGCGGTCTGACCGCGCTTCGCCGTTCCGGCCTGTCGTTCACCGAAGCGCAAAAGGACATGATCGCGGCGCTGGACAAGGCGGGCGATCGGGCCGGTGCGCAGCGCGTCATTCTTGGCGAGCTTGAAAAGCAGATCGGCGGCACCGGCGCTGCAGCGGCCGGCGGCCTGACCGGTGCGGTCGATCGCCTCTCGGTGGCCTGGGGCAACTTCTGGGAATCCGCGCCGGAAAAACTCGGGCCGGTCAAGGACGTGCTGGAAATCCTTGCCCGCGGAATCGAGCGCGTTACCAAAGATCTGAGCGGTCCAACCCTGGAAGAGACCGCAGCGAACCAGTGGGCCGAGCTTAACAAGCTGCTCGACCGGCGGCGTGAGGTCGACCAAAACCCGCTGCTCGACCCCTTCGGCACGGAACTGCCTGACCTCGATAAGCAGATCCAGGCGAAGAATGCCGAGCTCGCCGTTACGCGCCAGTTGATCCAGGCCGCGGCGGACAAGGAAGCCGCCGATCAGAAGGCAGCGAAGGAAGCGGCGGAGCGGCATGCACAAGAACTGAAGGCGGAGGCGGAAAGGGCCGCCGCAGATGAGGCGGCGAAGGCGCGCGCGAAAGAGGCCGCGCGGGCTGCGAAGGATGCCGCCGCGGAGGATAAGCGGCTTGCCGAGGCGCGTAAGAAGGCAACCGAAGATGCGACCATAGCCCTCGGTGGCCAGATTGCGTCGCTGAAAGAGGAAACCTATCAACTCGGTCTCTCTGACCGGGAGCGCTTTGTTCGGCAGCAGGTGCTGAAGGCCGAGCAAGAGGTGATCAAGGGCACGGTCGAGGCCGGCGAAGAGTACGTCGCGCAGATCGAGCGCGAGGCTTATGCGCTCTATGACGCCAATAAAGCCATCAAAGACCGCGAGAAAGCGGAGAAGGACGCCACGAAAGTGGCCGAGGATGCCGCGGCCGAGCGGCAGAAGATCGCCGAGCGCGAGGCCGAGCTGATGCTCGAGCCGTTCAAGAATGCGATTGCCGGTGTGCAGGACACGCTGACCGACACGTTCAAGGATGCGCTGCGCGGCAACATCACCGATGCCGCGACCTTCTGGGATAAGTGGGTCGATCTTGCGACCGAGGCGGCGGCGCAGGTGGCCGCGGTCATGGTGCTCCGCCCGGCCATCGCCGCGGGTGCCGGCGCGCTTGGTCTCGACAGTCTGGCCGCTTCCTACGGTCTCGGCTCGCTGACCGGCGGCTCGGCGCAAAACGCGGTGGCGAGCGGCAGCGGCGTGGCGTCGTCTGCGTCCACATTGGCGGCCATCTTCGGCGGCGCGGGCGGGGCAAAGACCGGGCTTGGGACTTGGCTCAATGGATTGTTGGGTACGGGATCGCCGGTCTATTCCAACGGGATTCAGATCGGCGCGTCCATGCCGGCTTGGGCGAGCTTCCTGAACAGCGGCGTCGGCACCGGTCTGGTGGGCGCGGCGGCCGCTTCGGGAACCTCCGCGCTCGCCGGTGGCAGCTGGCAGCAATCCGCCTTTGCCGGCGGCGGCGCGCTGCTCGGCGGGATCGTGGGCAGCATCTTCCCGGCGGTGGGCTCGACGGCCGGTGCGGCGGCGGGCGGCCTGCTCGGCAACATCCTCGGCGGGTTGTTCGGCGACAAGAAAAAGAAGCCACCGAAGCTGTCCAGTGTCACCAGCATCGAAGCGCTGGCCAGCGGTCTGTTCGGCGTCGGCGCCACGGCGACCAAACATATCGGCGATGTGACGTCGGGCCTCGGCAGCGATGCGGCCAACACGCTGAATGCGCTGCTGGCCTCGCTTGGTGCCACGGTCAACGGTCCGCTGTCCGGTCAGTTGCAGTATTACGGCCGGACCCCGCGATTCATGTCCACGGTTGCCGGCATCACGAACCAATTCGGCAATGATGAACAGGGCGCAAAGGACGCCATTGCAGACTTCATTGCGCGGACCATGGTCGAGGCGGCGCAGTCCGATCGGCTGGAGGGTGTGCCCGAGGCGATCCGGGTCGCGATTGCCAACAGTGGCGCGACCAAGGCGGATCAATTGGATGCCGCGATTGCGTTCGGCAAGTTCTATGAGCGGGTCGACCAGATCCGGACGCCGGCACAAGCGGCGGCCGCGGCCGTCACCGAGCTCGCCGCGGCGATGGCCAAGGCGGAATCGCAGGCGGAGCAATACGGCTTAGCGGCGGAGAAGCTGCCCGAGATCTTCAAGGCCAATTTCATCGACGGCATTGCCGATCAGCTTTTGGCGCTGAAGGACCCGCAGGCCTATGCGCTGAAACAGCTGGATATCGAAAAGGCCGGTGCGGTCGCGCAGGCGGAAAAACTCGGCGCCGATCTCAGCCAGATCGAGGAGCTGTATGCGCTGAAGCGGCAACAGATCGTTGAGCAGGGTCTGTCCGGGGTCAATTCATCGTTCAAGGATTTCTTTGACTCACTGCTGATCGGGCCGGCCTCAGCGCTTTCGCCGACCGAGCAGATGGCGCAGGCGCGGCAGCGGTTCGATACGGCGTATCAGAGCGGCAATGCGGCGGACTTCACCGCGGCGGCACAACAGCTGTTGGCGATCAGCCGGGATTTCTACGCCTCGACCGAGAAATACGCCGATGTGTTCCGCGAGGTGCTGAGCAAGACCAAGGATCTCGGCGGGCTGGACGTGCAGGTTCCCGGCTTCGCCGCGGGTGGCGATTTCAGCGGCGGCGTCCGGATGGTGGGCGAGCGCGGCCCGGAGATCGAGGCGAGCGGTCCGGCCCGGTATTTCGATGCGCAGACCACGGCGCGCATCATGCAGTTGGCGAACGCCGATCTCTCGCCGCGGATGATGACGCAGATCCTCGCCGGCTTCGGCCGCTATGGCGCCGATGGTAAGCGCGACAACCGGCTTGCGATGCTCAACGACGACGAGATCGCGTTGCTGATCGCGAACGGCGGCGCTGGCTCGATCAACCCGCATACCGGGTTGTTGGAGTTCTATGAGCGTGCCGATAGCAGAGACCGCGGACCCGGTACAGGCAACAAGGGCGGCTCGGGCGGCGGTGGCGGTCGATCCGGCAGCACCGGCGGTGGTAGTAAGAGCAATCCTGCGATTAACCCGGGAAACAAAAATCTCGGTCTTGCAGGTCCCGATTACAGCGGACCGCAGGGGTCGGGCACTGGCGTTGATGCGAATAATCCCAGCAACGCGCCGGGAAAGAACCCGAACAAAGGCGGCGGTGGTTGGGACAAGAGTTTTGGCCCGGCACCAACGTCACCGATTTCCGAAGACGGGTTCTTTGACGGATCCAAGGTCAATACGCCCAACGGCCCGGTCGATGCGGACAAGTTCTTTCATGACTGGGCGGATTTTCAGGGCATCGCCTATGATGATCTGACGGCCGACGATTTCTTGGACAAGATCGGAAACTTCGTCGCGTCAGTGTTTGGATTCGATGAAAAGAATCCAGTTATCGATCCGGATTATAACGCTCCGGGAAATCCGGTCGGTCTCGGGGCGAACTGGGGCTTCGATCCACTCAAGCTAGGCCTGTTGATCGGCGGATTCGCCAATCCGGTCGTCAACGCCCTCAGCTATCTGTACGGCGCTTACAAATGGCTCGGCGGACCGGCGCCCATCGACATCAACATGGGGCCGAGCGTCTTCGGCGGCCCGGATGCGGCGCCTCCGGGCAGCGTGGCCAATGACAATGCCATCTCTTCGGCGCCGTTGGCCGGCCCGTCTCTGGCCTCGGGCTTGAGCCTGCCCGGCGGGGAGAACGATACGCCGCTGGGCACCGTGGCGGGGCGCTCGATGGTCTCGCCCAATCTTCAGGGCATGCAGAACAGCGTGGCCTCGCAGGCGCAGGCGGCGCTCGGCAGCACGCGTACGGCGCGCGGCAATGAAAACGTGGTGAGCGAGTTGCGGTTGTTGCGGCTCGAGCAAGAGAAGACGCGGGCCGCCATCGATCGGATGGGCAGCGAGCAACAGCGGACCAATGGACTGTTGGTCTATGACAAGGTGAGGCGGAAATGATCATTCGCGATCGGGTGGCGCAGCGAACCACCAGCAACGGCACCGGCAACATCGTCTTGGGTGGGCAGCTGGACGGGTTCCTGTCTTTCGTGGGGGCGGACATCCCGACCGATGTTCCGTTCCCGGTGTTGATGAAAGGTGCTGGCGAGGCTTTCGAGATCTTCGAATCCACGCTGATCGATGCCGGCGGTACGCTGACCCGTGGCGACCTGATCCGATCCAACACCGGGTCGCGGATCGACTTCGGACCCGGAGAAAAGCGCGTCTATCTGGTGGCGCCGGCCGAGGCATTCGGCGGCATGGGTGGGCGCTCGAATTACGCCGTAACTGGTGGCGCCGCGCCGCACTTCACGGCGGTTTTCCCGGTGCCGGTCCGCAAGCATGCCGCCGGCACGCGGGTGCGGGTGCGGTTCCATGCCGTCGGTGCGGGTGCCGATGATTTCGCGCCGGATGGGATCGACCCGAAGCCGATCAAGACCGGATGGCCCTTGCGCGCCACGGCGGCGGGAGACATTGCGCTCGGCGCCGAGGTCGATCTGGTGGCGAGCGTGGCGGCCGATTGCTGGATTGCGCTCAACCTGCCCAAGGCAGCGCCCAAGGAAGTGCCGGGGAACACCTACAACGTGGTCGCGGAAGATGCCGGCCATATGCTGGTGTTCACCCATGCCTCGGGCTGTGCCGTGGCCCTGCCGCAGGCTACCGGCCAATTCGCAGCCGCGTTCGGCTTCTCCTATCTCGCGGCTGGCGGCGGTGCCGTAACCTTCACCGCGGCCACGTCCACAATCAATCTTGCCGCCTCATTGGCGGCCGGCGCAGGGGCGTTTGGCGAAGTCCTGGCCGATGCCGGCGGCAACTATCGCGCCACGGTGGCCGGCGGCAATTCCGGCGTGCCCAGCATCACCGGTGCGGCGCGGGATCTGCTCGGTACATGGGCGACGAACAGCCGGATCGGATATACGGCCGCCGAGCTGGTGCTGAAGGACGCCGCGGGCGCGGCGCGGCTCGCGGTGCTGGCGGCGGCCGTGGATCTTGGCCAGGCCGGAATCAGCGGTCTCGACACGGGCGCCGAGGCGTCCAGCACTTGGTATCACGTCTTTGCCTCGGATCTCACGAATCCGCTGGTGAACGCGGCGGTCACGGCCAATGCCGGCACCGATCGGCTGACTCACAACGCGCACGGCCTCAGCGCCGGACAGCCGATCAAGATCGGCGGCACGACGGCGCCGGCCGGCGTGGCGCTCGGGGACATCGTCTATCTGCGCGATGTGACGGCCAACGACTACAAGATCACGGCGACGCCGGGCGGTGCTGCCATCGATTTGACCACGGCGGGTGCCGCGGTCACCGTGTCAACCGTGCCCGGTCTGCTGTTCTCGGCCAGTCCGACCGCGCCCACGATGCCCGCGGGCCATACGTTCAAGGCCTATCTCGGCGCCTGGTACAACGATGGCAGTTCCAACCTGCGCGTGGCACGGCAGCGCGGCAGCCGAATCCAGCAGGCCGAGGTCAACGTTCTCAACAACGTGGCGCCCACGGTGGCCGGCACCTATCAGAGCCTCAGCATTTCGGTCGCGGTGCCGCCGACTGCAAAGACCTGTTCGGGCAACGCCGGGCATACCAACACCACCTACAACGCGGTGGCGATGGCGTCGGATGCCGCGGGGCTCGGCGTCCGGCGGCAGCATCCTTATCCCGGCAGTTCGGTCCTGGATAACTATATCGGCGCCGGTCACTTCGATGAGCTGATCTTGGGCACGGCGCAAACGGTCTATTGGACCGCGGCCACCACCACGGCGAATTGCCGTATCGGCATCACCGATTTCACTGTCTGACGGAGACCTTCATGTATCGGGCTTTTGTGAACGCGCAGGGTGGCGTGGGCGTCGAAGGCGTGCCCACGGGCTATGAGGCGCAGCCGGGCGAAGTGCTGTTCGCCGATCCGCCGAGCACCGTGGAACTGGACGCGGCTTTCCCCGGGGCTGCGCTGGCGGCCGCACAGGCGGCGCGCTGCGTCGAAGTCGATGCTATCCGCGCGGCCAAGTTTGGCGCGGGCATGGCGCACGGCGGGAAGCAGCTGCAGCTGCGCGAACAAGACCAGCAGCGGATCATAGCCGCGGGCGCGCAAGCTAAGTTCGCGATGTTGGCCGGCGCGGCTTGGCCGCCCGAGTTCGGATGGATCATGGCGGACAACACGGTTCTCCCGCTCGATGCCACCGGCATGTCCGCGATGGCCGATGCAGCGGCGGCGCAAGTGCAGGCCTGGATCTTCGTCGGCCATGCGCACAAGCAGGCGATCCGCGCGCTCAACGACCCGGCGGCGATTGCAGCCTACGACATTTTGGCGGGCTGGTAACGCTCGGTTCACGAGAAGAGGGGAAAGAACCATGATCATTGATGAGGCCGTGCAGACCGTCGCCGCGGCGATGATTAACGACGGTGCCAGCTTGTCCGTCCCGGTGGATCTGATCTCGGGGCGCATCCTTTCGGCCATCCATGTGCCGGCGCAATTCGAAGGCGGATATATCGAGCTCCAATCGGCGCCGGCCCTCGCCGGGGCTTATGCGCCGGTGAAGGACAGCAGCGGCAACGCGCTGCGTTTCACGGCCGGTTCCTCCACGGTGATCCACTTGACGCCGGATCAGGCCTATGGGCTGCGGTTCATCAAGCTCAAATCGGTCGATGCCAGCGGCAATGCGGTGGCGCAGACCGGCGATGCCGCTTTGATCGTGGTGGCGGTGTAGGCCGATGCTGATCGGGGGAAGGCGCGCGGCCGCGGGTGCGCTACGACGCACGGTGCCGCTGATCGAGGTGGATCGGGTCAACGGCGTCTACAAAGCGCGTGGCGTTATCTACGCCAGCGAGTTGGCGGCGCTTCAGTCGCTCGATCCGGCCGCTACGCAAAGCGGGCAGGTCGCCGCGGTTGGACCAGTTGTCGTCACTGGCGCGCCCGAACTGGTGGTCAACGGCGATTTTGCGACCGGCGATCTGACGGGATGGGCGTCCAAGTTCGGTTCTGGCGGCCCGCCGAGCTTCGCCGTTTCCGCTGGATCAATGCTCTGCACCGTCAACGGCGCGACGCAGTCGCGGATCGAGCAGATCCCGGGCTTCCTTCCAGGCGAGAGCTACCTCGCCGGCGCGGATCTCACCCGGAACGGCGCCGATGTCTTTCTCAGTGTCATCCAGGAGGCCAGCTACTCGTTCCCTGCTACGGTCTCGCTCGGCAAGACATCCTCCAACGGAACGGCAACGGTGCGGGGCTCGTTCGTCGCCCAGCAATCACGGTCGTTCCTCGGTATCAGGCAGAACCTTGGCACGGGCACGAGCTGGAACGCCGACAACGTCTCGGTGAAGTTGTGCCGTCCCACTAATGCGGGATGGCAACGCAAGCATCGCTGGCGCGTGTCGGCGACCGCAAAGGTTTTGCCAACCAACAATGAGTTGCTGTTCTGCCTGACCAATCCGGCGACAGGTGCGGCCAACAACTATGAATACCTGGCGGTGTACCGCCGGTCATCGGACAGCCACATCATCATCGAGCAGGGCTCGCAGTCGTTCGTGCAGGGCTCGCTTAAGACGATGTTCTCGGTCGATCTCGGGGCGGTCGCCGATGGCGCCACGTTCACCATCGAGGTTGAAGTTTGCAACCGCATCCGGGCGCGGCTGGGGAACGGTGCGTTTGTGCAAGCGCCGGCTTCACCGCCGGTGAATTATCCGATCCTCTGCATCGGCAAGGCCTTCTATGCCGGCACCACCACATGGACCGGCACGATCCAGTCTTACACAGTCGATCAGCCCGCCAGCTTGGCCGACAGTGCGATGAGCATCATTGGCGTGGGCAACAGCCTTCCGACCGGCAATAACTCAAACCCCACGGCCGGCGTGACCTCTTTCGCGTGGGGGCCGTACCTCACCCGAGTGAACCTCGCGGGTGCGGCGTGGTACAACAACATGGGCCGGCCAGGGGCAACGTCCGCCCAGATCCGCAATGGGCTGGTCGACCAGTCGGACGCCACCTATGCCGATTATTTGGAACGGCAGCCCCAGGCGACCGATCCTCGCACCGTGCTGGTGGTCTGGACCTCGGAGAATGACTCCGATGCGGCTACGTGCATCCAGAACACCGTGGACATCGTGAACAAGTGGAAGGCGATCAACGGGCCGAACGCCCGGTTCATCGTGGTGGAGCCGCTTCTCTGGGCCAATCCGTCAGGCCATATGTCCTGGGCTACGGCCGGCGACATCACTGCCGGCTATCGCTCGGCCTTCGGCGCCAACTCGTTCGATCTCAAGGAACGCGTGTGCGCCCCAACCCAAGGCGGACTGAGCTGTCAGGGCCTTGACGATGCCGGCGTTACCATCGGTGCGCAGCAGCCGAGCGATCAGACCGACTTCGCCAATCTGGTATTTCCGGCGAGCCTGCGCAACGGCTACACGGATCAAATCCACCCGGGAGACAACAACGGCAACACGATCCACGGCGGCATCCCGATCGCGAATGCCGTCGCGGCGAAGTTCGCAGAATTGGCTTTTCTATGATCGAAACCAGAGCCATCCGGTTGCGGCATGCCTGACATCCTGGACGATGAACCAATCTTTGCCGTTGCGGCTTTGCCGGTGGCGGCAGTGGAAGAGCCGGTCGCAACTGCGCCCGTGCTGGAAATCGCGCTCGATGACAGCGCCGTCATCGACGTTGTCTATCTGGTGGACATCACCAGCTATGCGCCCGGCGTGGCGATCGAGGGGGCGGCCGAAGATCTCGACGCTTTTCCGGTGGCTGCGCTGCCGGTCTCGGCTTTCGATGAGGCTACGACCGGTGCGGCGCCGGTGGTGCTGCATTTCTCGGATCGCGGCTTCACCTCGGAACCGGATGATGATCCGGCGGACACCCATTGGGAATCGCGGGTAACCGAGCCGCTATCGATCATGCGCGCCTTGCCGATCACGCCGGACGCCGATCGGCGCGTGCTGCTGCAGGTCGGGCAGATCACGCTGATTAACAGCGACCGCGCCTTGGATGACGTGGTGCGCAATCATGCCGTGGATGGCCGCGAAGTCAGTGTGAAGATCGGCGCGCCGCATGTCCGGCTGGCCGAGTTCCAGACCATCCTGGACGCCACCGCCGGCAACTGGCGCTTGGCCGATGACGGCTCGGTTGCGCTGGATGTCCGGGACGCCGCTTGGGAGATGGACGCGCCGGCACAGCCGAATCTCTATGGCGGGACCGGCGGCCTGGATGGCACCGGTGAGCTGGAGGGCCGACCGAAGCCGCTCGCCTTCGGCGAATGCCTCAATGCGCCGCTGGTGCTGCTCGATCCGGTGAACCTGATCTATCAGGCCCATGACGGCGCGCTGGACGCCGTGACCGCGGCTTACGATCGGGGATTGGCCCTGACCTTCGAAGGCGACGTCGCCGATATCACCGCGGCTGTGGTGAGCGCCGGGCATTTCAAAGTACAGAAGTCCGGCGGCTATATTCGGCTCGGCTCGATTCCGCAAGGCATCGTTACGGCGGATCTTCGCGGCGACAAGGCCTGGGGCGTCTATGTTTCGAGCGCGGCCAAGGTCGCGTTTCGCATCGCGCATGATCGCGGCGGCCTGCCGGACGATCGCTTTGCGCTCGGCACATTCGAGGCGTTGCATGCCAAGCAACCGGCGCCGATCGGGGTCTATCAGGGACCCGAGGTCGCCACGCTCGGCGATCTGCTGGACGCAGTGCTGGGCGGCATCTGCGGTTGGTGGGGGCCGAACCAGGTCAACAAGATCGAGGTTGGCCGGGTCGACCGTCCCGCGGCAGAACCGCTGTGGTGGATTGATGAAAGCGACATCCTGGATTTCAACTTGCTGGAGCCGCCGGCCACGATCAGCCCGCCGGTCTGGCGGATGCGGGTCGGCTATCAACGCAACTTCACACCGCAGCTGACCGACATCGCCGTGGGTGTGGCGCAGGCGCGGCGCCAGTTCCTGGCGAATGAGTACCGCTATGCCACGTCTTCCGATATTGCCCTGACCGTGGCGCACCGGCGGGCGCAGGACGTGACCCGGCCGGCGCTGTTCGCGCAGAAAGCCGATGCGGCGGCGGAGGCGGAGCGCCAGCGCGTGCTCTATGCCGGCGGGTTGCAGCTCGCGCGCATCCGATTCAAGCACCAAGGCTTCCTGGTGCCGCTCAACTCGACCGGCCACGTCACCTATTACCGCTACGGCCTGGCCGGCGGGCGCAACGTGGTCGTTGTGGGCAAGGGCATCACGGCCAGCCGCAACGAAAGCACGATTGATATTCTGTTCTGATCGGGGGAACGCGTGAACCGCAGGGGTGGCTTAAGCTGGCTGAATCACATTGACTCCGCCGTGCTGGCGGCGTCCTCGGCATCGACCGGTCTGCCGGTCAGTAATTTGCAGACCATCCGGCTCAAACGCGTGTGGCGCTCGGCCGGCGATCTCACGATTTCGATCACCGCGGCGTTTCCCGCGCCGCGGCCGATCGATGTGCTCGGCCTGTTCGGCTGCAATGCGACCGAGTCCGCGCTGTGGCGCTGGCGCCTGTCCAGCACGGCCGCACATGACGGTGATCAGTACGACACGGGAGTGGCCGCTATGAACCGGGCGCTGATCCTCGGCGCCCGCGGCCAGGCCGTGCAGGTCCGGCCGGCCGGGCCGGTCATGGCGGCCTATCTGAAACTGGATCTGATGGACAGTGGCTTGCCCTATTTCCAGGCGGGTCTGCTCTGGGCTGGCACGCTGTGGCAGCCGGAAGTGAATTTCAGCTACGGCCAGGCGCCCAAGGTCGGAGACGATTCGGTGACCAGCACGTCGAAGGGCGGCGACGATTACACCGATGTTCTGCCGCAATATATGACCGACTCGTTCACCCTGCCGGCGGTGACCGAGGCCGAGTATCAGGACACCTTATTGGAGCTCGATCGCATCGCCGGCACGGCGCGCAACGTGCTGTGGCTGCGGACGCCGCAAGACGATGCCACGCGCAACAAGACCGCGATCCTCGGCCGTATGACGGCGCTGGCGCCAAGCCCCAGCGTTTCGCACAACCGCCGCTCGCGACAGTTCCAGATCAAGGAACGGCTCTAGCCCAATTCTTCACGCCTGCAATTCCTCGGGGGAAAGATGCAGATCAAAACCGACATGACGGCGCGATCCATCCGCGCGGCGCTGGCGGCGCGCCAGCAATTCGCGATCCGGCGCGGCCGCATCATTGGCATTCTCGGCACCGGCTCGGACAAGCTGGATTTCCTGCGGCGCCGGGCTGCCGACACGATGCTGGAACAGGCGGCCGCGGCCGAGGGTCACAGCGACTATGACGCAGACCCGGTCACGATCGGCGCCGATCTGATCAGCAGCGATGGTGAGACCTTCGCCGGTGTCACGATCTGGATTGACCGGTGCGACATGCCGGCCGGCGAGGTGGTGTGATGGCGCCGAACAACGACGAAACGGTCGCGGTGGCCGCGGCCGCGGCGGCACAGGCTGCGCAGGCTGCGGCGCAGGCGGCATCGGCGGCGGTCGAGGCGGCGAAGATCGGTTCGCGCGCCATCGAAATGGCAGCCTCAGCGCAGGCGGGAATCAGTGCGCATGAGAAGGTTTGTACAGAGCGTCAGGCGCAGCTGCTGCGCAATCAGGATGCCGCTGCCACCGAGCGAACCCGGATGCATGACGCCAATCAGAGCAGCGTCCGCACGATCCACAACAGAATGTGGGCACTCATGGTGCTCGCGCTGGCGGGCAGCATCGGCACGATCATGACGGTTTTGATGAGCAAGGGGCACCCATGAACGTCAATGACATCCTGACCGATATCCTGCGCCGAGAGGGTGGGTTCACGGCGGACAAGCAAGACAACGCCCATTACGGCAAGGCGCAGCCGCGCGCCGGCAAGCCGTTCGATTGCTATTGTACCAATCTCGGTATAACGCAGGCCACGCTGTCGGCCTATTACGGTCGTCAAGCCTCGATCGAGGAAGTGCGGAACCTCTCGCCGGATGTGGCGCGGGAGATCTATGAGACGCGGTATTTCAGCGGTCCGCGGCTGCACACGCTGCCCGAAGGGATCCAGGCCGCGATGCTCGACGCCGCGGTCAATTCCGGGCCGCGGCGTGCCGTGCAGTTCCTGCAAGAAGTGCTGAATCAGGCCGGCTATGGGCCGATGCAAAGCGACGGCGCCGTGGGGCCGAAGACCCGCGCCGCGGCCGAGCGGGCCGACCGCGAGATGGGCGCGATGCTGCTGGCCGCCTTGATCGAGCAGCGCCGCGCCTTCCTCGCCGATCTGGTGAAGGCCGATCCCGGAGACGCCAAGTATTGGCGCGGCTGGATGCGCCGGCTGCGCGAGTTCATCCGCGTCGCGGCGGCCTCGGCGCCGGCGGATCTGACCGCGTGGTTCGCCGAGTTGCTGACCGGCTATGACAGGGAGTGCGCCTGATGTGGGGCAAGGTGATGGATCTGCTCGGCGGCTCGCTCCTCGGCGGGGTCAACACGCTGGCGCAAACCTTCTTTGGCTCCAAGGCGGCGCGCGACAGCCAATCGTTCGAGTTGAACGCGGCCAATCAAAACGAGTTCGCGGCCGAGTTCCAGTTCCGCGCCAACCGCAGCGCCTGGGATAGCTTTGTCGACGGCCTCAACCGGCTGCCGCGGCCGTTGATGGCGCTCGGCATCATCGCGCTGTTCATCTGGTGCCCGATCGATACGGTGGGCTTTTCCGACGCCATGATCGCCATGCAGCTGATCCCCGAACCCATGTGGATCGTGCTGGGCACGGTGGTTGCGTTCTTCTTCGGAGATCGCACGCTCAAAGGCGTGCAGGCGTTCAAGGGGCCGAGCGCCGATCAGGTGCGACAGGTGATCGCGGCGCAAAAGGCGGTGCGCGATGCCACGCTGCAGGACCCTGACGCCGACAGTTCGGCGGCACGGGTCGATCCGGCCGAGCTGCGCGCCGCGGAGGCGCAAGGCGGGCGGCCGGCGATCAGCGATGCCGCGTATCAGGCGGACATGGCGGACACGAAAACGCCGCTGACCAATGCGGCCATCTTGGAGTGGAACCGCCGCCGCCGGCAGGAGACCGCGTCGTGATCGGCCGGGTCGGCAGCGCGCTGGTGCTGCTCTGGCTGGCCGCGGCGATCCTGGCCGAGGTTAGTGGATGCGCGGTGCGCCTGGATCTGCGGCGGGTGCGGATCGCGGGCCAGGACGGCGGCGCGTCGATCGAGTATCGGCAGCCGTTCTAGGAACCGGTGAACAGCTGCCAGCCATGGCCACGGCGCAATGTATAGCGGTTGGCCGGTGCGCGCTTCATGAGCCGCACATGGTAGTCCTCGGGTTCAACCATGATCATGCATTCGTAGGCCCGGCCGGCCGCGCTGCATTGTTCGCAGCGCAGCTTGGGCAGCATGTCGCCAAGCCGCATGCCATCGCCCCAGCGTTTCCGCAGATAGTAAAAGGCGGTGCCGGCTTGGTGGCCGCAAGCCAGGCAGTGAAACCAAAGGCGCCAATGGTCGCCGAGGTCGCCGAGGGTCTGCGGCAAAGGGGCGTGGGGTATGGTCAGATGTGGCTTCCCGAGGCGGCATGCCTTATATGTATACTAAGGAAACTTGACGTTCTCAATATGTTCCATGAGAGCGAATGCGGCCGTCTCTCGTGGTGCTCCCTGCTGTTGCCATGCAACTGCACAGTGAGTAAGTTGCGCCAGCTTTCTACCCCACGCTTTGGAATCGTCATTGGCACAGTCACCTAAAAAGAAAGCAATAGGTCCCCTTGAAGGTGAGGTCGTCCGGATCCAAGTCAGCGGCGATCTGGCGGATCCGGCGTCTTCCAGAAAGGTCCTCACCGACCCCGATGTGGGTCGGGGTCGCTTCGGGGCAGTCGTCCGGCAGGTCACTCCGCAAGGGCCGGTTACTCAGCTGCATCAAGCGGATGGTTTCGTAATCGCGCTTGGTACGACGCGGGTAGATGTGCTTGTCGAGATCCCTGAGGAAGCACAGAAAACCTTTCGAGAGGCTTTCGGTTACGTCCAGGATCGGATGAAGCGCTTCTCAGCTTTGCTGAAAAAGAACGCGGCAAATCGCGCAGAGTGGATTGGAATCGTCGCAACCGTGCATGTAAAAGACACAGCGGCCAAAAGCAAATTGGAAGCCGCCTTTAACTGGGCGCGGCGCATGGATTTCCCGTTGCTGCCGTCCAAAGAGCTGTCGGGCTTTTTGTACCAAGTTGGCGGCCGAGATTCGAAATTTGAGCTCAACCGTTTGCTGCAGATTTCTGGATTTAGCCAGCACCTTGCGACAATGGAACAAAATGGGGTCGTCGTTATGCAGGCTGAGGGAGCGGTGTTCGGCGTCGAATTTCTGTTCGATGTAAACGACAAACCCGCAGGCCAAAAAGGCGAATTCTGGAAAAAGGTGACCAAAATTTCTCCTCAAATGGAGGCCGGAATAAAAGAATTTATGATGTCGGGGGGGACGTCTTGGACAAGCTGATGGTGCACACCCGTCTATTTCGCAGGGTCGAGACATCTGGAGCCATGGGGACCGGCTTACGCATGCCGAACATTTTCGGCGGCCATGAGTTGGCGACAGATTATACTTGGAAGGAGGCTTCCTTCGGTCTTGAGCCGATCGTTCCTTATACAAAGGTCGCCGGCGCTCTGCGATCTGGCGACGCTCATTCCACCCCGCACGGAGGGCAACTGCTGATTGGGCCCGCCGAGGCCCCTGCGCTTGTGAAGCTTATGCAAAGCGCAGTTGGTAACGGGGTGGTCGTTTCGATAGATGTCAACCTATCGCCCGAAAGCGACGTTCCATTTGTCTTGTCGGTGTTGATCGAGGACAAGGCGCTCAGCCCGGAACGAATTTTCGTTGCCGAATCGAAATTTTTCGATCAGGTCGAGGTAAAGCATCCTCGTTTGATCGGCCAAATTGCTATTCGGCATGTCTGGCCCGATGCCAAGAAAGCTGGATGACAACAAGCCCATTCGAAATTTTCGGCGTCGCAGTCGCGCTGATGGAGGCTAGGCCGAATGATCAAGCGGCTTGGCGCTCGGTAATTTCACGCTGCTATTACAGCGTTTATCATCTCGTTGGCGTTCAAATCTGCCCCTCGGATTACACTAAGCCGCCCCAGTCGCACCTGTTTGTTAAGCAAACTTTGCAGTCCCTTCCCCCGGCCACTGCAGAGCAGTGGATACTCATGGCCAAGCGGTGGCTGCCGACTTTGAAAACGGCGCGGGAAGACGCGGATTACGACTTGGCTAAGCCCTATGCGCGCCAGAATGCTGAGGATGCGCTTCAGCAAGCCCTCGCTGTCTTTGTCGCTTTCGACCCTTCCCTTAGTGCTGCCGAACATCCGGTGACCAGGGCCACCGGATCGCCTAGGAGAAAGAAATAGGTCCAATTGATGTCGTCACCGAGGCGTGACAGCTTTGAGGTCAGCGCGCCCGGAAACGAACCGTGACCGATGGGCGGTAGTGGCTAAATCCGTCCGGTGCTACCAATTCCTCATCCCGAAAATTCACCGGCGATAGAGATCCCGGTTGATCGAGAAGACCAGGATCTTGTTCACGGTCTTGTCATCATCGGAGAGCGGCAGGAACAGGTTGGCCTCGGAGACATAGCGGTCGAGCACCTGGAAACTGTCCTCGTCATAATAAGGCGCCCGTGTCTTGCAGACCGTCTCATACCGGTGCTCAGCCGCTTCGGGGGTCGCGGCGAAATAGCCGTCGCGCACCGACTTGCCGGTCGGATCGCGGCCGCGGAGCTGGACCTCGCCGGTGCCGACCAGGCGATAGACGAAGCGCCGCTCGTCGTCGACCACGTCTACCAGCATGATGTTCGGCAGCAGGCCGACCAGCTCGGCCGGATCGATGTCGCTCCGGCTCGGCATGGCACGGCCGCGACGCTTGCCTTCCCAATAGGCCAGCACCTTCAGAACGTCCGGATGACAGTGTGTCTGCCAGTCCTGCATATCCTTGTATTCGCCCGCACAGCCCCGTCCGCGACAACATGTTCCTATGTTGCCGGCTGCACATTACAGTGCTCTGATGGAAATATCAAAACGGGCAAGTCAGAACCGGTAGAAGGCCGCGGCGTTGTCGTGGAACAGCGCCCGCTGGTCGGCTTCCGACAGGTCGGCGACGATCGTGCGGAAGGCGTTGAAATGCGCGGCGAAATCGCCGTGCAGACCGGCGACCGGGAAGTCGCTTCCGAACATGACGCGCCCGGTGCCGAAGGCGGCGACGACGCCCAGGACGATTGGCCGATAGCTCTCTACGCTCCAGTGATGATCATAGGCCGCGAGGTCGGAGATCTTGATCCAGGCATTCGGCGCTTCGGCCAGGCGGTGGAGGCCGTCGCGCCAGTTCCGTAGGTCGGCCGGGGTGCGATCGACCGGGCTGCCGGCATGGTTGATGACGATCCGCAAGTCCGGATGGTCGCCCGCAAGCCGCGCGGCATCGCCGAGCTGCCTTGCATTGACCATGAGGTCGAGCGCGAGGTCATGCTCGACCAGCATGCGGAGCCCGCGCCGCCAGGCAGGATCGTCCATGAGATCCGGCCGCGCCGCGAAGCGGAGGCGGGGCTCGGTGTGCCAGCTTGCGATCGCGCGGATGCCGCGCAGGTTCGGCGCACGGCGGTGCCGTTTTAGGATGCCGGCGAGACCGGGATCGTCGAGGGGCGCGGCAGCCACGATTCCGTGCGGATAGCCGTGCCGCTCGGCGATCGCCTGCAGCCATTCGGTCTCCTCCCAGGGCGCGCCGCCGAAGCCCGCTTCGACATGCACCGACTTGACCACATTCTCGCCGGCGATGTCGCGCAGGTAATCCGCGATCAAGTAGTTGCGGGCGAGCGGGGCGCTGTCGCCGAACACCATTTGCGGCCGGCGCGCCGAGCCGAGCCAGGGATAGCGGTCGCCCGAGAGATCCCAGAGATGGTGATGCGCATCGACGATGGGTCCGCGATAGAGCGCCATCGCGCGGCTCAGCGGCGCAGCATGGAAAGCGCGATGTCGCGATAGAGGGCGGCGGCCTGGGCCAGTTCGGCCTTGGGCACGTATTCGTCCGGCTTATGCGCCTGGTCGAGCGAGCCGGGGCCGAGAATGATCCCGTCGCTGCCGAGCGCGCGGAAATGCACCAGGTCGCAGCCACCGGTGAAGCCCGCCGGGACCGCCTGCGCGGTGGCCGCCAGGCTGTGCCGGACAATCGGCGACGTGACTGCGGTCTCGGCGGCGCCGGAGGCGGTGCGGACCCGAACCACTTCCGCCGCGATGTCATGATCCTCTTTCGCCTGTGCCAGCAGCTCACGCAGCGCATCGAGCGCCGCATCGGCGTCCTCGCCGGGCAGCAGGCGGCGATCGAGCACGATCTCGCAGGCATCGGGCACGACATTGTCGGCAATGCCGCCGGAGATCCGCGTCACCGTGAGCGTTGCAGGGCCGAGCAGGTCGTGCTGCCGGCCGCGCAGCTTCCGGTCTTCGGCGTCGAGCAGCGAGAGCAGGCGCCCCGCCTTCTGGATCGCGTTGATGCCGAGTTCCGGCCGGCTGGAATGCGCGGTCTGCCCGTGCACCCGGAGCAGCGGGCGCAGCACGCCCTTGTGTGCCGCATGGACTTGGTTGCTAGTGGGCTCGCCGATGATGACGGCGTCGATCGGCGCGTTTCGCGCCTGCGCGTCGCGCGTCACTTCCTTGGAACCTGTGCTGTTGATCTCCTCATCCGCGACGAAGGTCAGCAGCAGTGTGCCGCTCCATTCCGCTTTGCGCGCGACCAGCAGCCGCGCCGCCTCGGCCATGCTGGCGATCGAGCCCTTGGCATCGCAGGCGCCGCGCCCGAACAGGCGCCCATCGCGCTCGGCAAGCCGCAGCGGATCGCCGCTCCAGCCGGTCCCGACCGGCACGGTGTCGATATGCGAATTGAAGGCGAGCGTGCGACCAGGGCCGTTCGCGAACCGCGCGACCGTATTGGCCCGCCCTTCGGCGACGGTTTGAACCTCGGCGGTGAAGCCGAATGCGGCAGCCATCGCCGCCAGGAACCGCGCCGCTTCCGTCTCCTGTCCCGGCGGGTTCTGGGTGTCGAAGGCGACCAGCCGTTCCAGCAGATCGCAGATCCGCGCGAGATCAGCCACGGCGCATCACCGCCTCGGTCGCGGCGCGGACCCAGTCGAGGCGCGCCGCCGGAACCAGGCCATAATTGTAGTAGTCGATCTCAGTGGCGCCCGCCCGGATCGCGGCGACCGAGCGCGCGACGATATCCTCCGCGGTCCGCATTTCGGGATAGAACAAGCGCATCCCGACGCCGAGCTTGGTCTTTCCGATCACGCCGCGCACGGCCGCGCTGTCCGCCTCCACCGCTTCGGGCGACCGGTCATAGGCACAGAAGACCACGCCGTCGCAGATATTGCCCAAGGCCGAGAGGTCGCTGCCGGAACGCCAGCCGTCATTGATGTCGAGGACGTCGATCCGGGTCGCCGGATGGGCTTCGTCGCGGATGGCGGAGATCAGGCTGGTGACCGGCTCGAAGCGCCAGCGCACGAAAGCCTCGACCTCCGGGCGGCCGCGGAAGACGTCCGGACCGCGCTGGATGAAATCCGGCCAGCGCGGCGCCGGCACCGCACGCTCGGCGGCTTCCGCGATCCACTCCCGCACCGCCTTGCGCGCGGCTTGCACGTCGATCCCGGCCCGGCCCGCGCCTGCTATGCACGCATCGCAGAAGCAGAGCGACATCAGGAAGTCGTCTTCCGCGGTTAGGCCGACGCCGTCTTTCTCGTGATGGAACTCGTGGGCGTAGCCCATGAAGCCCGGTGATTCGAGCTGGACGATGTCCGGCCGGTAGCGCGTGGTCAAATCCTTGACCAGCGCAGTGACATAAGCACGGACCTCCGGATGGCTGGGGCAGAGATTGTAGTAGTTGGGATCGCCATAGGCGTTGCGGGTGCAGGCCTCGGGATGCAGCAGGCCCAGGCGCATGTTATGCAGGCAGACGGTCCAGCAGGCGACCGAGAGCCCGTTGCGGTCCCGCGCTTCGACCAGATCGCGCAGCACATCGTGCTCGGCGACGACGTCCGCTACCTTCGGCAGGATGCGCCGCCCGGCCCAGAGCGCCGGATCGGGCTGGAAATAGATCGTGCCGTCTTCGGGGAAATAGGCCTTGCGCTTCGGGCTGCGCGGCTGGAAGAAGCGGCCGGCGTGATAGGCGGTCGCGATGTTGATTCCGTTCAGCCCGGCGCGGTCGCGGAGATCGCGCGACACCGTTTCCAGCCCCAGGTCGAGCAGATCCCAGGGATAGGTCCACATCGCCAGGCGTGGCGTTTCGGTGTCGCGCGGCATTTACTTGAACTCGACCACGGCTTCGATCTCCACCGTGATATCGTCGGGCAGGCTGCCCATGCCGACCGCAGAGCGGGCATGCTTGCCCTTGGCTTCGAACACTTCGACCAGGAGATCGGAGCAGCCGTTGATCACTTTCGGATGCTGCTTGAAGTCCGGCACGCCGTTGACCATGCCAAGCAGCTTCACGATCCTCGTCACGCGATCGAGATCGCCAATCGCATCGCGCAGGGCCGCGAGCAGCTGAATGCCGACGATGCGCGCATGCTGATAGGCCTCATCGACGGTAACACCGCCGCCGACCTTGCCGGTAAACATGCCGCCTTCGGGACGCCGCGGTCCCTGGCCGGAAAGAAAGACCAGCGAGCCGGTGATCACGAAGGGCACATAATTGGCGACGGGAACCGGCACCGGCGGCAGGACCAGGCCCAGGGATTTCAACCGCGCTTCGATCGCGCCACTCATTCCACTCTCCTTCTCTTGGTCAGCGATTCTGATCGCGACCGGACAAAGGCAGCATTCCCAGGATTAGGCAACCCAAAATGATGCTGCGCCATCCCGCCGAGGCATTCACCACGGTGATCAGCGCCGTCATCGTCACCAGCAGGATCGCGCCCGCGATCGTGCCGGCATAGCTGCCGCGCCCGCCCAGGATCGAAGTCCCGCCGAGGACCACCGCTGCGATCGAGGACAGCAGATAGGGATCGCCGATCCCGACATAGCCCTGGCCGTTCATCGCCAGCAGTAGGAGGCCGGCGCAACCCGCCGTCAGGCCGGAGATGGTGTAGAGCATCAGGGTAACGCGCCGCTCGGCAATGCCCGAAAGCCGGCTTGCCAACGCGTTGGTGCCGATTGCGAACACGGCGGCTCCGGTCCGCGTGCCATGCAGCCAGGCGAGGCAGAGAGCCGCGATTGCCGCCCAGACCAGGATATCGACCGGAATGCCGAGCAGGCGCGTCGATCCCAGCCAAACCAGCAACGGATTGTTGACCGTGACGGCACTGCCGCCAGCGATGATCACCAGCAATCCCTGCAAGGTGGTTGCCGTCGCCAGGGTCATGATCAGCGGCGGCAGCGCGAGAATGCCGATGCCGATCCCGTTGATCGCGCCGATGCCCCCGGCCACTGCGAGGGTGAGCAGGATCGCGCCGATGCCGGTCGTGTCCGGCGCGAAGGATACCAAAGGCATGACGATCGCCGCCACGGTAATGGTCGCAGCCACCGAAAGATCGATGCCGCCGCCGATCACCACCAGGGTCTGCCCGATGCCGACCAGGCCGATCACCGCGGCGAGCTCCACCATGTAGCGGAGATGACCGAACTTGGCGAAGCCCGGCAGGAAGAACCCGGCGCCGATCCACAGCACGATGATCAGGCCATAGGGCAGGGTAGCCCGCATCCTGTCGTTCAGGGCAAAGCCGCGGAGCGTCATCGCACGGCCCTCCGCAGCATCTGCTTCAACTGCGGCAAGGCGACGGTGACGACGATGATCAGTCCCTGCACGACATATTGCGCGACCGGCGGCAGGTTCATGAAGAACATGACGTTGATCAGCACGCTCATCAGCAGGCTGCCGGCCAACGCGCCGCGCAAAGTGCCCTGTCCACCGAGGAAGCTGACGCCGCCCAGAACCGCCGCCGCGATCGCCGCCAGGGTGAAGGGCTGTCCGATCACCGGATCGCCCGAGCCGGTCTGGGCCGCGACATAGAGCCCGGCGCCCGCCTGCAACAGACCGCTCAAGGCATAGGCGACGATCCGCGCCCGATGCGTCGGCACGCCGGACCGATAGGCGCCGGTCGGATTGTCGCCGCTCGCGATCAGCCCGATTCCGAGCGGCGTCGCCTGATAGAGCTTCCAGCCGAGGACCAGCAGGATCAGCAGGAGCACGGCGGTCGGGTGATCGCCGGCCAGGAAGTCCGAGAGCACGGGCGGAATGGCACCGCCCGGCCGCGGCAGGATCAGCAAGGCCGCGCCGCCGATGATGAAAGACGTGGCCAGGGTCACGATGATCGCCGGATAACGCCCGATCGAGACGATCACGCCGACGCCTGTGCCGACCAGCGCCCCCATGCCGAGCGTTGCCGCCGTGCCGCCGGCGATACCGAAGGCACCGCCCATGCTGGTCGCCGCGACGACCGAGCCGAGTCCGACCATGGCCCCGACCGAGAGGTCGATGCCGCCGGTCAGCATGATCATGGCCTGGGCGACGGCGACGAGCGCCATCGGGAACCAGTTCTGCACGAAACGTCCGGCGCCGCCGATGCTCAGGATGCCGGGAAAGAGGACCGCGTAGAGAATGAGGAATCCGGCCAGCACGATGAAGAGAGCGCCGAGGCCTTCGTTGCGGCGCCACTGGATCGCCCAATAGAGACTCATGCCGCCACCCCGTGGTTCATCCCCAGCGCCGCGGCGACGATGGCTTCCTCGCTCGCCGCCGCGTGATCGAGCACGGTGGCGACGCGGCCTTTGTGGAAGACCGCGACTCTGTCGCAGAGATGCACCAGCTCCGGCGTGTCCGAGCTGAGGAGGATGACCGCCTTCTCCTCGCGCGCCATCGCCTGCAGTGCCAGGTAGATCTCCCGCTTGGTCCCGACATCGACGCCGCGGGTCGGGTCGTTGAGCAGCAGGATCGAGGGGCTCAGGGGCAGCCACTTTGCGAGCGCGACCTTCTGCTGGTTGCCGCCGGAAAGCGCCTGGACCGGCCGCCCGCGGTCGCCGCGGATCGACAGCCGCTCGGCGAGTCTCTGAGTGACCGCCTGTTCTTCGCGCCGGTTCCGGAACAAGCCTGTTCCGGCGCGGGCAAGGCTCGGCAGCAAGAGATTGAGATCGATGCTGTGCGGCAGCAGCAACCCGTCCTTCTTGCGATCGGCCGGCACATAGGCGAGGCCCGCGCGGTTGGCGGCGATCACATCGCGGAAGGGTGCAGTTGCCGCGCCCGCGGTAAAGCGATCGGCCGCGGCTTCCGCCGCACCATAAAGGCCGAGCAGGAAGTCCTCCTGTCCCTGGCCGACCAGGCCGCCGAGGCCGAGGATCTCGCCGCGGCGGAGATCAAGATCGATGCCGGACACCGCCGCCGTGCGGAAGTTCTGCATCGACAACACGACAGTATCCGCTGCGCTCGACTGGAACGGGGGGAAGAGATCGTTGGGATCGCGCCCGACCATCAGCCGCACCAGCCCCTGCGCATCCATGCCGGCCAGCGGGCGGTCGGCGGTCAGTGAGCCGTCCTTGAGCACCGTCACATGGTCGCAGAAGTCGAGGATCTCGTTCAGTCGGTGCGAGATGTAGAGGATGGCGAGGCCCTGGTCTTTGAGCTTGCGGATGAGGCCGACCAGGATGGCGACGTCGTGCGCCGAGAGCGAGGATGTGGGCTCGTCGAGAATCAGCACCCTGGGCTTGCGGAACAGGGCCTTGGCAATCTCCACCATCTGCCGTCGGCCGAGCGCCAACTTGTTCACGGGAAGATCGAGCGGCTCGGTAATTCCGGTCTCGCGCGTGATCGCCGAGACGCGTTCTTTTATAGCCCGATAGTCGATCAGGCCGAACCGCGTCGGCGCGGCGCCAAGTGCAATGTTCTCGGCGATCGAAAGATGCGGCATCAGGCTCAATTCCTGCTGCACGACCGCGATGCCGAAGCCGCGGGCACCGGCCGGTGACAGCGCGCGGAGTGTCTGCCCGGCGATCGCGATCGTGCCGGCATTGGGCGACAGCGCCCCGGAGAGGATGTTGATCAGCGTGCTTTTGCCGGCGCCGTTCTCGCCGAGCAAGGCATGGATGCGGCCGGGCGCCAGCGCGATCGAGACGTCCCGCAGCACCGGATTGCCGAAGAAGGATTTGGAAATTCCCGCTGCGCTCAGCAGGATGCGATCGTCTGCCATGACCTGAGGCCCAAGGTTCCGCCGCTGTAGAATCGGCGGCGGAACCCCAGGATAATCCTGCTATCGGCTATTTGCTGCCGGCAATGAGCTGGTCGAACAGCTTGGTGTCATAGGGCGAGTAGATATAGCCGTCGGCCGGGAACTCGTCCTTGCGCGCGAGATAGGTATCGAGATTCTCGTTGGTGATGACAGGCAGCGGCACCTTGATGAAGGCCGGGATGTCCTCCCCTTGCATCGCCTTGACGCCGGCATAGGTGGCGAGCGCCGCCAGCCAGTTCGGCTGCTGGGCGGCCCAGGCGTTCAGCTTCTTCTCCTTCCACATCTCGAGGAACTGGCGATAATTCTCGCCGGTGATCGGCACCAGGTCGCGGCCCTGCTTCTCGAAGGCCATGACCGCGCCGGCGGAGAGTGCGCCGCCCAGCGACAGCACGCCGTCGATCTCCGGATGGCTGAAGAGAAGGTTGGTGACCGCCTCTTGCGCCGGGGCCGCATTGTAGTCGGTGTTGGTCTCGGCCAGGATCTCGATGCCGGGATTCTCCTTCAGAACCGGCTCGGCACCTTTTCGCCGCGCGTCGCTGACCGAGATGCCGGCCGGCCCATTCAGCACCAGAATCTTGCCCTTGCCGTTGAGCTGCTTTGCCAGCCAGGTCGCGGCTTCCTTGCCCCATTCGAGCTGGTCGGTGTTGACCTTGGCGGTCAGCTCGTTGGTGTCGACCATGCTGTCGAAGTTCATGACGGCGATGCCCTTGGCACAGGCATCGGCGATCACGCGGTCGAGTGCCGTGGCGGAGCCGGCGATCACCACGATGACGTCGAGCTTGGCGTCGATCATCGATTGGATCTGCTGGATCTGCGTGTTGGCATTGCCTTGCGCATCGGTGATCATCAGCTTGCTGACGAGGCCGTCCTTCTTCAGGTCGTCGGCCATCTTCTCGATCGTGCCCGTGGTCTCCTTCATCCAGGTCGGCACCGAATAGATATTGGCCCAGCCGATGGAATAGGGCGGCTTGTGCGCGCCGGTGACGCATTTCGACGCGGCGAAAGCCGATGTCGCGCCCGCCGCAGCCAGGCCGAGCGCCAGCACGGCGGCGGAAAGGTGACGCAAGGTATGCCGTTTCATCTCTGAGAGCCTCCTGTCGGGTTGCGATCGCCGGGGTCCTGCTCTTCTGGGCAGATGCTTCTCCCAAACGTCGTGTGAAACTCTCTTACAAGATTTTTATCGCCGCAAGTCGATTCTTGCGGAATGTCGATGGCGCTTTGATAGAATATGGGCGGAAACCGCGGAAATCCTGACTCGACGGGCTGTAAATAACTTACACGGTGCCGGTGATAGAAATTCACTTACAGATGGCTATGCTGCCGCTTCTACGCGGGCGTCGGGCAAGGCGAAGATGAGCACGGTGGTCGATATCATTTCCCGCCTCCGGGCGATGGCGGGACAATTCCGTCCCGCCGAGGCCGAGGTCGCAAGGGTGGTGCTCGAGGATCCATTCTTCGCCGGCCGTGCCAGCATCGCCGAGCTCGCGGGGCGGGCGGGGGTCAGCCAACCCAGCGTCACGCGCTTCTGCCGTGCCCTCGGCTGCGAGAGCTTGCGCGATTTCAAGTTCAAGCTGGCGCAGAATCTCGCGGTTGGCACCAACTACCTGAAGCAGCCGGAACGGCTGGACGACGATGTCGCGCATCTCGCGCAGCGGGTGATGGGCTGCATCCTCGATGGCATCGTCCAGGCGCGCGACCAGCTCGATCATCAGGCGGTGCGCCAGGCGATCGAACTCATCGCCGAGACTCGCCGCCTCGACATCTACGGCGTCGGAGGGGCCAGCCACGGCGTCGCCATGGACGCTTATTACCGGTTCTTCCGCCTCGATATTCCCTGTGCCTGCTACGGCGACGGCCATCTGCAGCGCATGTCTGCCTCGACGCTCGGGTCGGGCGACACGGTGCTCGCCATCTGCAACAGCGGCTTCATCCGCGAAGTGCTGGAGAGCGTCGAGATCGCGCAGCAATACGGCGCCAAGCTGATCGCGGTCACCAAGCTCGAGACGCCGCTGGCACGCCTCGCCGACGTCGCGGTCCTGGTGAACGTTCCGGAAGATCCGGATATCTTCAAGCCGACCGCGTCGCGGCTCGCGCAGATCGCCGTGGTCGATGTGATTGCGACCGGCGTTGCGCAGAAGCGCGGTGCCGCGGCCCATGAGAAACTGCGGCGCATCCGGCACAACCTCATTCCGGTTCACGCAATCGGGGGCACCGCGGAGCCGGTCACCACCAGGAAAACCCAGCGGCGGAAAAGATCACGATCATGAATGACATCATCTTCAAGGGCGCACGGCTGATCGACGGCAGCGGCGGACCGTCCCGCACCGGCGATCTCGCCGTCCGCGGCGAGCGCATCGCCGAAATCGGCGACATCGATCCGGCCACGGCGCGGCACGTGGTCGATGCGACCGGCCTCGCGCTGGCGCCGGGTTTCGTCGACAGCCACACCCACGACGATTTCGCCGTGATCGGCGATCCCGCCATGCGGCCGAAGGTGACCCAGGGCGTCACCACCGTCGTGGTCGGGAATTGCGGCATCAGCGGCGCGCCAATCCGGCTGGAAGATTCGCCGCCGCCGCCGCTCAATCTGCTGGGCGGGGCGGAGAGCTTCGCCTATGCGCGCTTCGCGGATTACGCGGCCAAGGTCGATGCGGTCAAGCCCGCGGTCAACGTCGCGGCGCTGATCGGTCACGGCACCTTGCGGGTCGCGACCATGCGCGACATCTCCGGCCGCGCCACGCCCGCCGAGATCGACCGCATGCGCCAGCTGCTGACCGAGTGCCTCGATGCCGGTGCGATCGGCTTCTCGACCGGTCTCTTCTATCCGATCAATTCCGGCGCCGATGCCGACGAGGTGGTGGCGCTGGCGGAGATCGCCGGCGAGAAGGGCGGCGTCTATGCGACGCATATGCGCGATGAATACGACCGGGTGATCGACTCCCTCGAGGAAACCTTCGACACCGGGCGGCGCGCCAAGGTGCCGGTCGTCATCTCGCACCATAAATGCGCGCTGCCGGAGAATTACGGGCGCAGCAAGGAGACCCTGCCGCTGATCGCCGCGGCGGCCCAGCGTCAGACGGTCGGCCTCGACGCCTATCCCTACAATGCCGGCTCCACTGTGCTCTATCCTCATGAAGCGCGCGACGATGTCCGCATCATGGTCACCTGGTCCACGCCGCATCCGGAGATGTCCGGCCGCGATCTCTCGGACATCGCCAGGGAGTGGGGTTGCTCGCTGCGCGAGGCCGGCGAGCGCCTGCTCCCCGCCGGCGCGATCTACTTCCAGATGGACGAGGCCGACGTCCGCGCGATCCTCGCCTTTCCGCTGACCATGATCGGCTCCGATGGTTTGCCGCATGACAAGCATCCGCATCCGCGGCTCTGGGGCACCTTCCCGCGCATCCTCGGCCACTATGTGCGCGAGGTCGGTCTCTTCAGCCTGGAGCAGGCGATCCACAAGATGACCGGCATGACCGCCGCGCGCTTCGGCTTGCACGACCGCGGCCTGCTCAAGGAGGGCTACGCGGCGGATCTCGTCCTGTTCGATGCCGAGAAGATCAAGGACACGGCGACCTACGAGCACCCGATCCGCGCCGCCGAAGGCATCGCCGCCGTCTATGTAAATGGACAGCCCGCGCTGGAAGGTGCGCGCGCCGGTCGCCTCTTGCGCAGGTCCTGAAGTTTCGGCTTCGCTGTTTCCTCGCAACCAGACTCGAGGGGACGGGAACATGGCTTCGACTGAAATCCGGCTGACGCCGAAGGCGGCGCGCAAGCTCATCTTCGCGGCACTGACCGGCGCGGGGACGGCACCCGCCAACGCGACCTATTTCACCGAGGCGATCCTCGACACCGAGCTCTCCGGGCTCGAAGGCCACGGCTTCTACTGGCTGCAATATTACTGCGAGCATGTGCAGAGCGGGAAGGTCGACGGCAAAGCCAAGCCGTCGGTGAGGAAACTCTCGCCGACCGCCTTCCGCGTCGACGCGAAACGCGGCTTCGCCCATCCGGCGATCGAGCAGGGTTTCGCGAAGCTCATCCCCGCGGCGAAGAAGTTCGGCATCGCCGGCATGGCGGTGCACAATTCCTACAACGCGGCGACGCTCGGCTTTCACACCGGCACCTTGGCGCGCGCGGGCCTGGTCGCTTTCGGCTTCACCAACGCCATGCCGGTGATCGCACCCGTCGGCGGCGCCAAGCCGGTGATCGGCACCAATCCATTGTCCTTCGCAGTGCCGGGCAAGACGGGCAAGATCGCGTTGCTGATCGACCAGTCCTCTTCGGCTGTGGCGTGGACCGCGGTGAAGCGCGCCGCGGATGAGGGCAAGCCGATCCCGCTGGGCTGGGCCCTCGATAGCGATGGCAAGCCGACGACCGACCCCGACAAAGGCCTCGAAGGTTCGATGGCACCCTCGGGCGGTTACAAAGGCTTCGGCCAGGGCCTGATCGTCGAGGTGATGTGCGCGGCCGTTGCCGGCGCCTTCCGCGGGCCGCAGATGGGATCCTTCATGGCGAATGACGGCAAGCCGATCGGCTGCGGCCAGTTCTTCATCGCGATCGCCCCGGACGGCTTCTCGGGCGGGCAGTTCGCCAGGCAGGTCGCGGCGCTTGCGAAGTCGATCACCGGCCAAATGGGCGCACGCCTCCCCAATTCCCGGCGCGCGGCCAACCAGCAGCGCCTCGCCAAGGTGGGCATACCAATCGACAAAACCCTCTATGAACGGCTGAAAAGCTTCGCCTAAACCAAGGTCCGGCGTGCAGTGCATCGAATCGCCGGACGCTTGATCGGGGTCATTCATTCAAACGATGGATGTTGAACTTGCCAAATTGGTGTTGGATACGCCGATCCGGCACTGGGCGGGTTTAATGGTTCTTTGTCGTAACTTTGTAAATCTGATCAATAGGATGGATCGACCGCTCCGAGAGTGAGCGCCGTCATCTCACTTTCTTGTGACTTTATGCGTGTCATGAGGTAAGTCACACATCTGGCGCAATCAAGAAAGCACAACCAAGGCGTTTAAATTATGCATCATCCACCGAGCAGACCACATCGGGCATCCCGGCGCTTGTCGCCGCAGTCTTTGCTCGTCTTCGCGCCCTCGGCGCCGGTTCTGCCCGCGCCCGCCGCCTCGGATGATGCGATCGACGCGTCACCACGCCTGCGCCACTGGCTGCAGGCCAACCGGATCTGCCTGGCGCTCTCGACAGGAGAGGGCGGGCGCATCATCACCTTGGGCGCCGGATCCTCCGGTCTTGCGGCGTTCGACGTGCCCTGCGATAGGCCTGGCGCCTTGCTGGCGACCGAAGCCGGTCTCTATGTTGCCGCCCGGTCGCGACTCTGGTGCTTCGACGATGCGCTGACCGGCGGCGAGCGCTTCCGCGGCGAGGATCGCCTCTGCCTGCCGAGCCAGTGCCGGCCGACCGGTACGATCGGCATTCAGGACGTGGCCGCGGAGGAATCCGGGCGTCTCCTGGTGGCGGCGGCGCAGTTCAACTGCGTTGCGCGCATGAACAGCCGGGGCGATCTGAAGCCGGTCTGGCGCCCGGCTTTCATCGACGCCGCCATCCGCGACGACCGTTGCCGTCTCAGCGGTTTCTGCCTCAGCGACGGCGGGCTCGCCTATGTGACCGTCACCGCCGCCACCAACGAAAAGGACGGCTGGCGGCAATACAAGGCGAGCGGCGGCCAGGTGATCGATGCCGCGACGCACCAGGTCGTGGCGCAAGGTCTGGCGCTGCCGCGCGCGCCGCGGCTCTACCGCAAGCGGCTGTGGATTCTGGAGAGCGGCAGCGGCACGCTCGGCTGGATTGATCTCCAAACCCGGCGCTTCGAGCGCTTTGCCGAAGTGCCCGGATTCCCGCGCGGCCTGCGATTCTTCGGCGACCATGCGCTGGTCACCGCATCGCAGCGGCACGGCGAGCAGGGCGGTGGTGCCGCCGGTATCCATTGGGTCAACCTGAAGACCGGCAAGATCGACCATTGGATCGCGCTGAAGGCGCCTATCGGCGAGGCGATCGACGTCGCCCTCATTCCCGGCGAAACCGTGCCGCGGCTCGCGGGTCTCAGCCTCGCCGATTCCGGAGCGGAAACGCCGAGCCGCCTCGCCGTCTGATTTTTAAGGCCGCCGGCTGTCGATCAGCGCCTCGATCATGCGGACGAGGCGCGAGGCGGGGCCTTCGGCGCCGAGGCTTTGGATGTTCATCCGCGCGCCTTCGATCAGCAGGAAGACTTCATCGGCGAGACCTTCCGGATCGCGCAAGGCGGCGTCGCGGAACAGCCGGACCAGCCGCAGCCGGTGGCCCTTCTTGAACTCCTCGATGACGGCCCGCGCCGGGTGATCCTTCTCGGGCAGCTCGACCGCGGCATTGGCGAGGGCGCAGCCGCGCTCGCCGGCGCTGGTGACGCATTCCGAGACTTGCGCCAGCCAGACCTTGATCTCTCGCTGCGGATCGCCGTCGCAAGCCTTGGCAACCTCGTCCCAATGCGCGTCGGCTTCCTGCCCGAGCTTGCGCAGGTACTCCGCCACCAGCACGTCCTTGGACGGGAAGTGGCGATAGACCGTCATCTTGTTGGTGCTGGCGGCTTCTGCGATCGCATCCATGCTCACCGCATGAATTCCGTGGTGATAAAAAAGATCGCAGGCCGCCGCCAGGATCCGAATCCGCGGCGGGACGGGGCGAAGCTCCACGGTCTCATTTTCGCTGGCCTGAGACCCGTGGGTTTCGTTTTCAATCGGGTGTTTGAGGGCTATTTGGAGCTCCGATTTCGCAACTGCACGCATTTCGCTTGACGCGGTACTTACTGATCAGTACCGTCCACTGTTACTGAGTAGTACCACCCTTTTTCCTCCCTGTCACGCGAGATGTGACGGCCATCACACTTCAGGCGGAACAAGGAATTGGCCTACTGTCATCTTCGGGTAGTCGTTTCAGCCATAGTGTCGGCCCCAATTGGCCGGTCATCCGGGTCCCCAGCACATAGAGTCCCAAGTGGTTAGTTTCTTCATTAATCGGCCCGTCTTCGCATCTGCAATAGCCGGCATCATGGTGCTGGCGGGTCTCATTTGTTACCAGCTGCTGCCGGTGGCGCAGTTCCCCGACATTACGCCGCCGCAGGTCGTGGTGACCGCGGCCTATCCGGGCGCGAGCTCGAAAGTCGTCGCCGACAGCGTGACCACCCCGCTCGAGCAGCAGATCAACGGCGTGCGCGGCATGGCCTATATGTCGTCGGTCAGCGCCAATGACGGCACCTCCACCATCACCGTCACCTTCGATGTCGGCTATCCGATCGACATCGCGGCGATGGATGTGCAGACCCGCATCACCGCCGCCAGCGGCCAGCTGCCGGCGATCGTCAACCAGGGCGGCGTCACCATCCAGAAGAAGAACCCGAACTTCTCGCTGGCGGTAAACCTCTCCTCGCCGGACGGTTCGGTCGATCTCACGACCATGAGCAATTTCGCCTATCTGCAGCTCGCCGATCCGCTGAAGCGCCTGCCGGGCGTCGGCGACGTCATCATCTTCGGCGAGCGGCGCTATTCGATGCGCGTCTGGCTCGACCCCGACAAGCTCGCCAATCTCGGCGTGACCGCGCTCGACGTCCGCAACGCGATCGCCAACCAGAACCTCCAGGTCGCTGCCGGCAAGCTCGGTCAGTCGCCGGCGCCGGACGGCACCGCCTTCGAGGTCCAGGTGAACGCGCTCGGTCGTCTGAGCGACCCGTCGCAATTCGGCGACATCATCATCCGCGCCGGCACCGGCAGCGAAGCGACCCTGCGTTTGAAGGACGTCGCGCGCATCGAGCTCGGTGCCCAGACCTATTCCTCCAGCGCGCATCTGAACGAGAAGCCGTCGGTCTTCCTCGGCATCTTCCAAGCACCGAACTCCAACGCGCTCGCCATGCAGAAGGCCGTCCGCGACACGATGGACGAGCTTTCGAAGCGTTTCCCGAAGGGCGTCGAATACGGCATCGTCTACGACACGACGATGTTCGTCTCGGCCTCGATGGAGGACGTGATGATCACTCTCGGCGAGGCCATGGTCCTCGTCATCCTGGTGGTCTTCGTCTTCCTGCAGAGCTGGCGCGCGACCCTCATCCCGGCGATCGCCATCCCGGTCTCGCTGATCGGCACGCTTTGCATCATGTACGGACTCGGATTCTCGCTGAACACGGTCTCCATGCTGGGCATGGTGCTGGCGATCGGTCTGGTGGTCGATGACGCTATCGTCGTGGTCGAGAACGTCGAGCGACAATTGCATCTCGGGCTGAAACCGATCGATGCCGCCAAGGCGGCGATGGCTGAAGTGACCGGTCCGATCATCGCGACCACCGCGGTGCTGATGGCGGTGTTCGTGCCGGTCGCGTTCCTGCCCGGCGTCACCGGCCAGCTCTACAACCAGTTCGCCTTGACCATCGCGATTTCGGTCGCCCTCTCGGCCTTCAACTCGCTCACCCTGAGCCCCGCCTTGAGCGCGGTGTTCCTGCGCAACCAGGGTCCATCGAAGTTCCTGCCGTTCCGCCTGTTCAATGCCGGCTTCACCCGGTCGGCCAATGGCTATGCCTGGTCGATCCGCCATCTCATCGGCATCCGCTGGATCGCGATGGCGTTCTTCGTGCTCGGCCTGCTGCTGACCTGGGGCATCTACAGCCGCATCCCCACGACCTTCCTGCCCGTGGAAGACCAGGGTTATTTCTTCGCCGTCATGCAGCTGCCCGACGGCGCCTCGGTCGAGCGCACCGAGGAGGTGGCCAAGCAGGTGCGCGATATCCTCAAAGCCACACCGGGTGTCGCCGACGTGGTCTCGGTCAGCGGCTTCAACTTCCTGACCGGCGCCGCGCAATCCAACACCGGCGTCGAGTTCGCCGTGCTGAAGCCGTGGAACGAGCGCGGTGCGGACCAGAAGGCGGAAGTCATTGTCAACAATGTGCGCGGCAAGCTGCTGAGCCTGCCGGCCGGCATCGCCTTGAGCTTCGACCCGCCCTCCATCCCCGGCATCAGCCCGACCGGCGGTTTCGAGTTCCAGCTCGAGGATCTGACCGGCCGCACCTCCGAGGAACTCTCTGGCATCACGCAGGCTCTGCTCGGCGAGGCGCGCAAGCGGCCGGAGCTCAACCCGCACGCCTTGTTCTCGAGCTTCTCGACCTCGACGCCGCAATACGACTATCAGCTCGACCGCACCAAGGCGAAGCTGCTCGGCCTTGATCTGCCGGACGTGTTCAGCACCTTGCAGATCTTCTTCGGCTCGCTCTATGTGAACGACTTCAACCAATTCGGCCGCACCTTCCGGGTGACCATCCAGGCCGAGCAGAACGCCCGGGCCCAGGCCGGCGACATCTCGAAGCTCTACGTGCGCAACAACGAGGGCCGCATGGTCCCGTTGAGCACCCTAGGGAGCCTGAAGCCGACGGTCGGGCCGGAGTTCATCTCGCACTACAACGCCTATGCTTCGGCTTTGATCAACGGCAATGCGGCACCGGGCTACAGCTCCAGCCAGGCGATCGCCGCGATGCAGGAGGTCGCGAAGCAGGTGCTCCCCGGCGACTATTCCTATGAATGGACCGGCATCACCTATCAGGAATTGAAGGCGGGCTCGGTCGCGATCCTGGTCTTCGGCATGGCGATCGTCTTCGTGTTCCTGTTCCTGGCGGCGCAGTACGAGAGCTTCTCGATGCCGTTCATGGTGCTGCTGGCGGTGCCGCTGGCGCTGTTCGGCGCTGTGGCGGCGCTCTGGCTGCGCGGCATGCAGATCGACGTCTATTCCCAGGTCGGTTTCGTCATGCTGATCGGCCTCTCGGCGAAGAACGCGATTCTGATCGTCGAGTTCGCCAAGCGCCGGCGCCTCGAGGGTCACACCATCGTTGACTCGGCGATGGAAGCCGGGCGCCTGCGTCTGCGGCCGATCCTGATGACCGCCTTCGCGTTCATCCTCGGCGTGGTGCCGCTGATGATTGCGACGGGTGCTGGTGCTTCCAGCCGGCAGTCGATCGGCACGACGGTGTTCGGCGGCATGCTGGCGGCGACCTTGTTGAGCTTGGCCTTTGTGCCGATCTTCTACGCGATCATCGAGCGTTGGCGTGAAGGCCGTGAGGGTCGCGAGGAAGAACATCATCCGCGGCCCGCCCCCGCGGCCGGCGAGTAGAAGAATATTCAGCCGGCCCGGCCTGACCCGCCGGGCGTGGCCCAGGACATTGGAGGTACGGTCATGCGTATTTGGACGGCAGCTCTCGGATTGATCGTCGTGGCCGGTGCGGCTTACGGCACCGTGAAGTTCGTCTTCCCCCAGGCGTTCCACGACATCGCCCCGGCCGATGCCGCGCAGCAGGAACAGCCGCCCGCGGGCGGGCCGCCGCCGGCCTTCCCGGTGCCGGTCGCGGTCGTCTCGAAGACCACGGTGCCGGTCTACCTGGAATATGTCGGCACCACCGAGGCGATCCGCGAGGTGCGGCTCCAGGCCAAGGTCGGCGGCTATCTGCTGAAGCCCGGCGCCGCGGACGGCGCCGACGTGAAGGAGGGCGATCTCCTTTATCAGATCGATCCCGACGACTATCAGGCGGTGCTCGACCAGTCGCGCGCCAAGCTGCAGAGCGATCAGGCTGGGCTCGAATACGCGACCTCCAGCCAGAAGCGCAATGCGCAACTCAGCGCCACCGGCGCCGTTGCCAAGGACACCAACGAGGAGAAGACCAGCCTGATGCACCAGGCGCAGGCGGCGATCATGGCCGACAAGGCCGCGATCCGCACCGCGCAGCTCAATCTCGGCTACACCGAGCTGCGGGCGCCGTTCGACGGCCGGTTGGGCCGGAGCATCGTGCATGAAGGCGCGCTGGTGACCCCGCAATCGACCGACATCAACACGCTGGTGCAGCTCTCGCCGATCTATGCGACCTTCAATCCGAGCGAGACAGATCTCGCCCTGATCCAGAAGTATCGCAGCCAGGGCGAGCTCACCGTCGATGTCATGCTGGCGGGCGAGGACAAGCCCCGGGTCTCCGGCAAGCTCACCTTCCTCGACAACACGGTCGATCGCACCACCGGCACGATCACCGCGCGAGCGACGCTCGAGAACGCCGACAAGGTCTTGCTGCCCGGTCAGTACATCAAGGTGCGCCTGCATCTGACCGAGAAGCCTGACGCCCTGCTGGTGCCGCAGGTCGCGCTGGGTTTCAGCCAGATGGGCCGCTTCGTCTACGTGATCGGTGAGAAGGGCACGGTGGAGCAGCGTTTCATCGAGACCGGTGCGCTGATGGGCGACAAGGTGGTGATCAACAAGGGCCTCAACGCGGGCGACAAGGTGATCACCGGCAACCTGCAGAAGATCGGCCCCGGCATGCCGGTCCAGCCGCTGCCGGCGGAGCAGAAGGCGTCGTAAGGTGTCTTCCGTTTCGTTCTGAAAAGGGGGCCTCCGGGCCCCCTTTCTTTTAGGAATTGTCGCCAGACCTGCTAGAACGCTTCTCCGGCCCACCGAAGCGGAGCGACAGCAGCGATGGACCATCATACCCCTTTGATCGCGGCGATCGTCGGCGCCATCGTGCTCGCCTTCATCCTGGGCGCGCTGGCGCAGCGCCTGAGGATCTCGCCCCTGGTCGGATACCTGCTCGCGGGTGTCTGCGTCGGCCCGTTCACGCCGGGCTTCGTTGCCGACCAGGGATTGATCACCGAACTCGCCGAAATCGGCGTCATCCTGCTCATGTTCGGCGTCGGCCTGCACTTCTCGCTGAAGGACCTGCTCGCGGTGAAGTCGATCGCCGTGCCCGGCGCCATCGGCCAGATCGCCGTCGCGACGCTCCTCGGCTGGGGGCTCGCCGCGATTCTCGGCTGGCCGATTTCGAACGGCATCGTCTTCGGTCTGGCGCTCTCCGTCGCCAGCACCGTCGTGCTGCTGCGCGCGCTGCAGGAGCGGCGCCTTGTCGAATCGACCGAGGGCCGCATCGCCGTTGGCTGGCTGATCGTCGAAGACCTCTTCATGGTGCTGACCCTGGTCCTGCTGCCGCCGCTCGCCGGCATCGCGCAGTCCATGGGCACCGAAGGGGGAGGGAACGGACTCGGCGAGATCGGCCTGACGCTCGGCATCACCCTCGGCAAGGTCACGGCCTTCGTCGCGGTGATGCTGGTCCTGGGGCGCAAAGCAATACCCTGGATCCTGCATTACGTCGCCCATACGGGCTCGCGCGAGCTGTTCCGTCTGGCGGTTCTGGCGATCGCGCTCGGCATCGCCTTCGGTGCGGCGAGCCTATTCGGGGTCTCCTTTGCGCTCGGTGCCTTCTTCGCCGGGATGGTGTTGAGCGAATCCGACTTGAGTCATCGCGCCGCCGAGGAAACCTTGCCGCTGCGCGATGCCTTCGCCGTCTTGTTCTTCGTCTCGGTCGGCATGCTGCTCAATCCCTCAGCGATGCTGGAGCATTTCTGGCCCTTGCTTGGCGCGCTGGCGATCGTGCTGTTCGGCAAGTCGATCGCCGCCTTCTTCATCGTGCGCGCCTTCGGCCATCCGACGCGGGTGGCGCTCGTCATCTCGGCGAGCCTCGCGCAGATCGGCGAATTCTCCTTCATCCTCGCCGGTCTCGGCGTGGCGCTCGGGGTGCTGACGCAGGAAGCGCAGGACCTGGTGCTCGCCGCCGCCATCATCTCGATCCTGGTGAATCCCTCCGCCTTCGTGTTGCTGGATCGCTGGCGCGCCAGGGCGACGCCCGCTGAGAAAATGCCGCCGCGCGAAATCCCACGGACCACGCTCTCGAATCATTTCATCCTGGTCGGCTATGGCAGGGTCGGTTCGGTCATCGGCGCAGCCTTGCGCCAGGCGGCGTCGCCCTTCCTGGTGATCGACACCGACGCCAAGGTCTTGGCAGCGCTCGAAGCCTCCGGCGTCGAGACCATCCGCGGCAGTGCCGCCGAGCATGCCCTCTTCGCGGCTTCACGGCCCGAAGCTGCGCGCTGCCTGTTCGTCGCCGTGCCGGATGCTTTCGAAGCAGGGGTGATCGTCGAGCAGGGGCGCGCCGCCAATCCTGCGCTGCCGATCATCGTCCGCGCGCATTCGGACGCCGAGGCGCGTCACCTGATTTCACGGGGCGCGACGTCGACCGTGATCGGCGAAACCGAGCTCGCGTTGGAGATGCTGCGTCGGGCGAAGGTCGCCCCAAGCACGATCTAGCGAGCTGAGCAGTTCACACCCTTTGTCGGAGCGACCCACTATGACCTTCCGAAGCCTCTCCGAGCCGAAGCCGGACATGCACGACCCGTTTGACCACGCCACGCTGGGCGTAGGCGTTTTCTACAAAGATCCTGTTGCTGCTCTCGACTGGCTCGAGAACGCTTTCGGCTTCGAGCGCAGCATGCTGGTCAAGGATCGAGCCGGTAACCTCGTGCATGCCGAGATGCGATTTGGAGACGCCTATCTCATCATTGACTCGGAGTGGAGCGCGAAGGCGGCGAGCCCGGCCTCAGTCGGTGGCAAGAACACGCAATCGGTATATCTTCGCATCCGGAACGATATCGACGGGCATTGCGCCCGGGCGCGTGCCGCGGGCGCCGAGATAGTCCAGGATCCGGAAGACCAGTTCTATGGAGAGCGAACCTACCGTGCCGCCGACTTGGAGGGGCACATTTGGACCTTCGCGCAAACGGTCAAGATCGTGCCCAAGGATGACGCCGAAAGGCTGTCGGGCCTGGTTATAGAGGGCTGGCACCGTGCCGTCGGCTAGGCATTCTGCCGCCACCCTCGCGGCCGGGTTCTCTGGACGCTAGTCGACCGCCGAGGCCAGCGGCGCGCCGGTGTCTTCCAGGATGCGCAGCGCCGTCGCCGGCAGATGCACCGAAACCTCGGTCCCCTCGCGATAGGGGATATCCTCGCCGGTGTTCTGCATCAGCGCCTGGATCTTCGCTCCGGTCGCCAGCCCGATGATGAGCTGTACCGAGTTCCCCAGATAGACCCAGCGCTGCACGGTGCCCGGAATGCGATTCTCGCCGCCCGAGCCTTGTGGCTCCAGCCGCACGCGCTCCGGTCGGATCGTCACCTTGGTGGTGCCGGTCGCATCGGCGCTGCCCTTGCCGGCATAGCAGTCGAAGCCGCCGACCTTCACCTTGCAGCGCCCGGTCGCGTCCGATCCCGAGGCGACCGCATCCATCAGGTTGGAGACGCCGAGGAAGTCGGCCACGAACACGGTCGCCGGCGATTCATAGATCTCCGCCGGCGGTGCCACCTGCTCGATCCTGCCGTTCGACATGACCGCGATGCGGTCGCTCATGGTGAGCGCCTCCTCCTGGTCATGGGTCACGTAGACGAAGGTGATGCCGACCTGCTGCTGCAGGGTCTTCAATTCGACTTGGAGCTGCTTCCGCAAGCGCGCATCCAGGGCGCCCAGCGGTTCGTCCAATAGCAACACCGAAGGCTTCAAGACCAGCGCGCGCGCCAAGGCGACCCGCTGCTGCTGCCCACCCGACATCTGCGCCGGTTTCCGCTTCTCGAAGCCCGTTAGCTGCACCAGCTCCAGCGCCTCGTTGACCCGGCGTTTCACCTGGTCCGGCTCGACCTTCTGCCGCCGCAGGCCGAAGGCAACGTTGTCGAACACGTTCAAATGGGGGAACAGGGCGTAGCTCTGGAACACCGTGTTGACGTGCCGCTTGTGCGGCGGTGTCTCGGAAATATCGATCCCGTCGAGCAGGATCTGTCCCGTGGTCGGCCGCTCGAAGCCGGCGATCATCCGCAAGGTGGTGGTCTTGCCGCAGCCCGACGATCCCAGCAGGGAGAAGAACTCTCCCCCCGGGATATGCAGGTTGATGTTGTCCACGGCCCGGTGCGGGCCGAAGAGCTTGTTGAGCTTGATGATCTCGATTTCGCCGCCGCTCACGCCCATCCCCTCACAATCGCACCCTCGCATGTCATCAGAGTTCGAACGCGCCGCCCATCGCCTGGCCCATGCCGGTTTGCTTGCCGCCCTTGCGCTCGCCGCGGGTCATCCAGCGATGCACGACCCAAGCGATACCGATTGCGGTCAAGGTCATCGCCACCATCACCGTGGCGAGCGCATTGATCGAAGGCAGCGGTGCGCCGCGGGTCGAGCTGTAGACCCGGATCGGCACCGTGTCGCAGGACGAGCCGCAGGAGAGCCATGCGCTGATCACGAAATCGTCGATCGAGATTGCGAACACCATCATCAGGCTGGAAAAGATCGCCGGAAGCAGCAGCGGCAGCACGACCAGGCGCAAGGTTTCCCAGGGTGTTGCGCCGAGGTCGGCTGCCGCTTCCTCGTATTGCCGGCCGATCGAAAACAGCCGCCCCCGCACGATCACCACGACGTAGGAGAGCGAGAAGGTGACGTGGCCCATCACCTGTGCCGTGGTGCCTAGGGGTATGAAGGTGAAGAGATTGACGAAGACCAGGAACAGCGAGACGCCCATCACCAGTTCCGGCGTCACCAGCGGAAACAGCATGATGAAGTTGGAAGCCGAGGCGAGCCGCCCACGCCAGCGCGCAAGGCCGAGGGCGAGCATCACGCCGAGCGGTGTCGCGATCAGCATGGTGAGCCCGGCGAGCTTCAGACTTTGTACCAAGGCATGCTGCAGCCTGGGATCGTTGACCACCGAGGAGCGCGGATCGTCGAGATACCAGCGGGTCAAGGAGAAGCCCTGCCAGGCGGTCACCGATCTTCCGGCGTTGAACGAGAACAGGATCGCGACGACCACCGGCACGATCGAGATCGCGACATAGATCCAGGTGATCACGACCAGGCCGCGCGGCTCGCCCCAGGGATTGAGGATCCAGTTGCGGACGCGCTGCGCTGTCGTCGGCACGCCGATCGGGCGGCGCTCGGTGACGGCGGTCATCCTGCGACCTCCTTCTGCGCTTTGGCGATGGTGATCATGTAATAGGCCATGAGCACAGCCAGGAAGGCCGAGAGGATCAAGGTCAGGGACGCGCCGACCGAGGGCTGCGGTCCGCCATGGAAGAAGATGTCGATCTGATTGCCGAGCATCGTGGTCCGCGGCGAGCCGGAGACGATGGTCGGCGTGTAATAGTCGCCGAACATCGGCAGCGCGATGATCACGCTGGCGCCGAGGATGCCGGGCTTCGACAGCGGCAGGGTCACATGGAAGAAGGCCGATGCGGGGCTGGCGCCCAGATCCCGCGCCGCCTCCAGGACGCTCCGGTCGATGCGATCCAGCGCGGCCAGCAGCGGCAGGATGAGATAGGGAATATAGCCGTAGATGAGGCCGAGCACGACCGAGGCGTGGTTGCCGCTCAGCCAATCCGGCGGCGTCTGCACCAGGTTGGTCCAGAGCAGGAGCTTGTTCACGAAGCCGTTGGGCGAGAACAGGTTCACCCAGGCCAGCATGCGCATCATGTAGGAGACCCAGAAGGGCAGCACGATCAGCGCGATCAGCAGCATCTTGGTCCGCTTGGCGTGGCGCGAGATGTAATAGGCGACCGGATAGCCGAAGAGCAGCGATCCGGTCAGCGCCAGCGCGACATAGACGACGGTGCGGAGGAAGACGCCCCAATACTGGTTGCCCGGCAGGAATCCTACCAGCGTCTTGCCGAGCACATCATAGTTCCAATCGAGCGGGTTCCAGGTCGGGACGGCATTCAGGAAGATGGGATCGACGCCGCCGAAGGCGACGCCGATCACCGCATAGAATGGAACCAGGAACAGCAGGATCAGCCAGACCACGCCGGGAACGGCGAAGACCGGCCAGAGCCATTTCGGGTACACGGCGGAAGGTCTTCCGGCTTAGCCGCCTATTCCGAGCCCGAATTGAACTTCGCGTAGGCGTCCTGCCACATTTTCTGGCCGTTCGCCGTCAGCGCGCAGTATTGCAGCGAGCCGGCGCCGACATCTTCCTCGGTGAGGATGATGTTCTTCAATTGCGCAGGCAGGATTCCGGCCTTGATGAGGTCGTCCGCGTTGAACGATTTCTGCGCCGGCTGATAGCCGGTATAGGTCGTGGTGTTGTTGTAGGCGACCTCGGCATCGGTGATGTGGTTCAGCCAGAGATGGCCGAGCACCGGCTTCTTCGACTTTGCGAGCAGCGCCCAGCAATCGTTCTGCGTGACGCCCTTGCCCTTACCCGGCCACCAGTACTTCAGGATCGATTTGTCCTGGCCTTCCGGCCAGTAGCTGATGATGGCGCCCAGCATGTCGCCGGACCAGCTCTGGTGGATCCAGGAGCTGCCGTCGGCGAGAGTCTGGTACTCGGTGATGTTGATCTTCGGGTTGGAGATCGGGACCGTCGCCTTCAAGTCGGCGAGGGCTTTTTCAAGTTGCGCCGCATCCTCGGTGTTCATGTCGGTCTGGCCGCGATACTGCATCGCCATGCCGAGGGATTCCCGCGCATCGTCCAGGATGCCGGTGTAGCCGGCATACGCCTTGGACTTTTCGTCCCAGAACACCGACCACGGATTGGCAAGGCTGCCGATATCCTCTTTCACCTTGTCGGTCCGCCAGCCGATGCCGGTCGAATAGAGATTGTACGGCACGGAATACTGCGAGCCCTGGTCATAGAACGGGTTCTGCAGCGACTTGAAAATGTTCTTCTCGAGGTTCGGGATGTAGCTGTGGTTCAACGGCTGCAAGAGCTTGCCTGCGACGCCCTGCGCCAGTCGATCCGGCGTGATGTTGGTGGCGTCGACATCGACCGTGCCGCTGGCAAGCCGGGTGATCGCCTGGTCCATGCTGTCGAAGGTGGTGAGCTCGACATCCACGCCATACTTCTTCGAGAAGGTGTCGATCACCGAAACCTGGTCGATATAGTCCTGGTAGTTGAAGATGTGGAACGGCCCTTTCTCCGGTTCCATGCCGCTCTTGATCGGATCCTGGGTGAGCGGGAGCGTGACGGGCTTGTCGGGGCGGGAGAGAGGAATGCCGCCGGGGCCTGCCTGCTTGCCGGCTTCATCGGCGAGCGCGGCGAAATCCAGCAGCGGGGCCGCGCCGGCGGCCAAGCCAACGGCGCCCAAAGCGCGCAATGCCTCGCGGCGCGAGAGGAAGCCGCGCCGATAGCCGGTCAAAATGGTTTCGACCTTGGAGTCCCGGTTCTTCATAGTCTCACTCCCTGTTCCTGTTCATTGTCCAGACTCCGGCTTCAGACCGGTTTCACTCTGGAATTATTCCGTCCATTATCGGACGATTCTGAATACCCATTCAACTTCGAAACATGCTGGCGCGCCGAGGTGGCCATAGATGATGCTTGGCGACAGGTTATGCTGGCTGGCGACACGCGGGCCGGACAACCCACAAAATCGTATCAGGCCCAGATTCGCGCACAAGCTCGAATCTCAATGCCGTCAGAGACTTAACCGGCTCCGCTAAGTCGTCTGATGTTCAGCGAAAATGTATAAACCGCTGCGGCCGGAGACGGCCGCAGCGCAATCGAGCGAGCGGAAAGCTCAAGCCGCCTTCAGCAGGGAAAGGGCGACGTAGCCGTCAAACTTGCCGGACTTCACATGGGCCCATTTGCCGCCCGGCATCTTCTCGATGACGTCGACCTTGGTGCCCTTCTTCAGGGTGGCGAGGATCGCGCTCTTGGTGTCCGGACCTTTCCGCACATGCGCATAGCCATGTGACACGACCATGGTCGTGTCGGCGGTCTGGACGGAAACCGGCGCATTCTTCGCCGGCGTCGATTGCGGCGACGCGGCTTCGGCGCCGGTGGTCAGCATCGCCACGGCGAGCGCCGCGGCAGAGATGGAAAGGATCTTTTTCATGGGCGTGTGCTCCTCAGTTGAACCCGGTTCAACATTCCGCCCAGGCCGCGATTCCGTCCAGCATCCTGACGCACGCCGCCCCGACTTTCGTGTAACGGACGGTGTCACGCGCGGCTTCGCGTTACACAAGCGTCAGCTAGCGGTCGGATGTCAGTTAGCTGCTGCACACCTTCGTCATCGCCGGGCTTGACCCGGCAATCTCGCGCCACCGGCGAAAGATGCCCGGATCACGTCCGGGCGTGACGTCTCGAAAGACTACTCCGCCAGCAGTTTCTTGATCTTCTCGACATAGCGGTCGTGATCTTCGGAATAGGCGATCACGTCCGCGAACTTGCCGTCGCGGTTCATCAGATAGAGGACGGCGGTGTGGTCCATCGTGTAGCCGCCATCGGAGGTCGGCACCTTCTTGTAGAAGACGCGATAGGCCTTCGCGACCTCGGCCACCTGTTCCGGCGTGCCGGAGAGCGCAATCGTGTTGCCGCCGAAGTTCGAGATGTAGTCCTTCAACACGGCCGGCGTGTCCCGCTCCGGATCGACGGTGACGAACAGCGTCGTCAGCTCTTTCGCCGGCGCGCCGATCTCGTCCTCGGTCCGGGCGATCTCCGACAAGGTGGTGGGGCAGGCATCGGGGCAATGGGTGAAGCCGAAGAAGACCGCATAGGGCTTGCCGTCGAGGCTCGCGGAATCGAACGACTTGCCGTCCTGGTCGGTCAGGCGGATCGGCCCGCCGATCGGCACCGCGGCGGGACCGCTGCCTTGGTTCAAGTAAAGATAGGCCAGCGCCGCCGCGGAGACCGCGACGACGACGACCAGGATCGAGAGGACGCGGCGTGACATCGCTCTCTCCCCGCTCACATATTGTCCATGGAATGGGTGGTGCCGGCGGGCTCGATCATGAACTCGATCTTGACCTTGCCGGCCTTCTCGAAGGTGAGCTCACCGTCCACGACCGTATCGGGCGTCAGCTCCTGGTTGACGCCCATGAACATGACATGCAGCGACTTCGGCTTCAGTTCGACCGTGGCGCCGGCGGGGATTTCGAGGCCGCCGGTCAGCTCCTGCATCTTCATCACATCGCCTTCCATCTTCATGTCATGGATCTGGCCGGCCTTGGCGAACTCGACATTGACCGCGATCAGGCGGTCGGGCGTGCTGCCGTGATTGATGATCTTCATGAAGCCGTCGGCGACGTCGCTGCCCTTCAGGGTCGCCCGCGCCCAGGGATGGACGATTTCGAGTTCGCCGACCTTGTATTCATGGGCGGCCGCAGCGGCAGCGCCGAAACCGACGAAAGCGAGGATGAGGAGAGTGCGCAGAACACGCATGTTCATGCCTTTCAATTTGAGGCGCGAACCCGGTCGCGCCGGTGAACCAGAAAACGGAAAACGGCGGCCGGCATTCGGCCGCGAACCAGCTCAGCCGATCGCCGGCGGCGCCTGCGCCGCAGTATCGGAGAGATAGATGCTGGGCGGATTGACGCCCGACGCCGGCGGCATGCCGACCCGGAACACGAAGGATGGGGGCCTGGGTGCCAGCGTGGCGACCGCGGGGGCGAGGCCTTGCATCAGGCCGCCCATGGGACAGGCGCTGTTGCAAAGGGTGCAATCCGGCTGGTGCCGGTTGCTGTGCCGGACCGGGTCGCCGCTCGGATCGGAACCGGTGTTGGTGCAGGTCGCCGCGACCGCCAGCGGATCGACCGCTGCGGCAACCGCCTGCACATTCAAGACGGCGGCGGCGAGGGCGTTGAGCAGCAGCGCATAAGCAAGAACGGCGCCGAGCACCGCCCCGCGCCGTCTCAAAGCCTGAAAGATGCCGCGCCGGACCATGCCGACTCTATGGCATGGGGCGGGAAGGGGGGCAAGCCGCCCGATGGCCGCACCGACCCCCCCCGGATTCCCGATCAGGCGATCAGAACGCCTTGCACTTGCCGCTGCCGTGCTTGTAGGTGCCGATCAGCGCATCGCCGAAATAGTCCTTCTTGGCGGCGCAGGTGCTGCGGCAGACCATCAGCCCGCAGACGCTGAACGTGTCACCCGAAGCCTTGCCCGGCGAGCCGTCCTGGTTGGTGATGTGGCACTGGCATTCGCCGTTGCGATCGCCGGCCTGGTTGTCTTCCGAGGCCCAGACCAGCGCCTGGTTGGGATCCGAGCGGCCGGAACCGCTGTAGATCTCCACTCGGCCCTTCTTGCCCAGCATCATGAAGAAGCTGCCCGGCTCCCGGGTCTTCGTGGCGGCTTTCCACAGCTCCTTGCCGCCGGGATCCCGCACGATGAAGCTGCCGTCGTTCTTCAAGACAGCGACGCTGCCCGGCACCGGCTGCGCGATATTGGCTTCCCAGAGGATCGGCTTGCCGGGATACCGCTCGTCCTTCAGATCGAGCGTGCCGTCCTTATGCATGAACAGGATGTACCGCGTGTCGGTCGTCCAGATGCACTCTTCGGGATTGATCACGTGTTCCGCCCGGCTGGTCGTCACATGTTCCGAGGTGGTGCAGGCCGCCGAAGCGGTGCCGGCGAAGCCGAAAAGCGAAAGAACTGCGATCGCGAACAGGAATGCGCGCATGGTATCCCCTGAAGTTACGCCATTAACGGCAAAAGCGATTGCTCAGCCCGCAAATGCGACTGGGGGCCACGCCAAATCACTGCAGGGACGGCATAGCGTCCCGAACCGCCGGAGTCCATGCATTTGGCTGGCTTCACCCGGTCTTGAGGTGGTTATCCACAGTGGTCCGCGTGCTTTCACCGGGTTGCGGAAGATGCAAGGCCGATCTGCTCCGCCATAGCCCTCTATTCTGTGACCACCGTCTCAGTTTCGGCTTCGGCGCATGGCGCGCTGCATTGCAGCACCTAAATCTTGGGTACCGCCGCGCCACTTCCTTCCGCGAGACGACAGCTCGCACAGCGGCAAGACTGAGAACACCAAGGACTTATCATGACCAACAGCAATGCATCGCGCGGTCTTCGCGCCGCGCTTTTCGCTTTCTCCAGTGCGCTCCTGCTTTCCCTGGCGGCCTGCAACAACGGCTATGGTCCGCCGCTGCCCGGCCAGGCTTCGCTGACTTGGGGCCAGCAGCATTACCTGGATAACCAGAAGGCACTCGCCGATCACGAAGCGCGCCAGTCCGATAGCCATGGCCAGGGCTCCGGCTTCGGCGGCAACCCGTAAGATCGGCCGCGCCGCTGCCGTCCTGGCAGCGGCCGGCCGCTGCGCCGTTGGGGCTGGTTTCGCCGCGCTGGGCTGACTATTTGTCCTTTGACGGATTTCCCAGAGGGCGTTGGATTTTCAGCGATGGTTTCTCATTTCCGCCGATTGCCGATCGTTTTCGGTTTGGCTGCGACTTTTCTTCTTGCCGCCTGCAACAACCAGTACGGCCCGCCGCCTGAAGACGGCAAGCCGCGGAATTGGGGTCAGCAGCACTATCTCGACAACCGAGCCTATCAGCAGATGAACCAGGACCGCATGCCCTGATCAAAAACACGCGCCGTATCACCATGGTGATGGTGCGCGTATTGCTTTGTCGTTTCACCGTCCGGAAGAAGGCCCCATCTTAGCCGCACGCGGGGGCGAGGTTCGGCAGCGCAGGCTGCCCGGAGGAATGACGATGTCGAAAGCCACCGCGTTGATGCTGGCCGGAGGCCTGCTGCTGTTGACGGCCGGCTGCGTGCAGAACGGGCCGCTCACGCCCTATCAGCAGGAATACTACAAGAAGCAGCAGGACTATCAGACCCTCGGCGACAACCGCCGCCAGGACCGCCCCTGCCCGCCGAATAGCTGCAAGTAGAGCGACGCCTACTTCCCGAGCAAGCCATCGCGGATTTCGCTGACCGCGTTCGCGTGGCCCACGAAGCCTTCGTAGGTCGCGAGGATGCGGGCCTTCTGGGCCAGCGGCGGATAGCCGGCGGCCGTGACGTAGCCGATCGAGGAACGCTTCATATAATCGAAGACCGAGAGCGGCGAGGCGGTCTTGGCGGTGCCGTTGGTCGGCAGCACGGCGTTGGGGCCGAGCACGAAATTGCCGAGCGTGCAGGGCGTGTGGTTGCCGAGCAGGATCTCGCCGGCATTGACGATCTTGCCCAAGTGCTCGAAGGGCACGCTGGAGAGGATCTGCAGATGCTCCGGCGCGAAGTCGTTCACGAAGGCGATCGCCTCTTCGAAGCTCTGCGTGAGTACCACGCCGCCATTGGTGCCGCCGAGCACGGTCGAGGCGAAGCCGGCACGCTGATCGCCCATCTTGTCGAGATAGCCGGGGATGGCGGCGATCGCGTCCTCAGCGACCTTCTGGCTGTTGGTGACGATGAAGGCCGATGAATCCGGCCCGTGCTCGGATTCGATGAGCAGGTCCAGCGCCGCCAGGCGACCGTCCGCGGTCTCGTCGCAGAGGATGATGGACTCGCTGGGGCCCGCAGGCACGCCGGGATCGATGATATCGGCCAGGAGATGCTTCGCCGCCACCACCCAGGGGCTCCCCGGACCGACGATCTTCGCGCATTTCCGAACCGTCTGCGTGCCATAGGCGACTGCGGCGACGGCCTGCGCGCCGCCGCATTTGTAGACGCGGTCGACGCCGATCAGCCGCGCGGCCACCAAGGTCGCGTCGTCGATCTTCCCGTCGGGGCCCGGCGGCGTGACGATGCAGACTTCCTTCACGCCGGCGACCACCGCTGGGATGGTGGTCATCATGACGACGCTGGGGAACGCCCCCTTGCCGCGCGGGACATAGCAGGCGACCGAAGGGATCGGGATGAAGCGGTCGCCGGCGAAGGCACCCGGCCGGATCTCATGCAGCCACATCTCCTCGGGCTTCTGGTCCTGGTGGAACTTGCGGATGGATTCCACCGCGAACTCGAGCGCCTTCAGCACCTCCTGGTCGAGCTTCACCAGCGCGTTGTCGAAATCGCTGGGCGTCGCGGCGATGGCGTCGGGATTGACCGGCGACTTGTCGAACTCGCGGGCGAAGCGGGCGAGGGCGACGTCGCCTTCGTTCTTCACCGCCTCGATGATCGGCCGCACCTTGTCGAGGATCGGCGCGATGCTGGCCTCGCTGCGTTTCAGGAGCTGCGAACGCTGGTCGGCGTCGAGCTTCGAAAGGTCGTGCAGGCTGATCTTGCGGGTCGTGGTCATCGGTCCAATCCGTCAGATGGCAGGAAATGCGTGTGGGCTCAGAGGGCGGCCAGGGTACCGCCGTCGATGCCGAGGCACTGGCCGGTTATATAGGCGGCGGCGTCCGAGGCAAGGAAGATCGCAGCGCCGGCGAGGTCGTCGAGCTGCCCGAACCGGCCCAGCGGGATCTTCTTTAGCATGGCCTCCTGCCAGGATACGTCATGATAGAAGACCTCGGTCAGCTCGGTCCGAAAATAGCCGGGCGCCACGGCATTGACCCGGATCTTCAAGGGCGCCCATTCCGCCGCCAAAGCCCGCGTCATCCCGAGCAGCCCGGTCTTCGAGGAGCCGTACGGCACGGCCGTCGGAATGCCCCGATATGAAGTGAGGGAACAGACGTTGACGATGGCGCCGCCCCGTGGAGATCCATCAGGGCCCGCGCGCTTCATCTCGGCGGCAGCCGCCTGCGCGCAGAAGAAGGCGCCTTTGAGATTGGTGTCCAGGATGCGGTCCCACAGCGCCTCATCGATCTCCAGCGAGGGCCGCACCTCTTCCATGCCCGCATTGTTGACGAGGATATCGAGCCCGCCCAAGGCTGCGACCGCCTGTGCCGCGCCGGCGCGGCAGTCCGCGACCCGGGTCACATCCTGCACGACCGGCACCGCGACCCCGCCCGCATCGCCGATCGCGGCGACGACCGTGTCGAGCTCCGCCTTGTTCCGGCCGGAGACCGCGACCGTGGCACCGGCCCCGGCGAGGCCGAGCGCGATCGCGCGGCCGATGCCGCGGCTGGCGCCGGTCACCAGGGCGCGGCGCCCGGCCAGGCTGAAGGCTGAAAGCGCCGTCGGTTGTATAGACAAGAGGCTCTCCGTATAACGCTGCGGGAGCAAGCTAGCCGAGACCGAGGGGATGATCGAGAGCGCAGAAGACGCACCGACCGCGCGAGCGCGGGCGTTGATGAGAGCGGGGCAGGTCGCCGAGGCCGAAGGCGTCATCGCGGCGCTGATCGCCAATGAGTTCGGCCGCCGGGTGAGCGGGCTCACCATCAACCGCGACGCCTACAGCCTCAACTCGCTGAACGGCTTCGTCGAGACCGATGCCGGCGCGTTCTTCTTCAAGTTCCACCAGGAGGAGGGCGAGGATCGGATGTCGGGCGAATACTACCGCGCCCGCATCCTCGCCGAGGCTGGATTGCCGGTCGATCTGCCGCTCGAGACCAGCACGCGGCCGGGGCGCCAGATCCTGCTCTACCGCCTGCGCCAGGACCGGCGCCTGGCCGAGGTCGCGCGCGATCTGGACGAAGAGCGCGACCCGGCGAGGCTCGCGCCGGTGATCGCGGCGCAGGAAGTGCTCGATCGCGCGGTGGCGGAGGTCTATCGCAAGACCTTGCATCCGATCACCGCGCAGCAGTCGGAAGCCGAGCCGATCCATCGCCTGTTCCATGAAAGGCTGCGCGACTTCGATCGGCCGGGAGAGATCGGTGGACGCTTTGCCTCCTTCTACCGCGATCAGGATTTCGCACTGCCGGGCGTCACCTTGAACTGGCGTGAGCTGCGTACGCTCCGGATCGCGTTCAATGGCATCGTCTATCGCGACAGTCTCGGCGCTCTGTTCGATGCCGCGTTCACGGCGCTGGAGCCGCGCTGTTTCGCCTGGCCCCACGGAAAAGGATTGGGCGTCACCGCCCATGGCGATGCGCACAACGCCAATGTCTGGTACGAGGAAACGCAGGATCCGCCGCGGCTCACCCTGTTCGATCCGGCCTTTGCGGGTGAACACGTGCCGGCGCTGCTGGCCGAGGCGAAGACCACCTTCCACAACATTTTCGCGCATCCCTATTGGCTCTATGAGCCGCAGGTTGCAGCGACGCGCCTCCAGGCCAGGGCGGAGCTTCGTGGCGACGTGCTGGCGATCGAGACCGATTGGGCGCTGTCGCCTTTGCGGACGGCATTCCTCGCACGCAAGGCGGCGCTGCTGTGGCGGCCGCTGCTCCGGGAGATGCAGGCGCGCGGCGGCTTGCCTGCGGAGTGGCGGCGGCAGGTGAAGCTCGCGCTGTTCTGCTGCCCGACGCTGGTGATGAACCTGCGTGCCGGCGCTGGCGCGCATAACCCGGTCTCCTCGGCGATCGGCCTCGGCATTGCCGTTATGATGGGCAGCGCGCCCATGGAAGGGGCAGGGGACGTGCTCAGCGCTTTTCTCGATGCCGTCGAACCAAATGGTTCTCGGCCTGGATCCATGACGGATCGTTGACGGCGGCGGGTCCAATAAGGACACTCGCAGCCACGCTTTTCAACGGAACCGAGACAAAGGGGGCATCCATGGCATTCCACACGACAAGACGGCAGATGATGGCCGGCGCCGCGGGCTTGGCGGCAATGGGCGGCGTCGCCGCGACGTTCCGCAGCGCGCTGGCGCAGGACATTCCGGCAAAGCCGGAAGCCGGCGCGATCAAGATGGGCGTCGAGCCCTGGCTCGGCTACGGGCAATGGCATGTTGCCGCCAAGAAGGACCTGTTCAAGGCGCAGGGATTGGAATCGGTCGAGCTGGTGAACTTCACCACCGACGCCGATCTCAATGCCGCGCTCGCCAGCGGCCAGCTCGACTGCGGCAACATCGCGACCCACACGGCGATGGCGTTCGCGGCCGCGGGCCTGCCGCTCAAGATCGTGCTGCTGCTCGACGTCTCGATGACGGCGGACGCGATGCTCTCCGACGGCTCGATCACCGACATCAAGGGCCTCAAGGGCAAGCAGGTCGCCTACGAGGAGGGCACCACCAGCGATCTTCTCCTCAACTATGCGCTGGCCGCGAACGGCATGAGCGTCGCCGACATCCAGAAGGTGCCGATGCCGGCGGCCGATGCGGGCAGTGCCCTCATCGCCGGCAAGGTGCCGGTCGCCGTCACCTACGAACCCTATCTGACGCTGGCGCTCAATCAGAACAAGAAGACCAAGATGATCTACGAGGCCGGCGTGGCGCCGGGCCTGATCAGCGACGTGCTGGTGGTGAACGAGAAATTCCTGCAGGAGAAACCGGGCCAGATCCTGGCGCTGGTGAAGGCCTGGGACGCGGCGCTGGCCGCCTACAAGGCCGATACGACGGGTGCGCGCGCGATCATCTCCGAGGCGGTCGGCGCCAAGCCGGAAGAACTGGCGACCGCGTTCGAAGGCGTCACCTATTACTCGATCGCCGAGAACAAGAGCCAGCTCGGCGGCGACTACAAGAACAAGGTGATGCCCGCGGTGAAGGACGCGGCCACCAAGGCCGGCATCCTCACCAAGGATATCGACGGGGCGGGTCTCATTGATCCGCGCTTCGTCGCGGCGGCTTGAGGTGTGGTCGCGCTGGATTGATTGCTGAGATGGGATGGGTGGCATCACGGCTGCAGTGCCCCCCTCCCACCTCCCTGAAGAGGGGGAGGCTTCTCACCGAGTGGTCGGTCTAACCGAGTGAACCCGCTGCTAGTGCTCTTCTCCCCCACTTCAGGGGGGAGTAAGAGGGGGGCACTGCAGCCGTGATGTTCAAGATCCAGCGCGACGACGCCAGCAACGACATCAGCACATGCCCACCAGGAAACCCCGCTCCCTCTTCGCGCTGACTGCACCGATCACGCGCGCGCAGTTCGTCGGCATCTCCATCGTCGTCTTCGCTTCCCTGCTCGGCCTCTGGTGGCTCGCGACGGCGCTGGAATGGGTGCGGCCGCTGTTTCTGCCGAGCCCGCCGAAAGTGGTCGCGCGCCTGGGCGAGCTCGCGGCCTCGGGCCAGCTCTGGCAGGATGCGGGGATCAGCATCTTCCGCATCAGCATCGGGTTCCTGATCTCCACGGCGTTCGCGCTGCCGATCGGTGTCCTCATCGGCAGCTACAAGGCCTGGGAAGCGATTGTCGAGCCGGTGGTCGATTTCATCCGCTACATGCCGGTGGTCGCCTTCGTGCCGCTGACCATCCTCTGGACCGGCACGGGCGACACGCAGAAATACCTCATCATCTGGATCGGCACCTTCTTCCAGCAGGTGCTGCTGATCATGGACAATGTGAAGGGCGTGCCCTGGGACTTCATCAACCTCGGGCGCACCCTGCAGATGCCGGAACGCCGCATCCTCGCCCGGATTGTGCTGCCGAGCGCGATGCCCGGGATCTGGGATTCGCTCCGCATCAGCTTGGGCTGGGCCTGGACCTGGCTGGTGGTCGCCGAGCTGGTGGCCGCGACCTCGGGCATGGGCTATCGCATCACGACCGCGCAGCGCTTCTTCCAGACCGATCTCATCATCGGCTACATCCTGCTGCTCGGCTGCTTCGGCCTGGCGACGGATCAGGCGATGAAGGCACTCGGCCGCCGCATGTTCCGCTACATGGCGGCACGGTGATGGGGATGCTTGATTCGCTTTTACCGATCTTATCTCCGTCATGCCGGGACTTGGTCCCGGCATCCACGCCTTTCCATCGTGCGGCGCCCAGCGCCGCGGTGACGGGCCGGTGTGAGGGCGATCAGTGATGCCTAAACTCACCATCACCAATCTCTCAAAAACCTTCGGCGAAGGCCCGCGCGCGGTCACCGCTTTGCAGGGCGTCGACCTCGCGATCGGTGACAACGAGTTCCTATCCCTGGTCGGCACTTCCGGCTGCGGCAAGAGCACCTTGCTCTCGATCGCCTCGGGGCTCGAATCCCACGATTCGGGCGAGGTGCTGGTCGATGGCACGCCGGTCGAAGGTCCCGGCCTCGACCGCGGCGTGGTATTCCAGAGCTACACGCTCTTTCCCTGGCTGACCGCGCAGCAGAACGTCGAGTTCGCGCTGCGCGAGGCCGGCATGCGCGGCAAGGAAGCCGTGGAGGCTGCGCGCGATCACCTGAAGCTGGTCGGCCTCGACGGCTTTGCCGATGCATTTCCCCGCGAGCTCTCCGGCGGCATGAAGCAGCGCGTGGCGATCGCGCGGGCGCTCTCCTACCGTCCGAAGATGCTGCTGATGGACGAACCGTTCGGCGCATTGGACGCGCTGACCCGGCATCACATGCAGGAGCTTCTGACCCGGATCTGGGAGAAGCATCGCCTGACCGTCCTCTTCATCACCCATGACGTGGAGGAGGCGGTCTACATGTCGGACCGGGTGGCGGTCATGAGCAACCGTCCTGGCCGGATCAAGGAGATCATCGACATCGATCTCGATCGCCCGCGCCATTACGACATGGTGGCGAGCCCAAGGTTCCAGCAGCTCCACCGCGCAGTGCTCGATTCGATCCGCGCCGAATCCATCGCCGTCGCCCAATTGGGGACGGCGCTGGGTTAGAGCATCGGACGATCACCTTGAATCGTCATGCCCGGACTTGATCCGGGCATCTTGCTCCGGCTTGCGCGAGATTGCCGGGTCAAGCCCGGCAGTGACGTTCATAGGAAGGATCCGATGGTCTGGACCGCCTTATGCAAGGAGGTCTTTCTGTTCGTCCGCGTGACCCGCAGCGCTTCTTCTTCCGCGTCCTGAGGCGCGCCCCAAAAGGCGGCGACGCTGGGACCGGTTTCGGTGCGGCGGTCGCGGAACAGGAAGGCCTTGATCTCGAACGGCCAGACTCTTCGGCCCATCTGCGAGTACCAGCCCATGCCCCAGCGGAACTCGCGGTCTGGGTGCAGCCACGTGCGATAAAGCGCCTTGGGCCGCGCCTGCAGCACGACCTCCGTCAGCTTCACCCAGAACAGCACGCGCCAGGGTGAAACATGCCATGTTGCGCTTGCGCTGGCCTTGCTGCCGCTTGCGGTGGGCCTCGAAGCTCCGCGCCAGGAGTTTGCCTTTCGGCCGGAGGCGGTGTGACGGTCGAGGCAGATGCCGTCGCATGGCTGTCCGATCCGAGCACCCCTTCCTTGCCCTGACACAGAATCCTTTACGTCACCCCTTCGGCTCCCGCCGGCGACAAATCGCGCGCGATGTGCTATGGTCCGTGCGCTGTTTTGACATCGTGAATCTGCTGCAAGAGACGGACTCCGCCACGGTAGCGACGCACGCGCACGCGCAACCCGGACCTGACCCGGACAGAAACAACCCGGACCGGACCCGGACAGAAACAACCCGGATCCGACCCGGACAGGAACAACCCGGACCTGACCCGGACAGGAACAACCCGGACCTGACCCGGACAGGAAACAATCCAAGACCCGCCCCGGACAGGGAATGGTCTATCCGCAACGTTGACCCAACGTTTACAGAATGCAGAATCCGTTCACCCGGACGAATGAGATAAAGGCGTTCTGCAACAGCGGTTTGCTCTAGAAAGGAGCGGCGGCCGTCAGGGTGAATTGGAGGCGGGCCGCCGCGCGGCTGGCACCCGCAACCCGGACCCGACCCGGACAGGGAGAGGTTTATCCGCGGATTCTGCATAACACGGCAGGTGCCTCGCCGGAGTTTGCATGGCTCAGGGAGAGCCATCGGTCCAGCCTAGCGGGCTTCCTTCTCGCCGCCGGCGATGGCGATCACGGCGATGATGATGAGGCCGGTGGCGACCAGCCGGATTCCGGCGCTGGCGCCGAAGGTGTTCAGCATGGTGACCAGCAGGAACATGAACAGCGCCGCACCCCAGATCCCCGGTACGCTGGCCCGCCCGCCCGCAACCGAAGTGCCGCCGATCACCACGACGGCGATCGAGCCCAGCAGGTATTCGGCGCCCATGTCGAGGGCGGGCCCGCCGGAAAAGCCGGCCAGCAGGATGCCGCAGATCGCCGAGAGCATGGCGCTCGCCACATAGGTGAGGAAGCGGAAGCGCTCGACCGGGATATTGGCGAGCCAGGCGGCCCGGGCGTTCTGCCCGATCGCCGAGATTGCGCGGCCGTAATAGCTGCGCCCGACCACGACGCCGACCGCGACCGAGAACAGGATGGTCAGCACGGCGATCCAGGGCACGCCCAAGGTCTCGCCGGTGGTGAAGGCGTCCAGCGCCGAAGGCGGCTTGATGCGGATGCCGCGGTTATAGGCGATGGCGCTCGACTGCACGAGGAAGCTCATGGAGAGCGTCGCGATGATCGGCGGAATCCTGAGGAACCGGATCAGGCCGTAATTGAGCGCGCCGACCACCGCGCCCGCCGCCAAAGCCGCCACGATGCCGACGATGATCATCCCGTTCTGCTCGTCCATCACCTTCATGGCGACGGTGCCGCAGAGGGTGATGGTGGCGGGGATCGAGAGATCGACATTGCCGGGGCCGGTGGTGATCACCAGCATCTGCCCGGTGCCGACGATCACGGTGAAGCAGGCGAAGGAGAGCGCCGCGGTGACGATCTCGCCGGCGCCCAGGCCCCGGGTGAAGGCGATGGTGGCGAGCCAGACGGCGCCGGCGCCGATGAAGGACCAGATCCACGGCGCCTGCTGCAGGCGGCGGAAGGTTGCGTTCATCGCACGGCACCGCGGCTGATGAGCGCGCGCAACGTGAGGACGACGATGAGGATGGCGCCCTGGGCGCCGATCTGCCAATCGGGCGAGATGTGCAGGAAGCCGAGCAGCCAGCCGGCCGAGGCCAAGGTGAGGGCGCCGAGCACGGCGCCCGCGGGCGAAACGATTCCGCCGATGAAGGCACCGCCGCCGAGGATCACGCCGGCGATGGAATAGAGCGTGTAGCGGTCGGCGATATGCGCGTCTGCCGCGCTGGTGAGGCCGATGAGCGAGAGGCCGGAGAGCACGCCGAAGGTCCCGGCGAGCCCGAACATCACCATCTTGGTCTTCAACAGCGACCAGCCGGCGCGCGCGACCGCCTTGGGATTGCCGCCGGTCCCGCGCAGAACGACACCGTAGGAGGAGTGCATGAGCGCCGCCTGGACCAGGACCGCGATCACCAGGGCTGCAATGATCGGGAACGGGATCATCGGGACTTTCAAGTTCATCAGCCCGTGCAGCCAATCCGGCGCCTTGCCGCCCGGGGTGGGGAGCAGCAGCACGGCGAGCCCCGCCCAGACGAAGGACATGCCGAGCGTCACCACGATCGAAGGCAGGTTCCGGAGATGGATCAGCGCGCCGATCGCCGCATAAGCGGCAATGCAGAGCAGCAAGAGGAAGATGCCGAGCAACGGCTGGGTCGGCAGGTAGAGGCCGGCGATGCAGGTCACCAGGCCGACGAAGGCACCGATCGAGAGGTCGAGATCGTTGACCGCGATCACGAACATCTGCGCGATGGTCGCCAGCGCGATCGGCACCGCGTATTGGAAGATCAAGGTCAGGCCGAACTGGCTCATCGCCATCGGCTGCTTGACGAAGATCGCAACGAGCAGGATCGCCAGCGTGATGCCGGGCAGGGCGCGGCGGAGGAGGTCGCGGTTGAGTAGGGCGGCCGCCGTCATCACGCGCTTTCCTGGAACGAGGACTGCAGGATCTTCTGCTCGGTCATCTCCTCGCGCGGCAGGTCGGCGACGATGCGGCCGTTGCGAAAGACATAGATATGGTCGCAGTAATTGAGCTCGTCCATTTCGGTCGTATACCAGAGGAAGGTACGGCCGGTCGCCGCCTCGGCGCGCAGGATGTCGTAGACTTCGAGCTTGGTGCCGACATCGACGCCGCGCATCGGATCGTCCATCAGCACGATCTCGGCATCGGAGCCGAGCGCACGGGCGAAGACCGCCTTCTGCTGGTTGCCGCCCGACAGCGAGAGGATGTTGTTGTCCATGTCCGGCGTGCGGATCTTGATCCGCTGCTGCCAGGATCGCGCCATTTCCGCCTCGCGCGGCGCATCGACCAGTTGGTGCTTGAGCATCTTCGGCAGCGAGCGCACCGTGACGTTCCGCGCGATCGACCAGAGCGGGAAGATGCCTTCGGTCTGGCGGTCGCCGGCGATGAAGGCGGCCGGACCTTGCACCTCGGCGCCGTGCATCTTGCCGACCGACCGCGCGAAGACCTGCAGCAGCATCCGCGTCTGGCCGTGACCGGCAAGGCCGGCCAGCCCGATGATCTCGCCGCGATGGGCGACCAGTTCCCGGTCGTCGCTCTGCAGCGCCGATTTCGCACGCACCACGATCGGCGCGCGGGTACGCGCGCGCGCGGCGCGCATCTCGGCGGGCGTCGCAGGGTGCTCGGCGACCGTGCCCATGGCGGCGACCAGGGAATCTCGGTCGAACTCGTTGGCCGGTCGCTCGGCCACGACCTTGCCGTCCTTCATGACGACGACCCGGTCGGAATATTGCAGAATCTCGCCGAGAAGATGCGAGATCAGGATGACACTGCGGCCACGGGCGATTTCGCGCCGCACGAAATCCAACAGCTGCTTCGCCGTCGCCGCATCGAGCGAGGAGGTGGGCTCGTCCAGGATCACCAGATGCAGCGGCTCATCCGTCACCGTGAAGGCGCGGGCGATCTCGACCATCTGGCGCTGGCCGAGGCTCAGCTCGCCGACCGTTTCGCCCGGAGAGATGCCGTGGCCCGGCAGAATCTCGTCGAGCTTCTCCTTGATCAGCCTTCCCGCGCGCTGCTTCCAGCCGAAGCCTTTCAGCGCCGGATGCATGATCCGGGTGTTCTCCGCCACCGTCAGGTTCGGGCAGAGCGACAGCTCCTGGAACACGCAGCGGATGCCGCTCCGATGCGCGGCGGTGACGGAATAGCCGCCGGCGCGGTCCCGGCCTTGGATCTCGATCGCGCCGGTATCGGGCGACAAGGTTCCGGCCAGCACGTTCATCAGCGTGGACTTGCCGGCACCGTTATGGCCGACCAGGCCCAGACATTCGCCGGCGCCGACCGCGAGGTCGACGCCGGCAAGTGCACGAACGGCGCCGAAGCTTTTCGCCACGCCCTTCAGGCTGACGATCTGCCCCGGCTGCGTTCCCATTCAGTCCTCGTATCGAAAATCCGTGCTTCGTTGCCGAAGCACTCAGCGTTACTTCGCGCCGGCGACGACCTTCTTGGCGTCTTCCAGCGAGTATTCGGTGTTGGCGACGCCGCCCTTCTCGGTGTTGGCGAGATTGGCTTCCAGGTTGTCCTGGTCGATGCGCAGGAACGGCACGGTCAGGTCCTTCGGCACCTGCTGGCCGTCGAGGATCATCTGCGCCACCCAGAAGGCGAGGGTGGAGACGCCGGGCGCGATCGAAACCG